>Ga0210406_10000981_pt1 | contig 36835 bp, 31 predicted proteins | sample IncBWC30MmetaG_FD_155454 | JGI IMG/M metagenome (GOLD analysis project Ga0210406, IMG submission 155454) | Forest soil microbial communities from Barre Woods Harvard Forest LTER site, Petersham, Massachusetts, United States - Inc-BW-C-30-M | ecosystem: Environmental > Terrestrial > Soil >... | reverse complement strand
CGACGTTTGGGACGCGAAAATGCGCTTGGTCGAAAACCCAGTGGAACTGCAGCGAGAGATGGATTCGCTGGCACAGCAGTATACGGAACTTGAGCGCGATTCGATTCTCGAGCGCTACGCGTTTATTCCCGCGCACCCGCAGCCAATTTCGTATGTCACCGCGAATTTCCTGCACGGCGGCTGGCTGCACATCATCGGTAACATGTGGTTTTTGTGGCTTGCCGGCGCCATCCTGGAAGATACGTGGGGGCGCGTTATCTATCCCGTTTTCTACTTCCTTTCTGGAGCGATGGCGCTGCAGTTCTATGCCTGGGCGAACCCGGGCAGCATCGTCCCCACTCTAGGCGCGTCCGGCGCGGTTGCCGCCTTGATGGGAGCGTTTTTGGTTCGCTATCCAAAAACGAAAATCGAAATGTTGTGGCTGTTTGGCTTTGGCTTCCGGTCTTACCGATTTCATGCGCGCGCCTATTGGCTGCTTCCCCTGTGGTTGGGGATGGAAATATTTTCGGGAGCGATCTTCGGCACCTCTTCGGGAGTCGCGCATTGGGCCCACGTCGGAGGCTTCGTGTTCGGCGCGGTGGCCGCGGTCGGACTCAGCTACTCCGGGCTGGAGCACGTAGCCAATCAAGCCATCGAAGCAAAGGTTAGTTGGACCGCCGATCCGGCTATCGTACAAGCCACCGAGAAAATGGATCAGGGAAACCTGGACGAAGCTATCGCCATTCTGCAAACACACACGACAGGCGCTACCGCCTCGGTTGATGCCTGGACGCTGTTGTCGCAGCTCTACTGGCGCAAGAATGACATCCCGAAGTATCACGAGGCGATCATCAAGGTCTGCCAGCTGCACCTGAAAGCACAGAACGTCGACGCAGCGTGGCAGGACTTTGGAGAATATCTGAATTCCGGCGGGGAGCGCATGCCGGCCTCCACCTGGCTGGACCTTTGCCGCGCCGCGGAAGGCCAACAGAATTTTGAGCGCGCCGTCGAGGAATACGACAAGTTGGCGCAGGCCTATCCGAAGGAGCGGCAATCCGTGCTGGCGCTAATGGCGGCGGGAAGGCTGTCGCAAACGAAGTTGAACCGCCCCACGGAGGCGCTGCGATTCTACAAGGCTGCTGCGGATTCGCCGGTTCCCCACGTGGATTGGGAAATGAACATCCAGGGAGGAATTGTGGAAGCGCAAAAAGCCTTGGCAGCTACAAAGCTCCCACCGCAAAATCCTAACCTACGTCCGATAGAGAACGAATAACGGTTAGCATTTCTGAAGACACGCCTACGTCTTTGACTAACCTATATAAACATTGATAAGAGTTTATTGGAACGACGATCTATGCTGTGCCAGCAGCGCGTATGGGAATGGTTACGCTCGAGACAGAATCCGAGGAGGCCAGCATGTGGCAGCGGCCGTCGAAGATGCCGCCAGGGTCGATGACCATGCACGGGGAGTGAACTTCTCCGGTCACGACGCCCTTGGCTTCTATCTCCACTCGTCCTTTGGCAAAAATCACACCATCGAAGCGCCCGGAAATCACCACGCGGTTCCCTTCGATCTGTCCCTCGACTTTGGCTCCCTCGCCCAGGATAACCGTTTGCTCCGAGATGATGTTTCCTTTGACGTTGCCGTTAATGCGGAACGTACCGGTGACCGTAAGCGTGCCCTCCAGAGACACTCCTTGATCGATGAAACCTGTCCATTCTTCGCTGCTTCCACCTTTAGCTGCTGCGCCGGGCCACTTCCACGACATGGCAATCCCCCAAGTATGACTCCTATCACTCTACTGACGCCCGCGGACAAGTCAACGAAGCGTTGCGATGCAGGTGTCGAATCAGGCGATGGTTTAGGAATGTCGGCGGATCATTCCGTGCGTGTGCTAAGCGGCGATGACCCTACTTCATCAAGCGCCCTACTTCATCAAACGATCGTACAGCCCCATCAGTTGACCGTCGTCGTAATACTCCAGGACAAGCTGTCCAGGCCGCACCTTGGTCTTCTCTCGCAGCAGAACTTTGGTGCCGAGGTGGCGTTGCAGTTCGTCAAGGGCGGCGCGGATGTTCGCGTCGTGCGGAACGCCAGTTGGCGCGCTGCCAGAGCGTGCGCGGCGCGCAGCAAGGCGTTCGATCTGCCGGACCGTCAAGCCGCCGCGCGAGGCGCGGTGCGCATAGCGCATTCGGAGTTGCGCGTCGGCAACCGCCAACAGCGCGCGGCCGTGTCCGGCGCTGAGCTTGCCTTCCTCAATCCACTCCTGGATCGTCGGCTCCAGCTTCAGGAGGCGAATCGCGTTCGCAACCGTTGCCCGATCCTTGCCGGTGCGCTCGGCAACGGCTTCCTGCGTGAGTTGAAATTCTTCCATGAGGCGCGCGAAGGCGCGTGCCGTTTCAATGGCGTTCAGATCTTCGCGCTGGATGTTCTCGACGAGGGTCATCTCCAACGCCAGCTCGTCGGAGACTTGGCGAACAATCACGGAGACGCGTGTTAGGCCGGCGCGCTGCGCAGCCCGCCAGCGACGTTCTCCGGCAATCAACTGGTAGCGCCCTGCGACTGGCCGCACGACGAGCGGCTGAATGATGCCGCTGGCTTTGATGGAGCGCGCCAATTCCTCCAAAGCCTCTTCCCGGAAGCGGCTGCGCGGTTGGAAAGGGCTCGGCTGAATCAAATCCGTGTCAATTTCTTGTGGGCCCGCCGACATTTGCTCCAAAGCAGGTACTGTCGCGGTACCCACGGAAGGAGACCCGGACGCCGGCCCAGTCACCGAAACCTGCGGATCACGCTCCCGAATGAGCGCTCCGAGCCCCCGTCCCAGTGCGTTTCTCGGCATTGGCGATTACCTCCTGAGCCAGTTGAGTGTAGCTCTCGGCTCCCTTGCTGTGTACGTCATAGAAAATAATAGGCTTACCGAAACTAGGCGCTTCCGCCAAGCGAACGTTACGCGGAATGGTGCTTTGAAAAATCTGTGTGCCGAAAAAACTGCGTAGATCGGTGGCTACTTGCCGCGACAAGGTCGTTCGCTCGTCGTACATCGTGAGTAAGATGCCCTCGATTTCGAGTGTTGGGTTCAGAGTCCTGCGAATTCGCATCAGCGTGTCGAGGAGCTCTGAGACTCCCTCGAGCGCCAAATATTCGCATTGTATCGGCACAAGCACCGCGTCTGCCGCAACCAGGGCATTCAAAGTCAATAAATCCAACGCGGGAGGGCAGTCCAAGATAATGAACTGGTATTTTTCGCGAAGTTCGCTCAGAACGGCCTTGAGTTTATATTCGCGCCCTTCCGCTGAAACTAGTTCGATAGCAGCGCCGGCAAGATTCTTATCCGCCGGCACGACATCCAGGTGCTCTACTTGCGATTTCTGAGCAATCCGATCGAAGGACTCGTTCAAGATTAGGGAGTGGTAGAGGGTACGGCGAGAGGGATCCTTCTGAAAGCCGATAGCGGCTGTGGCATTGGCTTGCGAGTCGCAATCGACCAGTAAAGTGGTTTGACCGGCAGTGGCAAGGCAAGCGGCCAAGTTTACAGCGGTGGTCGTTTTTCCCACGCCGCCCTTTTGATTAGCCACCGCGATGATTCGCGCCACTAAACCTCCCGTGGGCGAAAACTTAGCAAAGCTCAAGAGGAGATGCAAGATGTTTCACGTGGAACAAGTTGGTTGCTGTGAAGATCTCCGAGCATGAATTCGCCGTCCTTGGCTCTTCGGCTCCTTTAAGGTTTCACGTGGAACATTACGCCGGAATCAGCAAACACGAGTACGTTCCACGTGGAACAATAGAGTCCACAGCAAAAGAAAGAAACAACAGCGGTGTTTCGTTGTTCCGCGTGGAACAACGACACAGCTACACCTGGCGGTCCCCGACCAAGAGGAATCGCTGCAGGGATCGGGGAATTGAAATTGGTTCCCTCCACAGCCAGCCCTCTATCTTCTTGATCTCATCGATATCGCGACCACCTACCCAAAGAATAGCCTGCTTTGCGGCAACCTGCTCGGAGCCGGCCCAGCCGAGAAACTTGCCGAACTCCCCCAATGCCCGTGAGCAAACGAAATCTAAAGGCGCAACCTCTTCGCCAAGCTCCTCATAGGGACTGACCAGCACCGGTGTATCGACCAAGTACAGCTCGCGCACAACTTCAGCTAGGAATGTAGCCTTCTTGACGTTTGATTCGATCAAGAACACTTGCAGTTCAGGCCTCGCGATTTTGAGCGCCAAGCCGGGAAATCCCCCGCCGGAGCCCACGTCGGCTAGCCGACCAGCCTGGAGTGGGACGGCCGTTGCCGCGTACATGGATTCACAAAAGTGTCGGTACAGGATCTCCAAAGGATCGCGAATCGCAGTGAGATTCACCTTTTCATTCCAAGCCAGCAACATCGTGATGTAGCGTTGAACCATACTCAGTTGCTCGGGCGTCAGCTGCACCTGAAATTCGCGTAGCGCTTTGTCGATAATGTCTGCCGACAATGGACTGGGACTTTTAGTTAACATAATATCGTTGCGCTATTCCGGCGGCTCCGTAACCAATTGACGATGAATGAGATAACGAGGTCCCGCTACCCCCGCAACCAGGTCCACTCCCATGTGCCACACCATTGCAGGCACCAAACTACCAAACGCCGCCCGCGAAACTCCGAAGAAAATCCCCAGCACCATCGTGCTCACAAATCCAGCGCGTCCCTGATAAAGGTGTGCTAGTCCAAAAATGACGGACGACAGCAGTATAACCACTCCCACCGGCAAACCCGCGCGACTGAGCACCGCCATGGCAAATCCGCGATACAGAAACTCCTCGCACAATCCGGCGGTCACCGAAAGAGCGAGAAAGGGAATCAGCTCCCTTGTACTCTGCGGCAGTATGCGCTCCGCCAGGGCCGTCAGCCGCCGTCTTACGGGTACTCCCGACCGCCCCATCCGTCGCAGGTTCAGCCACTGAAGAGTAACAATCAGCGCAGCGCCAAGCACCGTCATAACCAAGAGCGCGATGCGCCTCGGCATCGCCAAGCCGAGCTGCGTGAGAGTAAATCCATGGACCCACGCCCGCCACGCGGCAACGGCTGTGGCAATCCACTGAAACGCTATGGTCGAGCGGTATAACGAAAGTCGCTCTGTAGGTTCCACGCGCGGCTTAGCAAGAAGGTGCTGCAGCTTTGCGCGGCCGCGCCACGGCACAATCACGCCCAACACAAAAAAGATCAGCAGAATGTCCCAGGGCATGCGCGATGAAAGCACGTTATGGCTTACCGGCGCAATGCCTTGCACAGATGTCACGAGCAGCAAGACGGCGGCATCCTTATAATGCAATCAGCACGGTGAAACTGCCGGGGAGAGAGGTGTTCCATTGGCGGCGCAAGTGAAACTGACTTCCATGGCCAAGGCGGCGGGCTGTGCCGCCAAGCTGAATCCTGCGACCCTTGACGCGGTACTACGGAATCTGCCGCGGCAAACAGATCCGAATGTCCTGGTAGGTTTTGACACCAATGACGACGCGGGCATTTACCGAATTGCCGAAGACATGGCGCTCGTGCAGACGGTCGACTTCTTCACTCCGATTGTGGATGACCCATTTCTGTTCGGCCAAATCGCCGCGGCCAACGCCCTCAGCGACGTATACGCCATGGGCGGCCGGCCGATATCGTCGCTTTCCATCGTGGGCTTTCCAGAAAAGGGCGACCCGGCGATTCTCGAACAAATTATCCGCGGCGGTTTGGCGACAATGGCCGAGGCGCGCTGTAGCGTGATCGGCGGCCATTCGATCCGCAACGAAGACATGTTGTTCGGCTACGCGGTCACCGGCTTGATTAACCCGCAGCGTGTGTGGCGCAACGTTGGCGCGCGCGAAGGCGATGTGCTGCTCTTCACAAAGCCGCTTGGGACCGGCGTGATCACCACCGCGTTGAAAAAGGATCGCGCCACGGACGAATCGCTGGCGGCCGCGGTCGCTGCGATGACAACGCTGAACGCATCTGCGGCGGCCGCGTTGCAGGAAATCGACGCGAAGTCCGCTGGTGCGCCAAGGATTCACGCGGTCACCGATGTAACCGGTTTCAGCTTGCTGGGTCACGCGCGTGAGATGGCGCTCGGTGATCCGGCGCGTGGCATTGCGGCCGTGTCCTTTGAAATCGATCACGCTGCTTTCGATTACTTCCCTGGCGCTGTCGAAGCGGCGCGCGAAGGCCATCTCTCCGGCGGGCTCAAGAACAATCGCGCCTTTGTGAGTGACTGCGCAGAATTTGCGTCAAGCGTCGCGGCCGAGTATCAGGATCTGCTCTTCGATCCGCAAACTTCGGGAGGCCTGCTGGTCGCCATCGCGCCGGAGACCGCGGAAACGGCTCTCACCGCTTTGCAACGTCACGGCGTTGCCGCGCGACGCGTTGGCTCTGTCGTTGCCAAGCGCTCTCCGCTTCTCGCCGTGCGCTGAAATGCGCTTGTGGCGGGCAATCCGGTAAACTTCCCGGCATGGATACCATCACGCATGGCATTGCGGGCGCACTTATCGCCAAGGCAGCTTTTCGCGGGCAAGACATGCTCGGCGCAAAACCGGTAAATCGCGAACGAATCATCACCTGGTCCCTCATGCTGGGCGCGATCTTCCCCGATTCCGATGTCCTTCGGGAATTTTTCTCGCACGACAATCTCCTCATCTTGACGTGGCATCGCAGCATCACGCATTCGCTGGTTTGTCTGCCGATCTTCGCGGTGGGTCTGGCCGCGCTGACGCGCCGGTTTGTGCGCTGGCGCAAATGGGACGCGCCTTCCTTCGGCGCGCTGATTGCCGTCTATGCGGTGGGCATTCTCAGCCACATTCTTCTCGACCTGGTCACGTCCTTCGGCACCATGGTCTGGTCGCCGCTGAAATGGTCGCGCCCCGCCTGGGACTTGATCTTCATCGTCGACTTCACGCTGAGTGCGATTCTCCTCGTGCCGCAGATGGTCGCGTGGGTATACGCGCAGGAAAAGGGATTGCAGCGCCGCGCTCTGGGAAGCTTGATCGTGTTTGCGGCCGCCGCCGCAGGGGTCGCCGCGATTGGGATGTCCGTGGGCGCCCCGATTTCCAGTCGCGCGATTTTCGCCGCGGTTGTCATACTCGCCGCTGTGTTTCTTTTGCCTGCAGTTCGCAAGTGGGGCCTGCGCGTGCGCTTCGCGTCGTGGAACGTAGCGGGGCTGCTAATCACACTCGGTTATATCGGCGCCGCAGCTTACGCGCATCACGTCGCGCTCGTGCGCGTCGACAATTTTTCGTCCTCGTTGCGTCTGGACGTGCAAGCGCGAGGCGCGCTCCCATTTCCGCCGTCGCTATTGCATTGGGACGGATTAGTCCTCACCCCGCGCGGAGTCTACGAACTGCGCATGGACCTCTCCGGCGAAACGGACGTGCAGGCCGCTGGCACCGAAACGGATTCATCCTTGAATTACCGCTTTTACCCCGACGCGCCTCCGAATGCTTACATCGAAGCCGCCAAACGCCTGCCGGAGGTGCAGACCGTTTTGTGGTTCGCGCGCTTTCCGGTGACGCGCTTCCACAAAGAGGGCGCCGACGCAATCGTCGAGATCTCCGATTTGCGTTTTCCGCAAATGAGACCCGACCGGCCGGCATCCTTCACTTACCGAGTACGCCTCGCAGCCGACCAAACAGTGCTGTCGCAAGGCTGGGTCCGACCGATGTAGTCAACTTACAAGCCCACTGTAAATCGCATCTCGATTCGAGGAAGTACGAAGTCAGCGTGAAGGTTTGCTGTCCGCTGGATGGATTACCACTTGACGGTGCTCGCCGACGCCCACGCTCTCCGTGCGGACGCCCGGCACGTCTTTCAAGGCCAGGTGCACGATGCGGCGTTCGCGCGAAGTCATCGGATTCAGCCGAAAGGGCTGCTTTGACGTTTGCACGCGTTCCGCTGCCACCTTCGCGGTCATACGCAGCTCTTCAAAGCGCAGCGCGCGATAGCCGCCGCAATCGACGTGAATCTTCTCGTGATGTTCCGGCTCGAGGCGCAAAGCGCGAAAGGCCAAATGCTCAAGCGCCTTCAAAACTTCCCCGCCTCGCTCCAGCAGAATCTCCTTATCGCGGCCGTCCACGTCGGCGAGAACTTCCACGTCGCTTTCCGCTTCGGGCGCCGCCACGCTCACCGTGACTTTCAATTGAAACCCGGCCGCGCGGACAATCTTCTCCAGAAAATCGCGCAGAGCGTCCGCTGCGGCTTGCCGATTCAGTTTACCGTCCTGAATAAGTTCCTGAGCCATCGCCTTATATTGTGAACCAAGACCGCGGAACGAACTGCGGGATCGTTCACTGCTTCTTGTTCTTGTTTTTCTTGCCTTGCGCCTGATTCGCCGCGGGCGGCAGCGGATGCGTGCGGTTCAACCACCACTGCTGCGCCACGCCGACCAGGCCGCTGGTAAGAATATACACGGCCAAGCCGCTCGGGTACGGGATAACCACAAACATTGCCGCCATCCCGATGGGCATGAACTTCATCATGGCCTGCTGCTGCGGATCGGTTGCCGTCATGGGCGTCATCTTCGACGCCAGGTACATGGAGAGCCCCATCAGAACGGGGAGAATGTAATAAGGGTCTTTTGCCGAGAGGTCTTTAATCCATCCGAACCACGGAGCGTGCCGCATTTCAATGGTGCCCAGCGCGCGGTACAATCCGAACCAGATGGGCATCTGCAAGAGCTGCGGTATGCAGCCGCCCACCGGATTGATGCCTTCGCGGCTATACACCGCCATCACTTCCTTGTTCATCTCCGCTTTGCGCGGATCCCGCATGGAGTACTTCTTATATTTATCCTGGATTTGCTTGATTTCCGGCGCCGCCCGCTGCATTTTCAACGACGTCTTGTATCCGGTGTATTTCAGCGGAAACAAAAGCATGTTGATGATTAGCGTCAGAACGACGATCGCCCAGCCCCAGTTGGGAATGTAGGTGTGCAGCCACTTCAACGCGTGAAACAGCGGGTCCGCGATGAACTCAAACCACCCAAAATTAACCAGCGCATTGAGCGGCGGCTTAATTTTCTTCAGTTCATCGTAGTCCTTCGGGCCAACATAGACGCGCAATGCCAATGGCTGTACCGAACCTGAAGTCTGCACTTGCGGGACGACTTCGTCCGTGTCTTTGCCCTCTACCTGGACGGTGTGGCTATCCTTCCAATAGCGCACCTGCAGAGTCCCTGGGAGCGCGCTGTTCGGCGTCGGCGGAAGGAAAGCCGCGGTGAAGTAGCGGTCCTGGATTCCGGTCCAGTCCTTTCCGCCCTGCCACACTCCGTGCGGCCACTTCTCCTGCCCCTCCAACTTCTTGGCCATGACGTTGGTGAGCTTGCCGTTTTCGTTGTAGAAAACCGAAACCGTATCGATGGGCGCGGGATTGGCGACCGTTACGTCGCCAAAGCCGCCCAGCCAGCTCAACCCGGCGAATTCGGGTGCGCCGTTGAACTTCACCGACGTCTCGACGCGCACCACGTAGGTATGGTCGAAGTGAAAGCGTTTGGTGACTTCCAGGTGGCCGTCGCTCCAACTGAACTCCGCGTCGGCCGGCGCGCGCAAAGTGCTGGCCGGCGTGGAAATTTGATAGAGCGCGCTGTTCGCCGCGGATTCCTGCTGCTCGTCGTTCAACGCCACCGCAAACGGCCATCCGCCGGTCTGCTGCGCGGCGTCGGGATGCACCAAATCGAGAATGCGCGGCGGCTTCGCGTCGTCCGTGTATTTTTTGAGCTGCCAGCTCTTCACCACCGCGCCGCGGTTTGAAAATTCCACGCGATAGAGGTCGTTCTCCACCACGATGGTGCGTTCTTGCGTGTCACCCTTTGGCGGGATTGCAACTTCCACGACGCCGGACGCACTGCTGGTTGTTCCTCTGGAGGCTGCCGTGCCAGTGGTCGCAGAGCCGGCCGAGCTAGGAGCGTTGGCTCCCGGAGTGACAGGCGCCGTCTGCGCTGGGCGGTTGGCCTGCGGCAGATTCGTCGGCGGCTTCGGCCCAAAGAATTTAGCCCACGCCAGGATCACCACAAGAGACAGGAGTGATGCCACCACAATGCGCAGCTCGTGCGTCAGCTTGAACTTCTTCTCCGGTTCGGTCACGAATGCGCCTCGTTAGGGGTACCTGTAGTGTGTTGCGGGTCTCGCCAGGTCTCTGGCACCGGATCGTACCCAAACCGGCCGGATAGCGGATGGCAGCGAAGCAGCCGTTTCAGAGCCAGCCACGACCCGCGTGCCACGCCAAAACGCTCGACCGCCTCGTACGCATACATCGAGCACGTGGGCGCAAACCGGCAGCTTCCGCCCACAAACAGCGACAAATACGCCTTGTAAAATCGCAGCGCGGACAAAGCCAATTCTTGCGCGAAGGACTTGGGGGTCGGAGCTTCAGCTCCGACATTACGCGCTGCCAGAAACCCGGCTTCAGCCGCTAAGGAATTGAGTTTTGAATGACCACCCATCTTCAATTGATCCGCAACAATCGCAGCAAATCCGCCGTCAGCGCCGCAAACTCCCCCTTCGCCACGTTGCTCTTCGGGTGTATGACGATGTCCCATCCTGCAGGTATCTCCAGACGATGGCAGCGCACGATTTCGCGCACGCGCCGCCGGATGCGATTGCGCGCTACTGCGCCGCCGAGCGCTTTCTTGATGCTGAATCCAAAGCGGCTGTGCGGCAGTTGGTTCGCGCGAAGAAAAACGGTGAAATGGGAATTCGAGCGGCGCTTCCCGGCCCGGTACACGGCGTCAAACTCTCCGCGCCGCACCAGCCGCGCCTCGCGCGGAAAATCCAGGCGCCCCGCGCTATACGGGAGTGAGCCGATGACGGCCCTTCTTGCGGCGTGCCGCAAGCACCCTGCGGCCTCCGGCGGTCTTCATGCGCGAACGGAATCCGTGCGTCTTGGCGCGCCGGCGCTTGCGCGGTTGATAGGTGCGCTTTGGCAAAGCAATCCCCCTTATATTCTACGGATCGCAGCCCCACAAATTTCAGGCCGCATCCCACAAGCCGCATCCGCGGCCCTCTGCGAATCAGTTAGTGTAGTCGACCCGCGCGCACACGGTCAAGAAAGCGGGCAAATCGGTAGTGGTACAGTTTGAACCTACGCGGCAGGATCGTGGTGCCCGCTGGCTGTGATCTCGGAGGCAAGAATGAAAGCATCTGTGTTTTATCGAATCGCTGCTGTTCTTCTCGTGCTTTTTGACGCCGGACACACATCTGGTTTTCCCTGGTCCGATCCCAAGTGGGCAGTGGATCTTGGCTCCATGCAGTTAACTCACTTTCACATTATGGGGTTTAGCCGGACTTATTGGGATTTCTATGTTGGGTTCGGACTCTTTGTCAGCGTGCTTCTTCTACTCGCGGTGGTATTGGCGTGGCAGCTAGGCGGCCTTCCGCCAGAGTCTTTGGCGCGCATGCGCGGTACTGCGTCGGCGTTCGCCCTTTGCTTTATCGCCGTCACGGTTTTGAGCTGGAAATACTTTTTTAGTATTCCCATCGTTTTCTCAATCGCGACTGCAATGTGTTTGACTGTGGCGGCATGGCTTTCAACGAAGCAGGCTTCCGGGCCTCCATTGCGATAGTAAGGTGTGCGGCTTCAGACTGCACCACCAGCAAATCAGCCTTTCTTCGCGCGGTATTCGTCGAACGCTGCCAAGTATCGGTCCACGTCTTTGCGCAGCAGATAGTAGGGCGTCGAAAGCCGCAGCTTCGAGGGGTCGCCGCCGCGAATGCGAATCTTCTTGGTCTGCCACAGCCAGTTCTCGAGGTCCATCCTCTTTAGCCCCGGCACATTCACCGTCGCGATGCCGCACCGCAGCGCCGCATCCGGCGAAGTCCACGACTCCGCCCCGCGCTTGACCATCTCGCCGAGAATATAGTCCGCCATCCTGCGGTGCCGCTTCTCGATGCGCTCCATGCCAATGTCGCTGGCCAGCTTGACGGAGGCGCGCAAGCCCCACAACGCCGGCACGTTGGAGCTGCCGATGCGCTGAAAGCGTTCGGCACGAATTTTCGTGTCGTCCCAGCCTTCTGTCGCAATGGTGCTCCACACGCGATCGATCACCTCGTCGCGCACATACAAGAACCCCGATCCCTTCGTGGCCTGCAACCATTTGTGCGGGCTCGACGAATACATGTCGCAGCCGAGGTCGTGCACATTGAGCGACATCATGCCGGGCACGTGCGCCCCGTCCACCGCGGAAAGAATTCCTTTCGACCGCGCCAGTGCACACAGCTCCTTAGCCGGCAGCACCACGCCAGTGGCGGTTGTAATGTGACTAAAAAACAGAACGCGAGTTCGCGGGGTGATCGCGTCGCTAAACAGATTCAGCACCGCTGCCGCATTCGGCACCGGCTTCGGCAGCGTGATCTTCTTCACCACAATGCCGTAACGCTTGGCGCGCAAATCCCAGGGATGCTCTCCGCCCGGATGCTCCTGGTCGGTCATCAACACTTCGTCGCCGGCCTTCACGTCCACGCCATTCGCGATATAGCTGTTCGCCTCCGTGGCATTGCGCAGCAGCGCAATTTCGTCCCGTTTGCAGCCGACAAACGCAGCCAGCGGGTCGCGAAACTCGTTCCACGCCGCGTAGCCCCAAATCGGGTAATCCTCCGGATCGCTCTGCGCCATCTTCTCCGTCTCGTTGTAGCCATCGAAGATGGCCCGCAACACCGGCGCAGGCGAAGACCCCACTGTGCCGTTGTTCAAATACACTTCGTCCGCGGGAATCAGAAACTGTTTGCGCAGTTCCGTCCAGTAAGCCTCTTCGTTGGAATCGTAAAGCCCGCGATCCGGCAGTTGCCCCGGCGCCTGCGCCAGTTGCGCGAAAAGCTCGCCGCCAAAATTCAGCGCCGTCCCCGCCGCCGCGGCGCCCGCAAACGACGACAGAAATCCCCGACGATTGACCATCTCGCATCCTCCCGGACAACGTGCGCGGATTCTATCGCACTATTACGCCTCAGCAACGTTTTGCTCGTAATTCCTTGCCCTCCCTCCCTGCCCGGATTACTGTACGTAACGCCAGCCGATTGGAGAAAACGTGAAGATGATTCTGCGCGCGCACCACGCCGCTATATTTGCAATTCCGTTGTTGTTGCTGGCCTCAAGCGATTGTTTCGCCCAGGCAGACCCCTTCGCCTTGCAAGAAGCCGAAACGCGCCCGAAGGCGACGCCGAAACCGAAAGCCGCGACGCCGCTCGATGCCGTCATCAACACGCTTTTCGCCGCGCACACCTTCCAGCAAGCCGCTATCTCCCCTGACGGCAATTCCATCGCCTGGGTGGAAGACGTGCATGCCAAGAACGGCGTCGTCTTGGGCAGCACTGTCATCTACGTGAAAAATCTCAAAAGCGCCGCGCAGCCACAGCGCATTGGAGCAGGCGTCGCCGATTCTCTGCACGCGGAGAGCGATGTGGCCTGGTCGCCCGACAGCCAGAAAATCGCCTTCCTCTCTGACGCCACGAAAAAAGGCCAGCTTCAGTTGTATGTAAGCAACGCGGCGGGCGGCCCCGCAAAAATGCTCACTAATGTTAAAGGATTCCTGGCGAATCCCGGCTGGTCACCCGACGGTAAAACCATCGCGGTCCTCTTCACGGAAAATGCCACGCGCGCCTCCGGCCCGCTCGTTGCGGAAACTCCGGAAACCGGCGAAATCAAGGACGCTTTCTTCGAGCAGCGCCTCGCCCTGGTAGACGTCGCCACCGCTCAGCCCGCCGCGCCCGGCAAGCTGACGCAAATCACCCCTGCCGACACCTACATCTACGAATACAGTTGGTCGCCCGACGGCAAGCGCTTCGTCGTCAGCTCCGCTCCCGGCAACGGCGACAACAACTGGTGGATTGCCGAACTCTCGACCCTCGACGCCGCCACCGGCCTGATGAAATCTATCTACAAACCCAAGCTACAAATCGCCAATCCGGTTTGGTCTCCCGACGGCAAACGCATCGCCTTCATCGAAGGCCTCATGAGCGACGAAGGCCTGACCGGCGGCGACATCTACACCATCAGCAGCGATGGCGGCGAAGCCAGGAATCTCACCAAGGACATGAAAGCCTCCGCCGCCTGGCTCGGCTGGCTCCCCGACACGAAAATCCTCTTTAGCGAATACGTCAGCGGTAACAGCGCCATCGCTACGCTCGATCCAAGCAACGGCAAGATCGAGCAGCGTTGGTCCGGCGAAGGCGCATTCAGTTCCGCTGGCGTTTTCGGTTCGCCATTTTCCGCCACGAAAGACGGCAAAATCGTCGCGGGCATCTTCCGGTCCTACAGCCACGCGCCCGAAGTAGCACTGATCAGCAACGCCTCCCCCACGCCGACGCTGGTGACCAATCGCAATGCCAGCCTCAAGCCGGCCTGGGGTGAAGCCAAGAGCATCACCTGGAAAAACGACGGCTACGACGTCCAAGGTTGGCTGCTTTATCCCCGCGATTTCGATCCCAACAAAAAATATCCGATGGTCGTGTACGTCCACGGTGGCCCGTCACACATTTCGCTGTCCCACTGGCCCGGCACCCACGATTTCGCCTCTGGCCTCGCCGGCATGGGCTATTTCGTGCTGTCGCCCAATCCGCGCGGCAGTTTCGGTCAAGGCGAAGCCTTCACTCGCGCCAATGTAAAGGATTTCGGCTACGGCGATTTCAAGGACATCATCGCCGGCGTCGACGAGGCCCTGAAGGTCGCGCCCATCGACCCCAATCGCTTGGGTATCACCGGCTGGAGCTACGGTGGCTACATGACCATGTGGGCCGTCACGCAAACCAACCGCTTCAAGGCCGCCATGGCTGGCGCCGGTCTCTCCAACTGGCAGTCCTATTACGGCGAAAACCTGATCGACCAGTGGATGATCCCGTTTTTCGGCAAGTCCGTTTACGACGATCCGGAGGTCTACGCCAAGAGCTCGCCCATCAATTTCATCAAGAAAGTGAAAACACCCACGCTAATCCTCGTCGGTGACAGCGACGGCGAAGTTCCCGCCCCGCAATCGTACGAGTTCTGGCACGCCCTCAGAACCCTCGGTGTGGAAACCCAATTCGTGGTGTACGAACGGGAAGGCCACCTCTTCGCCAATCCCAAGCATCAGCGCGACGTGATCACCCGCACGCTTGCGTGGTTCGACGCGCACCTGCGCCAATAGCGACCGTTCGTTCCAGCGTTCAACACGGATTTAAGCCTAGGAACTCATCTTGGGGAGCAAACTACGCAGAGGGGCGCGGTGTTTTGCGCCCTACCTGGTAAGGACAACAACCACCCACGGGAGCCGCGAACTAACCACCAGAGAGTCACAGCCCGGGAACGAAAAAGGGGGCTGGTGCAAGCCCCCTCTTTCCTTAGAACTGACCCCCCAAAACCGGAAACCCAGTCGAGGTTGGGATCCGGCCACCCCGGGAAGCCAATCTTTTTCAACAGCGTTGCGTAAGAGAGAGCAAACCGTGTGCCATGGAGTCATCGGAAATTCACAATCGAGCACACGCATGAAACTACGGGAGTTAGCCTATTTCAGCGTCCCAGGCCCGCAAAGCCGTCAATGTCGGCCTACAAAATCCCACAGGCAAATCCGCGTCTACATCCATTCTTTTGGAGAGACGTGGCTGTTACATCGACGTGACACCCAAGATCCGTCAAAGACACAAGATGTTCCGGTCCGCAACAGATCAGCTTCTGAGGTACACTCCCGATGGCGACGAAACAAGCAGATGCCCGCACACCAACCTGGCGATGCGTTCCGCGAAAGCGACCTGAACCGAGACGCCCTCCGTCCATCGGCGCGCGTAAGTCTCCGCAAAAACGTGAGTTTGATCACGAACGTCAATTAACTGCGCGGCGATACGTATTTGCCGGGCGGCCGCCCGGACGCTGCCTTCAAGGACGTAGTCGACATTCAAGATCCGTGCGATTTCGGCGATGTTGCATGCCGATTTCTTGTAGGGCATGACGGAGGTTCGGGCGATAACGCCGAGTCGGGCGGAATCGACTCGCGCAAACTGAGCGATGATTTCGTAGGTCAAACCGTCTTCAAAGTGGCGCAGCTGAGGATCAGTCGAAAGATTGGCGAAGGGCAGCACTGCCAGCCGCATCCGGCGCGTGGAAGCTTTCTTGCGGACGGGGCACTCGGTCTGCCGCGATCGTGCGTCCTGCCAAGCCACCAGTTCGGAGTCGAATGCGTAAACCGAACCGAGTTCCTTATGAACATGACGGTAAATGGGCAGATTTTCCGTCCTTTCCCAGCGCTGGACGGTGCGGATTGTGCGCCCGAAAAATCCGGCGACTTCCTTCCACGAATCAAGTCGCTCGGGAATAATGGCCGAGCTGATTTGTGGGCGAGACCCGCTGCCGGCAATAGCCAGAGACGTGGCCATTACAGCGCCGCTGCCAGGGATTGCTTTTGCGCAGTGAGGACGCGGAGTTTGCGCCAACTCCAGCGCACGGGGACAAATAGAACAAGCAGCCAGAATAGAATGCTGGGTCCGGCTTGTAGGAAGAAGAGGAGCACATTTAATGCGCTGTCCGCTGCGGAGTGGTAGCCATCCACGAGAGCGTTGCGAATGCGGGTACCGGCGGCGGGTGGCGCGAGATTCAATGCGGGCTTGTACTCTTCGCGCAGCTTCAGATCAATGGATGCGTAGTACACCCGGTTCTCCATGTTCCGCTGCTGCGCTTCCATGCGTTCAATTCCCTCGCGTGTACCGGCCAACTCGCGTTCCACGTCAAGCACATCTTTCAACTTAGCCGCGCGCTTGGTGAGAAGTTCGGTCAGGCGCTTTTCCGTGCGCCGGGCATTATCCAAGCGGGCTTTGAGATCCACGTATTGTGGGGATACTTCTTCGCCTCCCTGTTTTTCTTCTCCAGGTTGGCCGAGCTTTCGCAGCTCAGTGAGGGTGCCATCGAGTTCAACGGTAGGCACGCGCACGGAAGCTGTGAGAGTTCGCCCTGCCTCGGATTGCCCTTCGGTGTTCAATTCGGCGAAGTAGCCGTAGTGTTGTCTTACGATTTCCTCCAAGGTGGTCCGGGCGCTGTCTATTTCCTTGACAGTCAGCGAAAGCGACGCAGTTCGCTCGATCATCTGCGGGGCCCCAGGATTTGGACCCGGGATCGGCGCCGCCCCGATGCTTGGCGACAGGTCCCTGCTCGTTTGGGAATTCAACAGCGGGATGTATCTCTTTCCATCGACTGGCGGTTTACCGGACTTCTCGTAGAATTTCGACAAGTCCTCGGGGGACACAGTGGCCCGAACACCATTTATGGAATTATCGACGGCGTCAGAACCGTCAACCGTTACCGAATTTGCGCGAGAGCGCGACCCCGATATGTGCAAACCATTCGTCGCCCCCGGGGACTTCCTCACAGGCAGGTTATCGATGCTATGCTCGCCAGGCTCATTGGGAGAAAGAGGTGCCACCTCGGTCGAGACAGTTGTAACAGGCTCACCAGTCTGACTCGATGGAGCTTTCACGTGCAAAAGTGACTGGCGCAAAATAAAGACTAACGACACAACCACCACGACGGCGAATCCGCTAGCGAGACGCCAGACCAACGGTCGCCGAAGGAAGGGCCGCCAGGTCGTACCTAGAGACGACAATGAAATTTTGGGAGCAAGGGCTTCTACGCGCCCCTCATCATCTTGTGACGCTGCCATAGAATCCATCGACGGCTGTTCGAGATTAGCCGGTTCCACTTTCCAGCCCACCAGTTGCTGCGAGAGAGTGCAGAAATCGTCCGCCAGAGAAGAGCAATCGGTGCACTGTTCAAGATGGTCGGCGAGAGCGAGAGCGCGTTCGCCGGTAATTTCGCCGTCGAGGTAAGCCATCACCTCCTCCGCCCGGAATTCGTGCAATTCGAGGTTCATGGTTCGTTCCTCACTTCTGGCCGTAAAGGGAGCAAAAAGGCCTTCAGGGCCGTCCGCGCGCGAAACAAACGTGAGCGGACGGTGTTCACTGGCAAGCCTAGCAGCGCGGCGATCTCGTCATAAGTAAGCTGTTCGTATTCGCGCAGGAACAGGATGTCGCGGTGGTCGGAATCGAGCTGGTCGATGGCTCGCTGCACCCAGATGGCAGCATCAACGCAGGAGTCGGCGGCGGTATCGGGCGTAATTGAGGTAGACGCAGATGGCTCCCGGCGAGCGGACTTGCGACGCTCGGCCATAAGTATCCGCATAGCGATGCTATAGAGGTAGGTGCGAAACGTGGCGCGAGGCTCGTAGCGTTCGACGCCGCGAAGAATTGCTACAAACGTTTCTTGCGCAAGTTCCTCGGCTCGGGAGGGATTCTCCAGGCGCCGCCGGAAGAAACCGTAAACGGGACTGCTGAAGCGGCGGAAGAGTTCGCTGAAAGCTTCGGAATTGCCGAGCCGGAAAAGCAACATTAGGCGCTCGTCGCTCATCGCGGCGAGGGCGACGGGATCCGGGATCGGTTGGTTGGGTCCGACTTGCGGCATGGGCGAGCTGATTCTCTCACTCTTGTAATGTCACGAGAGGCAGGAAAGTTCCCCGGGGTAGAGAAGAATCATTCTGAGGCCCGGTCAAGATGAAATCGAGGAACGGCTTCTGGTAGGGGTGGAATGGTCGCCCGTCGAGGCTCAGGAGAAAAACGAGACGGCCGGGTCAGCTTAGGCGCCGATTGACTCGCGCAGCGCGTCTGCCAGGGACTGGCTATAACGTTGCACGTCCGCATCGTCTTCCGCTTCGACCATCACACGAGCCAGCGACTCTGTCCCCGAATACCGCAACACCACCCGCCCATTATCCCCAAGCGCGGATTGCGCCTCCGCAAGCGCGCGGGATACCCGCGGCAGCGACTCCAGCGGCGGCTTCGACTTCACCTTTACATTCACGATGATCTGCGGGTAGTCCTTCAGCCCCGTGATCAAGGACTCCAGCCGTCCGTTCATCGAAACCAGGGACGCAATCTTCACCGCCGTCAGCAAACCATCCCCGGCGGGCGAGTCGTCCAGAAAAATCACGTGGCCGGACTGTTCGCCGCCCAACACATTGTTGCTGCGCAGCATCTCCTCCAGCACATAACGATCGCCGACCGCAGCGCGAGCCAATTCGATCCCTTCTCGCGCGAGCACCCGCTCCAGCCCAAGGTTGGACATGGAGGTCGCCACCACGCGGTTGCCCTTCAGCTTCCCAGCCGATTTCAACTGGCGCGCGGCAGCCAACAAAACTCCGTCTCCGTTGACCACCCGGCCCGACTGGCAGACGAACATGGCCCTGTCGGCATCCCCGTCAAACGCGATTCCCAGCCCCGCGCGCTCCGCCACCACCCGCTTTTGCAAGCCTTCCAGGTGCAGCGAACCGGAATCCGCGTTGATGTTGCGCCCGTCCGGCTCGACGCCCATTGCGATAACGTGCGCGCCGAGAGACGCAAAAAGTTCTGGGCCAAGCTTGTACGCGGCACCGTTGGCGCAGTCCAGGACCAGCCGCAGGCTGGAAAGCTTCGCTCCCGGAATCACCTTGCTGCGCAGGAAATCGAGATAGCGAGCATCCAAAGTTTCGTCCGTCTTCAGTACCGGCGGATTCTTGGGCGCCGCTTGGCGGCGGTGCTTGAAGATATCTTCTTCCAGCGTTTCCTCGATCGCATCCGGAAATTTCATACCCGCGCTGGAGAAAAGCTTGACGCCGTTGTCCTGAAAAGGATTGTGCGAGGCCGAAATGACCACGCCGGCCTGAAACCCTCTTTGCCTCACCAGGCACGCGACTCCGGGCGTGGTGATAACGCCGGCGAAGTCGACCGACACTCCCGCGTTGCCAAGACCCGCGGCCAGCACTGCCGCAATGTGCGGGCCCGACTCGCGCGTATCCATCCCGATCAGCACGTGCGCTGCGGGACTGGTTTGTTTCAAATAGGTTCCGAGCGAGCGCCCCGTGGCATACAGCGTGGCGTCGTCCAGGGGCGGCGTTCCGGGCACGCCACGAATACCGTCCGTTCCGAAGAGTTCTTTGGGCATCAGCAGAGACGGTCCTGAAGAAAAACCGCGAGAAGGCCGACCGCTAGTGGGTGGTTGGCCTGAATTCAGTTTAGCACGAGCCTCTTAGCGAAATGAGCGCGCGTGCACTCGAAGTCACCAAGTTCGGCCACCGTAGGGGCGCAGCACGCTGCGCACCTGCTTGGCAAGGTCACAACATTAGGTCCCGGGGCTCTCTCATTTCAGTCCGTACTTCTTGCGCTTTTCCAGCAGCGTCTTGCGGCTGATGCCAAGAATCGTCGCCGCTTGCGTGATTTTGTAGTGCGTGCCTTCCAGCGTCGCCGCGATAACGTCCTTCTCCACGTCGTCCAGCGACCGCAGGCCCGCAATCATTCCGGCGTTTCCCGCCGCGGCGGCTCGAATATTTTCCGCAAAATGCTCGGGCTCAAGCATTTCCACGCGATTGAAAACGACAGCGCGCTCCAACGCGTTGCGCAACTCTCGTACGTTGCCCGGCCAGGCGTACGCCGCCAGCATCCTCCGGGAAGCTTCGCTGAGCTGCACGCCGGTGCGCCCGTGCACCAGGCACAGTGCCGCCAAAAAGTGGTCCGCCAGCGGCAAAATGTCGGCACGTCGCTCACGCAGCGGCGGCATCACGATGGTTAGTACGTTCATGCGAAAGTACAGGTCTTCGCGGAAATGGCCGGCGGTCACCGCCGTGGGAAGGTCCACGTTTGTCAGCGCAACGAGCCGGGCCTCGATGCGCAACGTCTCGGTTCCGCCCAGCCGCTCAAACGTGCGCTCTTGCAGCACCCGTAGCAGCTTGCTCTGCGCCGCCGCGGAAAGTGCGGCCACTTCGTCGAGCACGATGGTTCCGTTGCCGCCAAGTTCAAAGCGCCCGAGCTTGCGCTCCTCCGCGCCGGTAAACGCCCCGCGCTCGTGGCCAAACAATTCGCTTTCCACCAGTTGCGCGGGAAGGCTGGCGCAATCAATCTTCAGAAACGGCGCGTCGCGCCGCGGCCCCAGCTCGTGAATCACCCGCGCCAGGTAATCCTTGCCCGAACCACTTTCCCCGGTAATCAGCAGCGTGGTGGGTGCGGCGGCAACTTTCTGCGCCAACTCAAAAACATTTTGCGACGCCGGGTCCGCGGAGATCCACGGCAGCCGCTCCGCTGTCATTTTGAAACCGCTTCGCCGGGAGCATGCGCGCCACCCATCGCCACATTTCGCGTCCCGTGCGCCGTGCCATGGCCGGGCCCCCCTGGCTCGTCCGGAATTTCCAGTTTTGGCGCCGAACGCCATAGGCGTTCCAGGTCGTAGTAGCGCCGCGCCTGCTCGCTGAACACGTGGACGATGAAGCTCCCAAAATCGAGTAACGCCCATTCGGTCGAGCCGCGTCCTTCGCGGTGCTCGGGCGAGCGCCCCAGCTCCTTGTAAAGCTGCTCCTCGATCTCCGTGCAAATCGCCTGCACCTGCGGCGTGCTGAATCCGGTGCAAATCACGAAATAGGATGTAAACGCACCTACTCCGCTGAGATCCAGCACGGAAATGGCCGCCGCTTTCTTGTTCTGCGCGGCTTCGACTGTCAGGCGCACGTATTGTGGCAATGAGTTGTAGTTCACCGGTAGAGACCCTGTTTCAAAATGTATTCCTCCACGCGCGACGCCACAAGTCCATGGATCGATTGTCCGCGATGCGCGCGCCGTCGAATGTCCGTCGCGGAAACCTCGCTGGCCACATTTTCCTGCAGATACACGCTGGTGCGATGTAGGTGCGCCACGATGCTGGACTCGTGCACCACCTCGTCATCTCTTCGCTTCCCGTCGCGGCCCATCAGCTCCGGCGGTATCACCAGCCGCAGCGCCTCCGCGCGAATGCCCGGCCGGTTGGCTACGATAAAATCGCAAAGCCCCAGCAGCGTCTCGTATTCCTTCCAGGTTGGAATATCCAGAAACGCGTCCGCTCCGATAATGAAATAGATGCGGTCGCCGTGTCCGTGGTATTTGTGCCGGAAATAGCGCACCGTATCGACCGAATAATGCAGTTGCGCACCACTAAAATCTTCCCCCGCCTCCGCCACCGACGGAACAAAGTGCGGGTGCTCCGTTAACGCCAGCGCCACCATCGCAAACCGGTGAGGAAATGGCGCCAGGTGCTGCTTCAGCTTGTGCGGCGGCCTGCTGGCAGGTACGAAATGAATCTCGTCGAAATTGAATCGCCGGTCCGCGGCCCGCGCCACGGCAAGATGCCCCGTGTGAATCGGATCGAACGAGCCTCCAAACAGCGCTATGCGGCGAGGTTGGTGTTTTGTCGCTGTGCGCTGCGCTTGCGCGGTGGTCAATACGCCTCCCAAGAGCTTATGACCTGCATCTTCTCACAAATTCTCCAGCCGCGCGGCGCTTGGTTCGGCCGCGTTTTCGTTTGAGGCGCGCGGCATCTCCGTCGCGGGTTCCGGCGCCGCTTTGGGAATTTTATCGAGCGCATCGGCAATCGACCTCACCAAATCTCGCACCCCTTCGCCTGTCGCCGCCGATATCGCGTGAAACTCCAGTCCTCGCTCCCCGCAAAATTCGCGCAGCGCCTCCAGCCGCGTGCGGTCCGTGGTGGCGTCCAGCTTCGTCGCCGCCACCATCATCGGCTTTTCCGCCAGCGATTCGCTGAACGCCCGCAGCTCCCCCGAGATCACCTCGAACGCATGAATCGGGTCCGCCTCCGAAGCATCGCTCGTATCAATCAGATGGACCAGCAGCCGCGTGCGCTCGACGTGCCGCAGGAATCGAATCCCCAGCCCCGCGCCCTCATGCGCCCCTTCAATCAATCCCGGCAGGTCGGCGACCACGTACGTTCGCCCAATCTCTCGCCCCTCGCTCCCTCCGCCGCCGTCCGCGTTTACCACGCCAAGATTCGGCTCCAGGGTCGTAAACGGATAGTTCGCAATCTTCGGCCGCGCCGCGGAAATCACGGAAATCAGCGTCGATTTCCCCGCGTTCGGAAAGCCCACTAACCCCACGTCGGCCAGCAGCCGCAACTCCAGCCGCAAATGCCGCTCTTCGCCGGCATGCCCATCCTCGTGTTCCCGCGGAGCCTGGTGCCACGGTTTCGCAAAGTTCTGGTTACCCCGCCCTCCGCGTCCGCCTTTTGCAACCAGCACGCGCTGCCCCGGTGTTGCCAGGTCCGCAATCGTTTCGCCGTGCTCCCCGTCGAACACCAGCGTGCCCACCGGCACCTGCAAAATCATGTCCGAGCCCGAATGCCCGGTGCAATTCGAGCCTTCTCCGTGTCGCCCGCGATCCGCCTTGAACTCGCGATTGTAGCGGTAGCGCAGCAGCGTGTTGTTGTTCGGATTCGCTTCCAGGTAAATGCTTCCGCCGTGGCCGCCGTCGCCTCCGGAGGGCCCCCCGCGCGGCACGAATTTTTCCCGCCGGAACGCCACGCAGCCGTTCCCGCCGTTCCCCGCCTTCACAAGAATTTTCGCTTCGTCAACAAACACAGTTCCTACTCCCTCTCAAAAAACGATAACATAGCCATTCAGCCTTGGTGCAAATTCAAGAAATTCTCGGAGGTCCTGGATCGTGTCTCGTATCCGTGTGTGGCTGCGTCGCGCCGTAATCCTGCTCGTGCTCCTCGCTATTCTCGTCGGCGTCGGCGCTTACTTCCTTTATTTCCGCCGCGACGCGCTGCCCGCCGCTCCTCCACACGCCCGCGTAGCTCCCGCAATCAACCCGCTCAAGGGCCTCGCCGCCTGCTGGGTCGAAACCGGCAGCACCTTCACCAGTTTTCCCTTCGCCATGACCGCCGGAAGCATTCTCGTCAAGCATCCCAGCGGCGATCTCCTCATCGACACCGGCAATTCCATGCATTTCGACGACGAAATCGCCGGCTACCCGTTCCTGCTGCGCCTAAAGCTCAAAAATCTAGCCGGCCAGCTGAATCCCGAAGTGCCGCTCCCCGAACTCATGCGCCTCGTCGGCGGCGACCCTGAAAAAATTCGCTGGGTCATCCTCTCCCACGTGCACCTCGATCACGCCGGAGGTTTGATGGATCTCCCTCGCGTTCCAGTGCTCCTCACGGGCGAAGAATTGCAATTCGCCTTTAATCCCGCCGTCCAAGCCAAAGGCTTCGTGGTACCCGCGCATACGCAAAAATTTCCGCCCGCCGACTCCCCCACGCTCAAATTCGATCCGCGCCCCTACGAAACTTTTGACGAAAGCACCGACCTCTACGGTGACGGCTCAGTCGTTGTCGTGCCCCTGCGCGGCCACACTCCCGGCAGCGTCGGCATCTTCGTGAACCTCGACCCGTATCACCGCTTGTTCTACGTTGGCGATGCCGTGGATGAAGAGCGCGGCTTCCAGAGCCGCGTCGGGAAATCCCTGCTCCTGCGCGACAGCGACAACGATCCCGCGCGCGCCAATCAAATCGTCGCCAAGCTCAACCAGCTTCACGCCATGGTTCCGGAGCTAGCCATCATCCCCGCCCACGGCCGCAGCGCCTATCTCAAGTTTTTCCCCGGCGGTGCATTAAGCTGCGTCTCCTCCGACGCCCCCCGCTAAAACAAAAACGGCTCAGCCGAAGCCGAGCCGCACATCTTGGAGTGCGGCGGTCTTGCCGCCGCTTTTTAGCTCGCAGCGCTATTTAGGGGGTAAGCCGTGTCATCCTGAGGCTACCCGACTTGTCCTGAGCGCCTTTGCGAAGGGCGAGGGTAGCCGAAGGACCTCAACCGATCACCTGCAACAAGCGCTCTAGTTGACCGCCGCCTTCGCCGGCTCCGTAGGCGTAACATTGATGAATCGCCCGCGCCGGCCCCGGTCCACAAACGTCACGTGCCCGGTCACCATCGCGTACAGCGTATCGTCCTTGCCCTGCCCGACATTCACGCCCGCCTGATGCTTCGTGCCGCGCTGCCGCACCAAAATCGTTCCCGCATTCACCAGCTGCCCGCCAAATCTCTTGACGCCCAGTCTCTGTCCATGCGAATCCCGTCCGTTCGTCGAAGACCCGCCGCCCTTCTTATGTGCCATAACTCATCCCCTCGTTTTTGTGTTACCCACGCCGATCCTGCCGAACCTGTAGCTCAGGTTTACCCTGAGCCTCGAAGGGTCCGGTTTTTGGACCTGAGGCTTTTTCCTGCGGGTGCCCCATCCTTGCGCTATTTGCAAGGGTGGGTTCGTCGCCGGTTTTTTCTGAAACGGACCCTAGCAACTGAGCACTACAACTTGATATCGCCAACCTGCACGGCCGTAAAATTCTGCCGGTGCCCCCGCGAAATCTTGTATTGGTTGCCCTTCTTGAACTTCAGCACCGTCAATTTCTTCGCCCGACCCTGGCTCACAATCTTTCCCGTGACGCTCACTTTCGACGCGTCCGGCCCGAGCACGACCTTCTTGTCGTCGGTATGCACCGCCAGCACGGAGCCGAACGTCACCTTCTCGCCCACCTCTCCGCTAACCCGCTCAATCCGTATAGTGTCGCCGGGCGCGACGCGATACTGCTTCCCCCCGGTCTGTATGACGGCGTACATCTCTCCTCCAAGCGCTAAAGACAAACGTCAATTATAGTGGCTTTACACCAAACCCGTCAACGCACGAGAATCACGTGATATGCTCAGCCAATTCTTGGAGAAAAGCGATGCCCTTTAAGAGAGCTTTAGTGTTGACCGGCCTCTTCGCGATAGCCACTTGCGCTCAGCAGACCAAGCCGCCGCAGCCACATAGCGAGCCCGTGCTTCCGTATACCCCAAGTCTCGATCCCGCGGCCATGAACCCCACCGCCGATGCCTGCGTGGACTTCTACGAGTATTCCTGCGGCGGTTGGAGAAAGATGAATCCGATTCCCTCCGACCAAACTTCGTGGAGCGTCTACGCCAAATTATATGAGGACAATCTGAATTATCTTCGCGGCATTCTCGAAGAGGCCTCCACCGCCGCGAACCGCGACGTGGTCACGCAGAAAATTGGCGACTACTACGCATCCTGCATGGACGAGGCGGAAGCGGAAAAACTGGGCGCCAAGCCATTGCAATCGAATCTATTGGCCATTCAAAGTCTCAAGAGCGCGAAGGAACTCGCAGGCTTGATCGCGAATCTACACATCGAGGGTAACTCTGCTCTCTTTAGCTCAGCGCCCGGACAAGACCCTGACAATTCCGACGAAGTGATTATGGGTGTTTCACAGGGCGGACTCGGACTCCCGGATCGCGATTACTACGTCAAGGATGACGCCAAATCGAAAGAGACTCGCGAGCGATATCTGCAACACGTTCAGAAAGTGTTTGAGCTTCTGGGCGATTCCCCGGATACCGCAAAAAATAATGCCGCCGTTGTGATGCGTATGGAGACCGGCCTCGCAAAGGCCTCGCTGACGCGCGTCGAGCGCCGCGATCCCTACAAACAAAAGCACAAGATGAGGGTCCCGGACCTGTATAAGATCGCGCCGGATTTCGATTGGAATTCGTATTTTGCCGTCAGTGGCGCCCCAAAATTTCCGATTCTGAATGTCGGCTGGCCGGATTTCTTCAAGGAAGTCGATGCGCAAGTGAAGTCAAATTCGCTGCAGGACTGGAAAAGCTATCTTCGGTGGCACATTGCCAATGCTCGCGCACCTTATCTGTCCTCTGCCTTTGTCAATGAGAACTTCGAGTTCTACCGCAAGTACTTGCGCGGCGCGAAAGAGCTTCAGCCTCGCTGGAAACGCTGCGTACGCAGCGTTGATGACGACCTGGGAGAGGCTTTGGGGCAGGCCTATGTTCAAAAAACGTTTCCGCCCGAGCTGAAGGCAGCCACCCTTGATATGACTCGGCGCATTGAAGACGCCATGGCGCTGCGCATTCAACAGCTGGACTGGATGAGCCCGCAGACCAAGCAGCAGGCCCAAACGAAACTGCGCGCCATTCGCAACAAGGTCGGCTATCCCGACAATTGGCGCGATTACAGCTCAGTGAAAATTGTTCGTGGCGACTTTTATGGCAACGACCTGCGTGCAACCGCATTCGAAATTCATCGGCAGCTGAACAAGGTTGGAAAACCGGTCGACCGCGGCGAATGGGACATGACGCCGCCTACTGTCAATGCCTACTTCAACCCTCAAATGAATGACATCAATTTTCCCGCTGGCGTTTTGCAGCCTCCTCTCTATGACGCCAAAATCGACGACGCTCCGAACTACGGAAATACCGGCTCTACCATCGGCCACGAGCTTACCCACGGATTTGACGACCAGGGGCGCAAATTCGATGCGCACGGAGATTTGAAAGACTGGTGGACCCAGCAAGATGCCGATCAATTCGTCAAGCACTCGGATTGTGTCGTGGACCAGTATGCGCAGTACGTGGTCGTGGACGATATCCGCATTAATTCGAAGCTAACCGAAGGCGAGGACGTCGCAGACCTCGGCGGCACGATCCTGGCCTACATCGCCTGGAAGGACGCCACCAAAGATATGACCCTTCGCGACCGTGACGGTCTCACGCCCGACCAGCGATTTTTTATCGGCTTCGCACAATGGGCCTGCGAAAATAACCGCCCCGAAAATCAGCGCGTACAGGCGAGAACCGATCCACACTCCCCTGGAAAGTACCGTATCAACGGTGTTGTCGTGAACATGCCTGAATTCGCGACCGCCTTCCACTGCAAAACGGGCCAACCAATGGTGAAGCCTCCTGAAAAGGTCTGCCACGTCTGGTAACGTAAACTGGAACCGCGATCCTGAGTGTGGCCGGTGGTGCTCCGCAAGCACGGTCTAGACTTCGATCCACGCCCCCTTTTTGCCAGACATCTGCAACGCAATCAGCAGCAACGACTTACACACCGCACCACAACTTTTCCTGCCAGCGGGGGTTTCCAGACTGTTAGCAGTAAAGGATCTACGAGGGTCCTCAGATGCGATACCTATCGTTTTTACTCTTAAAGATGCGATCTCTAAGGTTTTTCGGTTTACTCGGCATTTGTCTCGCTATTGGTCTCTTCTCCGCTTCTAACGCGCAGGCCCAGCGCGTCACCTTCGGCGTCGGAATAGGCGGCCCTGCCTACTACGGCGCGGCGCCAGTCTGCGCTTACGGCTACTACGATTATTATCCTTACGCCTGCGCACCCTATGGCTTCTACGGACCTGATTATTTCGTCGGCGGCATCTTCATCGGTGCCGGCCCCTGGTTCCACGGATACGGACACGGCTTTTACGGCCGCGGCGGATACGGTGGCTACGGTCGCGGCGGCTACTACAACCAAGGGCGCGGCGGTTACTACGGCCGAGGCGGCTACTCCAATCAAGGCCGCGGTGGCAGCTTTAATGGCGGCTATCGTGGCGGCTACAGCGGTGGCGCGTCTCGCGGCTACAACGGTGGCGGCAGTTATCGCGGGGGCGGCAGCAGCTTCCACGGCGGTGGCGGCGGTAGCTTCCACGGCGGCGGGTCGGGCGGCAGCTTCCATGGCGGAGGCGGTGGCGCCTCTCGCGGCAGCGGGCACGGTGGCGGCGGTCGTCACTAAGAGCCGACAACACTAGGACTTGAAAGGGCCGACGATCTAGTTTGTCGGCCCTTTCACTTTTTTCTTGACAGCCGCTATCGAATCAGTTATATTCCCCAACATATAAATCCATGTTCAAGCGGCAGGCAACTGCCGCTTTTTTGTTGCCCGCTCGCTTGTTTTCGCTGCTAAGTCCTTTAGAATGCGCAGTTCCGAGACACCGTCGATTTTGCACTATTTTGGTGCAAATAAGTCCTTTAGATTCCGCACTTACAGACAGCCTTCCAGTAAGCCCTTTAGAATGCGCACTTACAGAAAACAGGGGGAGGGGGCCCTCGGCGCAAGGTGCCGAAATTCAAAAATCGAAGCGATAGCCCAGGATCATTTTCGCAATCAGGTGGTCCGTTGACCTGGTCAGTCCCACCCCCAGCCCAAAGTTCACTTCCCACTTTGGCGAAAGGTTTAAATCCACAACCGGAAAAATCTGCTGCTGCTGCTGGCTGATCGGCACAAAATCCGTCGCCGGTCCCACAGCGCCGTAATACTCGATGCCGCCGCTGATTTTCTTGGTGAAATCGTAGCCGATCTTCACGTTCGGCGAAAAAATAAACCCATCATGCACGCTAGGCCCATGAAACGATTTGTCAAACGTTGGATTGAACGACAAATACCACGGCCCGATCTGCTTATCGATAATCGGCCGCATCTCCCACGTCCAGGTATCCGGTGAAAACTGTGCCCGCTGATAGCCGATTTCATTCGATAAGCTCAGACCCACCGGCCATTTCCATTTAGGAGGAATCCGCACCCGCGGGCGGATATGATCCCCCACCCAATCCACGCCATATCCGTTGCGCTCGTAGGTAAAAATATAAAATCCCACCTCGAACCAGTCCGTAACCCCGTGCGTGATCTCGATGGTCTCGTGCTCGGCGTGGTTGGTCGGCAGCACGCCGTTCTGCACCGTCTTGCTGCCGTCAATGGTGAAATTGCTATGCAACTCGACCATCGTGTGCCCAGGCTCCACTTGGTCGTAGCCATAAACCTGAATCTCATAGTTGTCCTGAGCCTTCGCGGCCGCCCCCAAGCCGCAGATCGCACACAAAAGCGCTAATGTGTAACCAATTTTTCTCAATTTCGTCCGGCTCCGTCGCTGCGAACACAGACAATAACCCGTTTGCCCAACATGCCGCAAACCGCTTCGCCAACGCCTTCGTCGTCTCTAAAATTTCCACGTTTTGCCGGTTGCTCTTGCTCTGTTCATGTGGTAGTAACTTGCACCAATCAGATTCGCTACAGGGTGGCGGGTGGGTTTGCGTGGGTGGGTGACCTCGCAGTCCTCTTCGGTGTCCCCTTAGTTTAGCGCGATGCGCCGAGGATCGCGTGTTCTGTTCGAATATCTTTGGGAGGCTCTCAATGAGAAGCAAGGCGCGTGCATTTTCCATCGTGGGATTTTTAGCGGTGCTGCTGGTGACTTTCCTGGCCGTTCCCGGCGCGAACGCGCAGTCAACGACGGATGGCGCTATCGGCGGCACCGTCACCGATCAGTCCGGAGGAGTCGTAGCGAATGCGAGGGTTACGGTCCGCAACATCGGGACCAACCTAGAGTTTGTCGTCACTACGGATGAATCAGGCTACTATCGCGTTTCCAAGTTGCCCCCAGCATCGTACACTATCAGCATCAATGCCGCAGGTTTCGCCGCCCTGAGGGCTGAACAGGTGATTGTTCAGGTCGGCGCCGTCACGGAATTTTCCGCTCACCTTCCCCTGGTGACCACAACAGCAACGGTACTAGTTACGTCGGAAGTGCCGCAAATCAATACTTCGTCAGCGGACTTTGCTCCCATAGTCGACCAGTTGCAGATCAACAATCTCCCGATTAATGGCGGAAGATGGTCCGACTTCGCATTGCTCACTCCCGGTGTGGTCAATGACTCGAACGGATTCGGACTACTCAGCTTCCGCGGCATCAGCACGCTCTTGAACAACAATACCGTCGACGGCGCCGACAACAACCAGGCTTTCTTCTCCGAGGAGCGCGGTCGCACGCGTGCCGGTTACTCCAGCGCCAAAGCCGCGGTACAAGAGTTTCAGGTCAACACGTCAAACTACTCCGCCGAGTATGGCCGCGCCGCCGGTGCCGTAGTCAACACCGTCACTAAGAGCGGCACAAACCAATTCCACGGCGAAGGATATTTCTACGATCGCGACAACGAGTGGGGCGCGACAAACTCTTTCACTCGGCTGACCACGCAAACCTCCCCGGGTGTTTTCACTTCCTCGCCTTTCAAACCCACGGACGTACGCAAGATCTGGGGTTTGGGCATCGGCGGGGCAATTCTTAAAGACAAGCTTTTCTTTTACTTTGCGTTCGATCGCTACACCCGCAATTTCCCGGGCACTGCGGTCCCCGCGAGCCCGGCCGCATTCTTTGCTAGTCCGGTGCCTGATCTCACCAACTACGGTGGCTCCTGTAGCACCTTAAACGCCGCTGCCTTCACCAGCGGTCCCAACGCCGTGCCGAACGGCGCCAACGTCTTGGCCGCCACGCGCGGTGCGTGCACCTTGGTCAGCAATCTCAGCCTTCCCAATTACGCCGCCGGCGTCACCGATTACAACAGCGGCCTCAATGGGCTACTCGGCGAGCTTGGCCCCGTGCCTCGCAAGGGCGAGCAAACCATCTTTTTCCCCAAAATCGATTGGACCATCAACCAGAAGAACCGCGCGTCCTTTGAAGTCAACCGCATGCGCTGGGCTTCTCCCGCTGGCATTCAGACGCAAGCCTCCAACACCTTTGGAATCGCCAGCTTCGGCAATGACTACGTTCGCGACACCTGGGGCGTGGCCAAACTCTACACCTTCATCACCTCAAGCCTTTCCAACGAAGCCCGTTATCAATACGGCCGCGACTTTGAATTCGAATTCGCACAGCCACCGTCACAATACGAGCTCACAAACTTCGTGAATCCTCCCGGCTACACGAATCCATTGGGCCTGCCGCCGGACGTCTTCGTCACCAACGGGTTTGACATGGGCGTCCCGACGTTCCTACAGCGGCCATCCTTCCCTGACGAGCGCCGCCAGCAGTTTGCCGACTCTGTTTCCTGGACCAAGGGCCGCCACAGTTTAAAATTCGGTTTCGACTTCGCCCACACGGATGACCTAAGCCAGAATCTCCGCTTCCAATACGGCTCCTTCAGCTACAGCAACATCGGCAACTACCTGTCCGACTTCTACAAGCCCAGCAGTTGCGGCGCCGCGCACAACACCCCTTGCTACTCGAACTTCCAGCAGGCTTTCGGACCACTCGGTTTTGAGTTCAGCACCGATGACATCGCCTTCTTCGCCGAAGACAGTTGGCGCATCCTCCCGCGCTTCACGCTAAATCTTGGGCTTCGCTACGAATACGAGAAGATGCCCGATCCGTTCAGCGCTCTAATCAATCCCGCCGTACCACAGACCGGCAAGCTCCCCAGCGACAAGAACAATTTCGGCCCCCGCATCGGCTTCGCTTGGGACATCTTCGGCAATGGCAGGACGTCCGTGCGCGGAGGCTATGGCATCTATTATGGCCGCATCATCAACTCCGCGATCTACAATGCTTTGACGACCACCGGAATGGCTGGCGGCCAGTTCCAGTTTTTTTTCTTGCCTGCTACTCCCGGGCCTAGGTTTCCGCAAATTTTCTCCTCGGCGCCGCCGCTAGTCGGCCCCAATGTTGTTTATTTCGATTCTAATTTCCAGGCTCCGCAAATCCATGAGATGGATTTGACCGTTGAGCGCGAGCTCGGCTGGAATACCGTCGTGTCTGTCAGTTATCTAGGCAGCCTCGGCCGAAGTCTCCCAGACTTCGTGGACACCAACATCGACACGACCGTGACACAGCCAATCACCTACTCTGTTGTTGGCGGCGGTCCGATCGCCTCGACAACCTACACGACGAACGTCTACGTAAAGCGCCTGAACGCCGCGTTCGGTTCCACAACCGACATCTTCAGCGGGATAAGTTCCAATTACAATGCGCTTACAGTCCAAGCCTTGCATCGCTTCAGCCATAACGTACAGTTTTCTGCGAACTACACCTGGTCGCATTCCTTGGATTTTGGCCAGAACGCCTCTACCTTCAGCGACACCAACGACTTGCTTGTTCCCAACAACATTCGCCCCGAATATGGCAATTCCAATTTCAATGTTCCCAATCGTTTCGTCTTCAACGCCATTGTCAACTCGCCATGGCATGCGAAAGGATGGCTCGGCTATTTGGCCAATGAGTGGGAGCTTGCGCCGATCTATCAAATTCAGAATGGCCTGCCCTATGCCTTGGTGACTGCCGGAACTCCACCGACGCCCCCTGGTACGCCGGCTGGACTTCGGCCGCTGGGCTCGGGCATCAACGGCTCCAACGGAAGAAAAGGCATTGACGTCACCGGACGCAATACGTTCCGTCTACCGCGGACCCAGGTCGTCGATTTGCGCATTTCGAAGAAGTTTACTTTCAAGGAGAAATACAAAGTGGAGCTGCTAGGTGAGGGCTTTAATCTTTTCAATCACGTCAACTTCACTGGTGTCAACAACACCGGCTATATCATTGGAGGAACTACCGCGGCGCCCACACTGACCTTCAACGCACCGTTTTCGACCTTTACGAGTGCGAACAGCAACTTCGCCTACACCGTTCGCCAGGTCCAGATCGGAGTTCGCTTCCTGTTTTAGCTGGCTCTGATCTACCAATTGACGCGGCAGCTTCGAGCCGCCGCGTTTTTTCGGTGTGCCAGTCATGCGTGGGGATGCGACTTGTCGTAAATCTCCATTAATTGACGGATCGACGCGTGCGTGTATTTCTGCGTGGTGGACAATGACTGGTGACCCAGCAGCTCCTGAATGGCTCGCAAATCCGCGCCATCCGCCAACAGGTGCGTGGCAAATGCGTGCCGCAGCGAATGCGGGTGCAAGTCCCAATTGATGCTCACCAGCTTGACGTATTTTTTTACGATCCGGCCTACCGAGCGCTGCGTCAGCCGAGTCCCCGCGTAATTCAGGAATACCGCATTGGTGCGCGGCGCCGCCCGCCGCGTGCCTCCGCTGCCGGAGGTTTGCAGCAACAGCTGCTCCCGCAGCGGCCAATATTTTTCCAGCGCTTCCTGCGCCTTCCTTCCGTAAGGCACGATGCGTTCCTTGTTGCCTTTGCCGCGCACGCGCAGCATGCGCTCGTTCTGCTCCATGTCTTCCAGGTTCAAGCCCGTCAGCTCGCTCACGCGCAGCCCCGCCGCATACAGCAGCTCCAGCAGTGCGCGGTCGCGGCGCAACAGCAATCCTTCGCTTCCGGTTGATTCGCTCCCCGGCGCTGAGCCGCCTGCACCTTTCTTCGCGGGCAAACGCCCGCCCGCCGCGGCTGGCCCGGTGCCGGCCAGTTCGTTCAGGAATCCGTTCATCTCTTCCGCGGAAAGCACCGAAGGAATGCGCTTGGGCAGCTTCGGCGTCGGCACCAGCCGCGCCGGATTTTCCTTGATCATCCCTTCGCGCACGCAATACTTGAAAAACGAGCGCAGCGCCGCCAGCTTCCGTGCAATCGAGCTCTTCTCCAGCCCTACCTCGTGCAGGTGCCCCACAAATTCGCGGATGATCTGATGCGTAATCTTCGGCAGAGCCGGTGGCTGCTCGCCCGGAGGCGAAAGGTACGCCACAAACTGAGTCAGGTCCTTCCCGTAATTCAGAATCGTGTGCGGCGAGGAATTCCTTACGGACTGGAGGTACTGCAGATATTTTGCGATGGCCTGCTTCATTTCCGCTGAGCCGCTCCCGGGGCACACCGAAGTATAGTCGCGCAGAATGGCGCGAACTCCAATCACAAACGGATGTTGCTAGTTGCTAACGGAAACTTACGGCTTGGCGCCTACTGGCGTTGCGGCTTCTTCTGGTTGCGGCTGTATCGGGTCGGCTACCACGGACTCCCAATCGCAGCCTTCTTTCAAACAACTGCGCACGATGCCGATCTTGGTTTTCTTCTCCACAATGAACGGCGCGCCGCACTTCGGGCACGGCTCGGCCAGCGGCATATGCGGCGTCGTGAAATCGCAATCGGGATACCGCGAGCATCCGTAGAAAACGCGCGGCCGCCCGCGCCCGCCCTTGCCGGCGCTGCCGCGCCGCACGAATTCGCCCTCACTGCATTTCGGGCATTTGATGCCCATGGTGATCGGCCGCGTGTACTTGCATTTCGGATATCCCGTGCAACCGATGAACTGCCCGAAGCGCCCGCTCTTCTTCACCAGTTGGTTGCCGCACAGCGCGCACTTTTCCTCGAGCACCTCGTCGGGCTCGTGAGCGATGCGCGTTCCCGCAACTAGCCGCCGCGTGGTTTTGCAATCTGGGTATCCGGTACACGCCAGGAATGCGCCAAATCGTCCGCGCTTAATCGCCATTTCCTTGCCGCAATTGTCGCAATATTCGGTTTTGCCTTCGCCGCTGGCATCGTCGTTCGATTCCGGCGCCATATCCTGAATGAAATCGCAGTCCGGATAGCGCGAGCAGCCCAGGAAAAATCCGTGCCGGCTGATGCGCTCCAGCAATTCGCCTTCGCCGCATTTCTCGCATTTTTTCCCGGTGGGGATTCCGGCTTTATAGGAAACCATTTCGTCGCCGGCCTTCGCCAGGTCCACGACAAATTTTTCCCAGAACTCCCGCACCGCGTCGCGCCACGGCAGCTTGCCCTCTTCGATTTCGTCCAACTCTTCTTCCAGCCGCGCTGTAAAGGTTACGTCAAACACATCGTCGAAGCTCTTCACCAGCAAAACGCTCACCCGCTCGCCCAGCATCGTGGGCGTGAATCGCCCCTGATCCTTGCGCACATATTCGCGCTCGACAATGGTGGAAATAATCGAAGCGTAGGTCGAGGGCCGCCCGATGCCTTTTTCTTCCAGTTCCTTCACCAGCGTCGCTTCCGTGTAGCGTGGCGGCGGCTCGGTGAAATGCTGGTCCGGACGAATCTGATCCAGCCGCAGGGTCTGCCCTTCGGTGACGCGCGGCAGCGCCTTGCCTTCGCCCTCGTCATCCTTTTCGTCGTCGTCGCGGTCCGCGGCGGCCACCGGCAACTGGTACACGCGCAGGTAGCCGTCAAACTTTTGCACCGACCCCGTTGCGCGAAACGTGTAATCGCCGGCGGAAATATCGATGCTCGTCTGATCGAAAACCGCGGGCAGCATCTGCGAGGCCACAAAGCGCTGCCAGATCAACTGGTACAGTTTGAACTGATCGTCGGGCAAATACTTGCGCACATCTTCCGGCGCGCGCGAAACGTCCGTCGGCCGCACCGCCTCGTGCGCTTCCTGCGCGTCTTTCTTCGATTTGTAGTAATTCGGTTTTTCCGGAAGGTAGTTCGATCCAAAGCGCTCCGGAATCAGTTCCCGCACCTGTTGCAGCGCATCGTTCGAGACGTGCACGGAATCCGTGCGCATGTAGGTGATTAGCGCGACGGAGCCTTCCTCGCCGAGCTCCACGCCTTCATAAAGCCGCTGCGCCAGCCCCATGGTGCGCTTGGCCGTGTAGCGCAGCCGGTTGTATGCCGCCTGCTGCAGCTTCGATGTCGTGAACGGCGGCGGCGGGTTGCGCTTCTTTTCCTTCTGCGTTACCGACGTGACCTGCCACTTCGCCTTGCTCACTGCCGCGACGATTTTGTCCGCCGCTTCTTGATTCGCAACCTCGATGTCCTCGCCCTTGTATTTGCTGAGCTTGGCTTCGAAGATGGGCGGTTCGCCGGCGTCCAGCATCGCGTGAATCGTCCAATATTCCTGCGGGACAAACGCGCGTATCAGTTGTTCCCGCTCGACGATCAACCGCAGAGCGACGGTCTGCACGCGCCCCGCGGAAAGCCCGCGCCGCACCTTGTCCCACAGAAGCGGCGAAATCTTGTAGCCCACAATGCGGTCCAGCACGCGCCGCGCCTGCTGCGCGTCCACCAGATTGCTGTCCACCTGCCGCGGCTTCTCAAACGCCGCGCGAATGGCCTTGGGCGTAATCTCGTTGAATGTCACACGGAAAATCTTCTTGGGATCGATGGGCGGAATACTGATTTCGTCGCGGTTCTTCTTGCCGGACTTGGACTTGCCCTTGGCATCGGCCTTGGCTTCGGCCTCTTCTTTTTCCTTCGCTTCGGCGGCCTTGTTGCCATTGCTGGCCGCTTCTTCTTCGTACTTGGTGGGTTTGGAGAGCACCATCGCCAGGTGCGCTGAAATCGCCTCGCCTTCGCGGTCCGGGTCGCCCGCCAGATACACCGCCGTGGCGGTGCTCGCCGATTTCCTCAGGTCATTGATAACCTTGCCCTTGCCCGCGATAATCTGCAGCGTCGGCTCGAAAATCTTGGCATCGTCCAGGGTTATCGGCTTTCTGTTGGATTTCTCGGGTGCGGCTTTGCCCTTCTTGCCTTTTTTCTTTTTCTTCGGCTCTTCATCGGGCAAACGAATACCAATCGTCTTTTTGGGCAGGTCCATCACGTGCCCAATGGACGCTTTGAC
>Ga0210406_10000980_pt1 | contig 36893 bp, 36 predicted proteins | sample IncBWC30MmetaG_FD_155454 | JGI IMG/M metagenome (GOLD analysis project Ga0210406, IMG submission 155454) | Forest soil microbial communities from Barre Woods Harvard Forest LTER site, Petersham, Massachusetts, United States - Inc-BW-C-30-M | ecosystem: Environmental > Terrestrial > Soil >... | reverse complement strand
GCCGTATGCCCCTTCCAGCGCGTCGTTAACTGCAACGCCAACCAACTCCTCGCCGCCTTCACTCCCTTTACTCGCGGCGACAGAGGAGGTTTCATCAGCGTTTGCCTGACGCGGCTGAACCGCGCTTACTGCCGCTCCCAGTGACAGCCCACCAACGCCAGCAAGTAGCCTTCTCCTGGAGGTATCCATTTTCTTACTCCACCTCGTCTTGAGGTTAAGAATATCGCGCATCGCGCAGGCGTTCTTCTCGCACCAGACCTCGACACAGGCCGGCATCACCGCCCACAGTCATTTAAACTGGAGTGCCTTGCGATCGAGATTTAGTTAAGCTCAGTAAATCTTGGGAAATCATGGTAAAAGGGCGACATCGCTATGCAGGATTGCCCGACAGAACCCGGAGCACACCATCTTGACCTCTTGCGCCCCGGCACGGGATCCGCGATCAACCGCACTTCGATCTCCTTGGGCTGCAGCTACAGCTCCAGCTCCAGTCAGATGACGACCGGGAGCCCGCCGCACTAATTAGACCGAATGCGCTCCACCTGGAGTTAAGCGCAGTAAGGAACGGGAAATCTCGATGTGGCGACGATCGAAGCTATCTCCAGCGGTATTCCCGTGAGGAACAGTGCGGTGCGAAAATTTCGGTCAGGCAAAAATCTCTCACCAAGTGGCCTGGGCCCGCAGGGCTAGTGTCTCGAACTTCTGGCCGATTTGGACCTTGCCCGCCGAGTTCAACTTGTTCACATCGACATATTGGAATTGGAGCATGAACCGTATCCAGTCGTTCGGATACCAGTCGAGCGCGACAGCGCCGATCTGTTGCTTGCCGCCATAGATCCCGCCGGTGACGCTTTGCGGCACGCCGGGGACAACGTTGCTGTTGAGATCGACTGTGCTGTAGCGAGCCGCGATTTCCAAAGCGCCGATGCCGCCCTCTGCCAGGCTGAATGGGTAATCGGGGTGAGGCCGGCCCCAGGCAGCCCTATCGATATCGTACGGGTGGGCCTCTCCGGTCAGCACCACGCTGCCCTCGACATAGCCGCCGTTGAAGCCGAGCATCGGCGCGGGAACGTGCGGCAATTTCGATTGATTTACGTCGATTTGGTAGAACTCGCCCTGCATCAGGTAGTTGCGCCAATTGGCTCCGACGCCGCCGCCGTAAACATTGGCACTGCTCGCCGAGATCGGGCCAGTGTCGACGAGCTGGTCAAACGAGATCCTAAGCTCTGGTTCATCAGCCAACGAGATTGTTTGCTGGCTTACTCCGGGCACGCCGCTGGTGTTCAGGTTCGGGTGAAACACATGCTGGCCGGAGGCCTCGGCATGGAGGTTCCAATCCTTATCATGATAGGGCCGCACTGCCACGCGGCCGACGAATGCCAGTTGCTCGTTATTGAGCAGAGTATCTTTCTGAGCGCCAAAAGTAGGGCCGGTCAGGTAGGCGGATGCGAAATAGTCCTCGGTGGCGGCGTAGCCACCGAGGGCGGAACGCTGGATACCTGCCGCGACGCTCCGCTCGATGATGATGATGCTTGGCCTCTCGAGAAACAGCAAATTGCCCGGGAATGTCGCATCCTCCAACGAGACGAACGGATGGGTATATCCGACTGTGAATGTGAGCGGCTTGATCCCAGTATAGTTGATGTTCGCCTCGAACAAGGTTGGGTTTCCGTCGGGGTTGTCGCCGAAATCGGGTGTGACATTGACTCTCCAATCATCGTACTTGGCGACAAAATAAAGTCTGCCGCGCCGCAAGTTCACCCCGGTGGGCAGCTTTGGAAATTGCGTATGTGGGTACAGGTTTTGGAAGTAACCGCCCATGTCGAACTGCCACAACCCGCCGATCGCGAACGACATCCGGCCATCGGCGCTGGCGATCGTCGGCCGCCCGTCCGGCATGCCGACCTTGAACCCTGCGAAGCCGGGGGCAGCAGCCGCGGGAGGAGCAGCAGCAGCGGTCTGCGCCTGTGCCGCCGCTTGCGTTGCGCGGGCCTCGGCGGTTGCAGCCTTGGCCGCATCTTGCCGGGCTTGATCCGCGGCCTCGCGCGCCTGGCGCGCCTCCTCTCGATCGCGTTGCGCCTCGGTTTGTGATTGGCGTAGCTGGTGTTTTGCCTCACCAAGTTCGCTCTTCAGGCGTTGCAATTCGGTCTGAAAGGTACGCGTCTGACGCTCGTGCTCGCTCTGAAGGGCGCGCATCTGACGCTCGATTGCTCCGATCCGGTCGGTCGCGGCGTCCTGCGCATCAGCAACGACAGGCAGCACCATCGCACAGACCACCGCCACCCCAACGTAAAAGCGACCGCGATTGCGGAATTTGACACTCATCCTCCCTTCCCCTTGTGGCGATATTCCTAAAATTTTATCGCCCTTAACGGGGGCTGCCCGGACCAGGGAAATCAGCCAATAAATTCATGAGCTTCCGCGGCCCCGACAAGAAACCGGACACGCCGAAACGGCGAATCGCTCGCTTGGCCGGTCGTGCCTATACGACATCTGCCGCGGTCGAGAGCCGGATCGAGCAGAGTCGGTTGCTTGGTTGCCAAAATTTACGCAACCTTACAGCGATTTACTGCGTCGGGCAGTGAAGTGTCAGTACCTTAGTAGGTGACGGATCAGACAGCGGTGTCGGGATCGGCCTGAGCGGAGCGGAGCATTGGATGTAGCGGCCGATCGCCACTGGCTAAAGTGGCTCGATGGCCCAGGCTGAGTTCTCGGCACCGAGTTCGCCCCAGTGCCTCGCGTGCAGCCTGGCTGACCCATGCGTGGCTGCGGCTTTGGGCCTCGGTGTCTCCCGCGCTATACATCGGGTTCTGGCTCGAGTGTCCTGCGGCCGCCTTCCGGAAATCGTTGTGTTCCGGTGGCGGCCATGGTGCCAATGGAATGCCACGGTGTTTGCTCCTGACGCGGCTGCGTGTTGTCCCTCAGTTCGTCCGGCTGGCTGTGCGCACCTCCGAGCCGACCTCTTCTGCCACCGCGGAACAAATTAGGCGCTGCTTGAAGAAGCCCTCGTAATCCATGCCGACCCCCGCCGAAGGCTGTTACTCGGGCAGCGGGTGAGCGCTGGTTTGCTGACCCGGGGCGGCTGTGGTGAAGTGGTTGACAGAGCTCTCCACCCCATCGCTCTGCCCACCGGACCCCATCGACGTCACCTTGTAATAGTAGGTGGTGTCCGGTTTCAGAGGTTGCAGGCGCACCCGAAAAATCGTCTCCGCCTGGCCGCGGTTGAGCCGGATGTGATTTTTCGCTGTCTGGCTCAAATCGTTGGGATCCGTGCCGTAGTACGCGACCGCGTAATGATCGTCATCGCCGCCAGGGTTGGTGCTGGTCCATCTGATGATGGCGAGGTCGTCGTGGGAAGTTTCGAGCCCTGGGCCCTTTAGGATCTCGACGTGCTCAGCCTTTTTCTGCGGCGGAGGTATCTGAGCGACGATTGGGCTGGAGCAGAGCAGGCTGCCGGCTGCGGCGATGATCGCCAGTTTCACGAGCAGTCGGTTCATTGAACAAATCCCCGTTGCTGTTCCCTTGGGGACGGAGTATGGGGGCCGGCACGGCCTCCATACATGTCCCGGGTCAGTTCTACGGGACCGGATTCGGGCCCGGCAACGGCGGGACACCGCAGATATCCGTCGCACACGGGAATTGCGCAAGATCCCAGGTGGGGATGATGGTCTCATTACCTTGGGTGGATGCCGTCTGACCGGGCAAGGTGGTCGAGCACTGACCGGTAAAGGTATCGATATTCTTGTAAGTGCTGACGGTCGGGTTGGCCGGGTTGAAACCGTCCGTCAGTGTTTGCAGGAACGCTACGATCTGGTTCTCCTCCGTATCCGTCAAGCCGAGGGCGCCGGTCGTCATGTCGATGTTGTTCGGGACCTCGGGTTGCGGCCAGCAGGTCACCCTTTCCACTGTTCCCGCCGGGCAGTGCCCCGACGTAACCGGGAACGCATAAGTTACCGCACCAGCGCCCGGGGCCGAGGCGAAGTCGCGCGTATTATAGAAGTGCACCAGTTGCTTTAGGCTCTTGATGTAGCCGTTGTGAAAGAACTCCTTCTGGAAATACGGTATCGGCTTGCCGTTCGCGTCGAACTGGCCGGCCTCGGTGGTCGGGCACTGCGGCGGTGTCATGGCAACATCGCGCGCAGTAGCCACCTGGAATTGCCCGTCGGTCGACGTCGCAAATTGCAGCCAATTAGCCGAGTTCGGATCGGGCGCGGATTGGGGGCCGCTTCTCAGGAAATTGCCGAATCCCAAATCTCTGTAGCGCAGGCCGTCGGGATTGGGGGTAAACCCGAAAGCATCCGGCCTGCTCTCATAAAACAAAGGAAGCCTGGGATTGAGCGGCAGGCCTTCGTTGGCATACCCCAAGCAGGTGAATACAGCCTGCCCGCCGGCGGTGTTGCCGGTGTCGGTCTGGCCCGGCGTCAGGAGCGTGGATCTTCCGTCAGTGTGGCATGAATTGCAGTTGCCTTTGCCGTTGAAGAGGTTGTAACCCGCCATCTCATCTGCCGTCAGCGTGTAATTGCCCACCAGGAAGGCGTCGTATTTCGACGTGAACGGGCTGACATCCGGTGTGTGTTCGAGGAATGAAATGGACTGCGCCCAGTGATCATAAATATTGTTTGCCTTGGTGCGGTCTACCGCACTCAGCGCAATTGGCGTGGCGCTCGGGAAATTGCCTCCAGGGGTGGAGCAGATCTGCTCGGTGTTGGAAGGCCAATTGATGTCGAAATCGGCGCCCCACACCAGCTCGAAGAGCGGCCGGTACGCCACCTCGGATATCCGCCACGCGATGCACGCCGTGTCTGGGAAAGCCATTTCCCCGGGATCGACCGGAGGATGCTGCGCCTGCTCGGCGTCGGGACTCTGGAGCTTGAATCCGGTCGCGCGCCCATCCCAGAATTCTCCGCCGAAGAACAGGCCCTGTGTCTGATTGTATTGGAGCACGCCGAAGAAGGGTGCATACGGGTATCGCATCACCGTTCGCTTGTTGGCCCGGTACTGATAGGATCCGGGATACGCGACCATCGTCAGATTGACGGACGGGATCGGCCCGGTAAAGCCGGCGTAAGGCAGGTGACAGAAAGAACAGGCCCGGTTCCGGAACGGGGACATGTTCTCGTCGTAATTCAGCAGCGCGCCGAGAATCCGCACCGCGTCATATCCGGTGCCCTGAAGTACGGGCGGGTTGCCTTCGCCCTGGGTATTGCTCAGAACCGGCGGCGGCAATGCCTGCCACTCCGCGAAATAGCGACCGAAGATGGTTTGAACTTCGCGCCGAACCCTGGCGATTTCCGAATCCAGATTGGCCGGGAGAATGCCGGACGGATAGGGGTTGTAGGGTGGCGGGGTCTGCGCATGCGCATTGTTGGATCCGGCGAGAGGGACGCTCAGCACCCCCAGCACCGTTGCGAAAGCCGCTTTCACGAGTGTCCGTGTGTGTCGACGCATCGGTGTTCCCTCCTCGGCTCGGACTTAGCGATCGTGGCTGATTTCAGTCATCCATTGCCGCGGCCTCAATTTCGAGAGATTTCAGTTAAATTTTTGCATTAGCCTCCGATACCGCACCAGATCGCCCGCGTGTTCGCGTAACGTCTCGCTCTTGGGGAGACGGCTGCAGATTTTGGTTAACTCAATAGCAAAGTACGGATCGGTCCTGAAACCCTACACAAGCGCTTTTTTGGTAAAGTTTTGTAAGTCTTCGTAACGCTATATGAAAGCCCGGATCCCCGTTGGCGGTGATGGCAGCACTGGTGGTCTCCTGGGTTGCTATCCCCTACTCTGCATTAGATTCCCGATCCCTGGTGTGACTTTGCCATTGCCCCGATAAAATAAAGGATATGAGCCAGTGGTCGCAGATTTCAGCAAAACGCAGGAATCACCTTCGAGGCGAACAACTCTAGATGCGTTTGCGCCCAGCGCGGCGGCAGTCCGGGCGGCAATGTCCACGAATAGAAGTGTGTGATCGGGACGTTGTCGGCGAAGTTCCGAATCATGCTTATCGCGGTTTCGGGCTCCACCACTTGCAGCAGCCCACTGTCCCGCAGTGCTTCGCGATCCTGCAAATGCGCGGCAAGCGGCTGAAGTCCAGCCGCGGTCAGCCATTCCGAGTAATTGTTGGCCTGATAGATGATGTGGTCGGCGGCCTCGGCGAAGGTTTTCTCGGGATCGTCGGATACGATCAGACACCAGGTGCCGCTGGCGAAGCGAATGTCATCCGTGGACCGGTTCTCCTTTTGCAACTCGGCGACATAGCGGTCGTAGACGTCCCGGTTCGCCCCCGGCACGGTGAAACCATCGCCAAAACGCGCGGCGCGGCGCAATGCCGCCGGCGTGAAGCCGCCCAGCCAGATCGGCGGATGCGGCTTCTGGATCGGCTCCGGTGTCACTTTGATGTTGTGGAAGTCGAAGAACTCGCTCTTGAAGGTGACCGTCTCTCCGGCAAGCGCGCGCCGAATTATTTCGAGGGATTGGTTGGTCCGCGCCCCGCGCTCTTTGAAGGGCACACCGAAGCCTTCGAACTCTTCCCGTTTGAAGCCGACCCCGGCGCCGAGCTCGAAACGACCGCCGGAGATGACATCAACGGTCGCAATGTCCTCGGCAAGGCGTACGGGATTGTGAAAAGGCACCAAGAGCACGCCGGATACGATGCGGATCCGCTTGGTGCGGGCGGCGATCGCCGCGGCTACGGGCAGGATCGAGGGCAGATACCCGTCTTCGATGAAGTGGTGCTCAGACAGCCACACATCGTCAAACCCGTTATTCTCGCCCCACGCGATCTGATCGAGGATTTCGCGGTATAGCCGGTCGGAGGGCTGACGCCACTGTGCTGGATTGCGGAAGTCGTACCAAAGGCCAAAGCGTAGTTTTCGACTGTCGCCACTCATGACCCGCCTCTCCTCATCGTGATTTTCTCTTGCGTGAGCTATTGCGCCGAGCCGGGCGGCACATTGGCGAGGAGCGGTCCTAGACCCTCGGCTACCGTCAGATGCGCGATGACGGCGTCGCGAAGGCGCGGATAGGGCAGGTCCGCCAGCATCGCGGTTTGCACTGCGGTCATGACCTCGCCTGCCTCCGAACCAATCATCGTGAATCCGACTATGCGATCGTCACTGCCGATAAGGGCTTTCATAAATCCTTGCGTTTCATCGGTCGTGTGGGTCCGCAGCACGGCACTCATCGGCAATCGCGCAATGCGCACGGCAATACCCTGGTGTTGCGCCTCGCGCTCGGTCAGTCCCACATGTGCCAGTTGCGGATCGGTGAACATGCAGTACGGCACTAGGCGGTCGCGCGTACTGCGATTCCCCCCGGCCAAATTGTCCTTGATGATCCGAAAGTCGTCGACGGATACGTGCGTGAACAGCGGGCTGCCGGCACACTCTCCGATCGCCCACACATTGGGTGCGGTCGCCTCCAGCCGCTCATTGACGCGAATGTAGCCGCGATCATCCAGTTCGACCCCGGCCTCGTCGAGGCCGATCCCGGCAGTATTCGGAACCCGCCCTGTCGCGACCAGGATGTCGCTGCCTTCGATCTCCCGTTCGCCGGAGGGCGTGCGCACCGTAACGCCGACTTGTTCGCCCGACCGGCCGCGCACAGCGACGACTTCGGCCTCCGTCAGAAATTGAACCCCCTCATTGCTGAGGATCCGCTGCATTTCACCCGCGACATCGGGATCCTCTCGGCTTATCAGCCTGGGTCCGGGCTCGATGACGGTCACGCGGCTGCCAAAGCGCTGGTAGGCTTGTGCCAGTTCGAGACCGACATAGCCGCCTCCGAGCACGATCAGGTGCGACGGCAGGTAGTCGAGTTCGAGAGCCTCGATGTGCGTCAGCGGCCGGGCCGCCTCGAGACCGGGAATGGCGGGTACTGCCGGATGCGTGCCAATGTTGAGGAAAACCTGGTCGCCCGCCAGCACGCGCGTGCCGCCGTCATTCAGGCGAACCTCCAGTGTCTTTGGCGCCACAAAGCGCCCATCCCCAACGATCAATTCGGTGCCGGTCGCTCCGAAGTTCTGCAAATGCAGATCGACCTCGCGACTGACCATAGCGCGCTTGCGGCGCAGAACAGTCGCCATGTCGGTCGTGACGGAACCGGTTGTCACGCCGAACTGCGCGCCGTGTTGCGCGAGGTGCGCCACCCGTGCACTCCAAACCTCCGTCTTGCTGGGCATGCAGGCGATGGTGGGGCAGGAGCCGCCGATCCAGCGGCGCTCCACAAGCGCGGTCCGCCGCCCCGCTTGCGCCAGATGCCAAGCGATCAGCTGGCCTCCCTGTCCGCTCCCGAGGACCAATACGTCAAAGTGTTCGACTTGCGACATGATATCCTCCGCGCGCTGCTCGATCTGGTTTTCAGCGTGTATCTACCAGGATGTTACCCGCGCACCGGTGTCATGACTTTGGCTGGTAGCGAGTAATACTCTTGCTAAATCCTGCTTCAGCAAATAGAATGATACCGAAAAGAGAACGATATCTTTCATCAGAAAAGCGACATGTTCAGTCATCGCCGGGAAACCGCCGGCAGACGCGGCCCAGCCATTCGGCATGAACGGAATAATAGTGGCGGTACAGATGAATGTAGCGCATGAGCCGAGGGCTCCGAGAATTCCCAATTTCTTATTCCAGAACCCTAAGAACAAGAGCGCACCGAACGTCCATTCCGAGGCTCCCAAAAACCAGGTGGCGCCCCGGACGCCGAAAATCGGATACAACCAAAAAATAAGTGGGCCATTGCTGATATAAGGTACCAATACGTCAGCCTCGTACTGAAACCATTTCTGATAACCAAAGAACAAGAATATAATTACCATCGATGCGCGAATTAAATGGTAATCAAGATCCTCGGTAAGAATTCCGAGCCTGACCAAGACCCTTGCAAGCGAGTCCATCAAGCTCGGAGGGGCTGACAGCCGGGTACCGTTGCTCTTGCCAGTGATGGCGTCGAACTTAGTCGTGAACTGGCTCATCCGATTTCTCCGCTTCGAGTTGGTTTCGGCGTAAACGCAATTCCGGCGATGGCGAGATCCGCATAGTCGAATTGCAGCCGGAAATTCGAACGATCATTCCTAGAAGGTTCTGGCGGCGCTCATGGCGAGGATTTCGGCCTTGCGATTGAGAGCCGAGATCAGACCGTCAATGCCTTCCGTCTTCAGGATGGCGGCGAATTCGGAGCGCCGGGTCGCCACCTCGCTGATTGCGCCGTCGAGATAGATGTCAGAGATCAGCCAGTTGTCGCCGCTGTGGCGCATCATGTAGTCGACCTGGACCGGCTCACCATTGGCTTTGATGATCTGGCTCTTCACGATGACGCCGGAGGAAGCCGGCTGCTCACCGGTCACCTGCAGCTTCTGGCCGCCATAGCTGTCGAAGCGGTCGGCATAGATCGCCGACATATAGCGTCCAAAGCTCTCGCTTAACTGCCGGCGCTGTGCCTCGGTGAGGCTGGCCCAGGTCGGGCCGACCGACAGTCGCGCCATTGCGGCAATGTCGAAGCTGCGGCGAATAACCGGCTCGAGCTGCGTGAAACGGCCGCTCTGGCCCAGTGCCTTGCCACTCTTCATCGTGCTCAGCAGCACGTCATAGAGGCCCTGCACAGCATCGCCGCCGCTCGACGGCGCGGCATGGAGCGGACCGGAAGCAAGGCCGAGAACGAGCCCACCGGCAAAAGCGATGGCTTTCCATAATCGCGCTGACGGGTTTTCGGGGTAGAAGCCGCTTTCGGCGCAGGCATTCGGAGTCATCTTTTGCCCTCCCTTTTGTTTACGGCCGAGAGTTTGGCGCGGCGTGATGCGCTCGTCGCGTTAATCGTCGTAAAACTGCGTAAAATGCTGAATTTGGCATGTCGAAATTCCCTGTTCTCTTGGGCTCCGACATGACGGAATTTATTGCTTGGGATGGCCGTGGGTAGCAGCCGTTAAAGCCTATCGATTATTCCTGGCGGGAATGCTCGCGGCGCGTAGATGGGTCAATGCAACAACGATCTCGGTCGGCTCCAGCCTCGTGGTGTAATCGGCATCGAGATAGGAAAGCACGACAAGGCCGGTGCTATCGAGGACGTAGGTAGCGGGTATCGGCAGCATCCAACCTTTCGATCCGGTCTTCGCCGGATTGGGGTAGCCCAGCGCGACGTAGGCGGCTCGGAATCGCTCTGGGACGGCATAGGCGATCGATAGCGCCCGGCGATTCCGCATCCGGGGTCTTGCATTACTGGAAACGGTGGTTCGCCGCCGCTGCCTGCAGGGGACGACTTGGCGCGGGCCTGTGGCGAGAGAGCGACCAGCGTTGCACCCAGGCGCTCGATTTCCGGGTGGGCCGCCGCAAGCGCCTGCAATTCGAGAACACAGAAAGGGCACCAGTCGCCCCATAAAAAGCTGGTGACGACGGGACCGCGAGTAAGGAGATCCGCAAGGTTAAAGGAACCGCCGGGCCCGCATCGCAGCCTGAACAGAGGCGCCGTGTCGCCGGCCGTTACGGCCCTGGAAACGAGACCCGTTTCGGCGAGCGCCTGGATCGAGCGCCGCGCGGCATCAATCACGCGGGGTTCGGCGTCAGCCTCGTATTCGCGACGGCATGCGTCAAGCTGCGCCTTCAACGGCATGGAGCGGCACTGAGCAAGCGATACGGAACCCGTAGTGCATTTCTCATTCCCGCTGACTTGCGGCACCCCCTGTCGCAGCAATATGCTTTATTCCTAGAGGGCATGAGCATGGACCGCCTCGCCGCGATGGAAGCATTTATCCGCGTCGTCGATGCCGGGTCGTTCTCCGGCGCGGCCAAGCAACTGCGCATCGGCCAACCCGCCGTTTCCAAGACGATTGCGCAGCTCGAGGACCGGCTTGGCGTCCGGCTGCTGCTGCGTTCGACGCACCGCCTGATGCCGACTGAAGCGGGTCGGAACTTTTATGAACGCGCCAAAAGGGCCATCGAGGAAGCCGACGAAGCGGAACTCACGGCGCGCGGCGCCGCCGTAACGTTGTCGGGCCGCCTGCGCATCTGCGGTCCTCTCACCTTCACGCGCCTGCTCGTGATGCCGCGCCTTTCGATCTTTCTCACCGAGCATCCCGCGCTCGATATCGATGTTGTTCTGGAGGACCGCGACATTGACCTTATTGCAGCGGGCATAGACGTGGCGCTGCTCATCGGCCGGCTCGCCGATTCAGCTGTAACCGCCCGCAAAATCGGACAGTGCCAAAGGCGCGTAATCGGTGCGCCCGCCTATTTCGAGGCGAGGGGCGTGCCGCAAACCCCCGCTGACCTGCTCGCACATCAGGCCATCATCTACGAGCAGCGCGATGGTGGCGCAACCTGGGCCTTCCGGCAAGGAACGTCGGAAACCACCATTACCGTGAGCGGCCGTCTTCGGGTCAGTGCTGGGGAGGGTATTCGGGAAGGGGTGCTCTCCGGCCTTGGCTTTGCGATAGCCTCCGAGTGGTTGTTCGCGCCAGAGCTGAAATCCGGAGCGGTCATAGCTGTGCTCGATGATTGGTCGCTGCCGACGGTCGATCTGTGGGCGGTCTTTCCGACCGGCCGGCAGGCGAGCGCGAAGGCCCGCGCTTTTGCCAGCTTTGTCGAAAGCCAAATATCGATCGATGGATTTAGCGCCCTCGGGTCGGGACGAGAATAGAAGGCGGGATCAAACAAGTGACCAAACAGCCCGGCCCGAATATCGGCTCTTGGGTCAGGAGCGGATATTTCGCGGCGTCTTCGCCGAGTGCTTGCCTTTCATTTTGGCTGACCAGGTGGCGGAGGTGCGCCTCGATCAGGCATTCACCGAGGCGTTCCGCGAGCATGTAGGGGGCGGGGACATATCGGCAGACGGAGGATTACGCCGATGCCTGCGCCACCTGAACACGCGGCGTCCGGGCCTGGAAGTGCGGGATGATTTGTTCGCCGAAGAGGCGGAGGGTGTGGAGCACCTCCTGGTGCTGCGCCGGCCCGACGGCGCACAGCAGAATGACCTCCTCGATGCCGAGGGCCTCGTAGAGCTCGAGAAAGCGGATGCAGTCCCCGGGCGTGCCGACGCAGAATTTGGTGCCCTGCTCGCGGATCTCCTGCGGTGTGGGCTCGCCCGGATGCGGCCCGCTGGCGAGGCGCTGGTCGCGCGCGTAATAGCCCTGGTAATCCGGCGGCACAGTTGCGGGATCATAGTCGCGCCACACCAGGCGGGCGCGCTCGCGTTGCTGCTCGATGTACCAGCCGACGAGCTCGGTGCCGCGCCGGGCCACGATATCAAGGTCTTCGTGGCAGTAGCCGGCGGTCATCAGCGCCGCACGGGGCGCCGATCCGGCCCCATGGCTCGGGGCGGTCCGCAGCGCGTCCCGATACAGTGCCATCAGCTCTTTGACGCGATCGGGCCCGCCTTCGCTGCCGAACAATCCCCCCATCCCCAGGCTGCCGGTCTGGCGCGCGGTCTCGTCGCTGCCGCAGGCCGACCACAGCGGCGGGTGTGGGCGCTGTAGCGGCTTTGGCAGGACCTCGCGGCGCGGGATCTTGTAGTACGCCCCGTCGTAGGAGATCTCTTCCTGGGTCCAAATGCGCGGCAGCACATCGGCGAATTCCTGCCACATGCCGCGAGTGTCACGCAGATCCGTCCCATACGGGGTCAGCTGGTAGGGGTAGCCGGTGCGGCCGATGCCGACATCGACCCGGCCGTGGCTCAAGATATCGAGCGTCGCCATGCGCTGCGCGATATGCAGCGGGTGGTGGATCGGGGCGAGCACGACGCCGATGCCGAGGCGGATCGTGCTGGTGCGCTGGCTGACCGCCGCCAAGGTGAGGTCCGGGGCGCTGTTGTGCGACCACACCGGGCGGAAGTGATGCTCCGAAAACCACACGCTCTCAAAGCCCTGCTGCTCGGCATAGGGGATCTGCTCCAGGGCCTCGTAGATGCGTTGCGATTCACTGGCCGGGGTCCAGGGTTTGGGAACCTGGATCTGATAGAACAGGCCAATTCTCATCGGACGGTCTCCTGTGGGCGGCGGATACCGAGGCGCGGTCGGCTTCGAGGATGCTTGATGTCAAAACAGCCCAGCATTGCTAATCCCGCGGACCAGCCCATACCTCATCGCGAATGACGGTTGTCCTTTGCTCGGTCTCGGGAGAACATCTTCGGTCGCCGCGGCGGGGTTGCCGTCCGGAAAAGCTTAAGGGGGAAGCGCATGAGACCAGTTTCGACCGGATTTTTAGCGGGAGCAGTCGGGTTCACCGTTCTCGCCGCTGCTGCGCTTGGAGTGCAGGCCCAGGGTCTCGTCACCATCCAGAAGTTGTCGGCGCCATTGGCGAATGAGGTGGTGGGCGAAGCTGTCGCGAACTGCGCGCAGAAAGGTTACGCCGTGACCGCCGCGGTCGTCGATCTCGACGGTGCTCGCCAAGCCCTGCTGCGGGGCAATAGCGCCCCGATCCATACGCTGGACAATGCCTACTACAAGGCCTATTCGGCGGCATCGCTGACGCTCGCGCGCAAGGAAGACAGCACCAAGGCGGTCGCCGATCGGATGAGCAAGAATGCGCCGACGACGGTGCCGCAGACGCCGCTGCCGAATGTTACCTATGGGGTCGGCGGCGTGACCATCATGAGCGGCGGAAACGCGATCGGCGGGGTCGGCGTCAGTGGTGCCCCCGGAGGCAACTTTGACGAAGAATGCGCCCGTGCCGCCATCGCCAAAATCCAGGACCGAATGAAATAGCGTTCGTAGGGCGGAACAGCGCAGCGCATTCCGCCTCCCCTGAGGGATCACCGCTAGTCGGTCGAGGCTGATGGACGCCGGGCCGCAATAATTGACGGAATGCGCCGCCACTTTTCCGCCCTAAGGAACAGGGCGGATGTTGTGGTTCATGTGGAAGAAGTTGTCGGGGTCGTATTTCGCCTTGAGCTGCTGGAGCCGCCGATAATTCGGTCCATAGGAGGCAGCGACGGCATCGCCCTGCTCGTCGTCGGCTAGATAGTTCACGTAGCGGTTGGAGCTCATGAAGGGCAGCATCGCGGCAAAGGAATTTCGCGCCCAGGCGGTGCAGGCATCGTTGTCCTCCCTGTCCATCCACTGGGACAGCACCAGCAAGTTGTAGCCTTGTGCACGGTTTGGGAATGCGGTGTCGGTCATGCCGACGCGAGCAACAGCACCATGGAAGTGCTCGAGTAGAAGCGAGCCCATCGGCGTCGGGCACTGCGCAAAGCAATCGATCATTGCGCGGATCGCCTCGTCGCTCAGGCTTGCCAGGAAATTCGATTTCCAATAGTTGAGCGCCCCGCGGGGAAAGCCGGCGTCAAGCATTGCGTTGATTGCCGAATAGGGCATCGGCCCAACGACGTCCATAGCCGGCGTGCCAAACTGCTTTATCGGCTGCACCGCGCGCTCGGCGACGTCAAGCGGTCCGCAGTGACACAGGACGATCGCCGCCAGCTTGGTTCCCGACCCATCGGGCGCGTGGATCAGACCGGCGAAGACCGTGAGCTCGTCCGGGAGTGACGCGGTGACGTCGCGGTAGAACCGCAGCATGTCCCAGGCGGCACTAAAAGGGTAGGCAATGATGCCGCCAGTGATGATAGGCCCGACCGGGTGCAAACGATATTCGAAGGACGCCGCCACCCCGAAATTTCCGCCGCCGCCGCGCAATGCCCAGAACAGGTCGGTATTTTGGTCATTGCTGGCCGTCACAGCGCTGCCGTCGGCCAGGACGAGATCGATCGAGAGAAGATTGTCGAGGGCAAGGGCGTGCTTGCCCATGAGCCAGCCAATACCGCCGCCGAGGGTCAACCCGGCGATGCCGGTCGTCGAGATCACCCCGCCGGTCACTGCGAGACCGTGGAGCTGCGTCTCACGGTTGAACAGGTTCCAGGTGAGCCCGCCCTGGGCGCGGGCGGTGCGAGCCTTCGGATCGACGCGGACGCCGGTCATCAGCGACAGGTCGATCATCACGCCATCGTTGATCGTCGAGAGCCCGGCCACGTTGTGACCACCGCCGCAAACGGCGACCTCGAGCTTCTGTTCGCGGGCCAGCTTTACCGCATCGACAATATCGGCGACACAGCGGCAGCGTGCGATCAACGCCGGCCGCTTATCGATCAGCCCGTTGTGGACCTTCCTCGCGTCGTCGTAGCCGGCATCGGCCGGCTGGATGAGCTGCCCTGCGAAGGTTTTGCCAAGTTCGCTGACTGTGCCGGTCAGAGCTGCTGCTGAGTTCATCTTTGCCCCCTCGTCGAGAGCACCCTTATAGGTGGGATTGCCGCCGGAGAGGAGCCTGGTAATCTTGGAGCTCGTCATTCCGGGATCGTCCGGAAGACGAGGCCCGCAAGCCATGCACACTGACGGTGACGAGTTGATCCCGAGCGTCAATGGCTTGCCGGAAGAGGCCGTGCTCATAGGTTCCGGGCTCGTCGCTGCGCGGCGCTCCGGAATGACGCTCCAACGGCGACATGGCAGTCGCTAGAGTTCGACGGCCCAGCACCAGGAGGGAGCGATGCAGATTGGGTTCAACCTGCCGATCAGCGGGCCGCTGTCGTGCCCCGATGCGGTTGTCCAGATCGCGCAGGAGGGCGAGGCGCTGGGGTACGACTATCTGACGTTGAACCGACCACGTCGTGCTGCCGAACCTGCAGGTCCCCGGCTATCCCTATTCCGAGAGCGGAGAGTTCTTCGCCGAAGGACCCGAGCGCCGGCACGAACAGCTGACGACGGCGGCTTACATCGCCGCCAAGACCTCGCGCATCCGTTTTGTGCTGGCGGTGATGGTCGTGCCACATCGGCCGGCCGTGCTCGCCGCCAAGATGCTGGCGACGATCGACGTCCTCTCCGGCGGACGGCTCGTCGTCGGCATCGGCGCGGGCTGGCTCGAGGCGGAGTTCGAGGCTGCGGTGACGACGCCGTTTGCCGCGCGCGGTGCCGTGACCGACGAATATCTGCGGGCGTTTCGGGAGCTCTGGACCGAAGAGGAACCCCGGCTCGACGGCGATTGGGTCAAATTCGACCGGATCATCTTCGAACTCAAGCCGGTGCAGAAGCCTCATCCGCCGATCTGGGTCGGCGGCGAGAGCCCGCCGGCATTGCGCCGTGCGGCGCGACTGGGCGACGCCTGGTATCCGATCGGCAGCAACAACAAGCACCTGCTCGACACCCTGCCGCGCTACCGGGCCGGGATCGACCGGCTGCGGCGGCTGACCACCGAGGCCGGACGCGATCCGGCGAGTGTGGCGCTGACCTACCGGGTCAAGCGCTACGGCGAGGCGGTCCCGGAAGGGGCCAGCGACGGCAACCGGCGGCTCTTTTCCGGCACCACCGCCGACATCGTCGCCGATTTACGGGCATTGCGCGACCTTGGCGTCAGCGCTGTCGACATCGATTTCGAGCGGCCCGATGCCGCCGCCTCGATCGCCGAAATGCGCCGCTTCAAGGAGGTGGTGCTCTCCCATCTTTAGAGGCGCCGAGCTTCTTGGTCATGATGAACCGGGTGTGGCCGGGCGGATCCAAATCCAGACGGCCAAGCACCTCATAGCCCTGGCGCAGATAAAAACCAGGCGCCTGGAAATGCACCGTAAACAACACCGCCCTGGTGCAGCCGCGCCGTGCCCCCTCCCCTTCCGCCATCTTGATCAACCGGCTGCCAAGACCCCGCTTGCGCAGGCCGTCCGGCAGGAAAAAGCGATCGATGAAGAGGAGCCCCATCGAAGTCCGGCCAATCAGGCCGCCGATGACCTCGCCATTTTCGGGATCACTGGCAAGGACGGCGAGCGGTCGCTGGTCGCGATAACCGGCCTGCGCGAAGTTATAGAGGCCGAGCCCGTCCCGGATGACCGCCTCAGCTTCCGCGCCGGGCGTGGCGGTGAGCGCAAGGATCGGTTCTTTTTCGGTCGTCATTCTCAGACAGGCGCGTCGCCCTGCAGCATTACCCGGTAGAGATAGCGCACCTGGCCCATGTCGTAGTCACCATTCGCCTTGTGCAGCAGCGAGCGGTTGTCCCACATCACCAGGTCCCCCGGACGCCATTGGTGGCGGTACTGGTATTTCGCCTGGGTCGAGTGTTCGAGTAGGTCGGCAAGGAGTGCCAGCGCCTCTCCCTCGGCCATCCCGACGATGCCTTCGGTGCGAATGGGGTTGATGTAGATCGCCTTGCGGCGGCTCTCGGGGTGGGTGCGCACAATCGGGTGGACGACGGCATCCGGGACATGACCGCGGTCGGTCTCGCCGAGCGCCATCAATTTTCGTTCACTGTGACGGCTCTGGTAGACGTGGATCGCCTTTAGCCCGTCGATGCGCCGCCTGGTTTCGTCCGGCAGCCCGTCATAGGCGAGATGCATATTGACGTACTGGGTGTCGCCGCCCTTATCGGGCAGGCGAACCGCGTGCAGCACGGTGGCCTTGGGCGGGCAGGCGGCGTTGGAATGGTCGGTGTGATAGCCCTCGCCCGGGATGTAGCGCTTGCCGTCGGGGTAGAAATCCTGATTCGAGATGTAGTGGATTTCGGGACATTCGGGCAGCGCGAAACGCGAATCGTACTGGGGGAACACCGCACCGAACATCCCGACCCCTGCGAGCAGCTGATCCGGTGTCAAATGCTGGTCGCGAAACACCAGCACCGAATGGTCGACAAAGGCGCGGTAGAACGCCGCCCGGTCTGCTTCGTCGACAGGGCGGGCGAAGTCGATCCCGCGGATTTCGGCACCGGTGTGGTCGGACAGCGCGGTGATCGTATAATCCATCGCGTCTTCAGCCGGTTTCCATCGGCAATGTCGGATCGGTCGCCCATTCGCTCATCGACGCGTCATAAAGCTTGACGTCGGGGTGACCGAGCATGACCAGCGCAAACGCATCCGCACTGGCGGCAATGCCGCCCCCGCAATAGGTAATGACCTCCCTGCCAAAGGCGCCGACCCCCTCGAAGCGCCGGCGCAGCTCAGCTGCCGGCAGGAATGCGCCGGTCGCCGGGTCGATCAGATGTGCGGCCGGGAGGTTGACGCTGCCCCTGATGCGCCCGGGCCGGCCATAGGTGTTGCCGCCAGTGCCGGCATGCTGCTCGGGGGCCAACGCATTCAAGGTGCAGACGGCACCATCGCCAATCGCTTGTTGCACCTCTGCCTTGCCGACCATCAGTCTGCGCTGTTCCTTGACGATGAAATGCCCAGATGGCCGCGGGCGCGCCGCACCGGTCTCGACGGGGCGGTCCTCGCGGCTCCATTTCTGCCAGCAGCCGTCGAGCACCGCCGCCTCATCAAAGCCGAAGACGCGCAGCAGCCACCACACCCGCGTCGCCCATTGCGGCGTCGTCGTGCTGTAAAGGACGACTCGTGTCCCCTCGCCGACGCCAAAGCGGCTCATCGCCGCGGCAAAGTCTTCGGCCGAGGGAAGCATGAACCGCAACCGGTGATTCTTGTCCGAGAGATCGGCCTGAAGATCGATGAACTGCGCCCCGGGAATATGCCCTTTTTCAAAATCGGCACGTGCCGGAACGGCTTGATAGGTCGTCTTCGGGTCAGGAATGAGGATGGTCGTGCAATCGAAGACGCGCAGATTGGGATCGCCGAGCTGGCGCTCCAGCGCGTCGGTGTCGATCAAAAACTCGGGGTGGGTAAAACCTTCCGCTACGCTCATGACGATCTCCCGATCTATCGGTGCTGCGGCAGCGAAGCGGCGATCGCGGGACGCTGGCGGTGGAACTCGGTCGCCTGCTCGAAGGCATGGCCGACCCGCATCACCCCGGCCTCGTCGAACGGTTTGCCGGCGATCTGAAAGGCGAGCGGCAATCCGTTCTCGAAGCCGATCGGCACGGAAAGCGCGGGACTGCCGGTCAGATTGTAGGGTGCGGTGTAGGAAGCCCGCTCGAAGGTCGAGTAGGTCGACACCGCGTCGATCAGCGGCGCCGGCCCGGTGGCATTCGCCGAGACCGCGACATCGACCGTCGCGAGCGCCCGGGCGAACTCGACGGCGAGCTCGCGCCGCAGCCGCACCGCTTCGACATAATCGGCCGCAGTTAAAAAGGCGCCGAGCCCGATCCGGGCGAACATGTGGTGGCCGAAGAGATGCGGCCGCTCGCGGAAATCGGTTTCGTGCAGAGCATAGCCCTCGGCCAGCAGGATCAGCCGGTTGGCGTCCAAATAATCGATCAGCGGCGAGAGCTGCAGGTCGACAAGCCGCGCGCCGAGGCTCTCCAAGGTCCGGCAGGCATCGTTGAACGCATTGACATAGGCGGCGCTCGGCGCGTTGTCGGCGCCAAAATCGGCGACCGCGTCGTGTTCGTGGAAGTGCCGGATGACGCCGACCCTAAGGCCGTCGAGCCGCCGTGTCAGTGCCGTCCGGTAATCCGGCACCGGGACATCGGCCGACCCCGGGTCCTGCGGATCGTAGGCGGCCAGTGCCTGCATCATGATCGCGCAGTCCTCGACGGTTCGGGTCAGCGGACCGCAGTGATCGAGCGTGTAGGACAGCGGAAACACGCCGCGCCGGCTGACCCTGCCATAGGTCGGCTTGAGCCCGACGATGCCGTTATAGGCCGCCGGCCCGCGGATCGAGCCGCCGGTATCCGACCCCATCGCTCCGGCGCAGAGCCCCGCCGCCACCGCGACCGCCGAACCGCTCGACGAGCCTGCCGGATAGTGTGCGGTGTTCCAAGGGTTGCGCGCCGGCGCGAACGGCAATGTGAAATCCGGTCCGCCGATCGCGAACTCGTGTGTCTCCTGCTTGCCGAGCAGGACGGCACCGGCGTCGCGCAACCGCACCCAGGTCTCGGCATCCTCGTCCGGCACATGGTCGAGATAGCGCGGCGAGCCCGCCGTCGTGCGGATGCCGCTCGTCTTGTAGATGTCCTTGAGGCCGATCGGGATACCGTGCAGCGGGCCGCGAGACGCCTCATTGGCGCGAGCCCGCGCGTCGGCAAGCGCCTCGTCATGCAATACCAAGACATAGCTGTGCAATTCGCCGTCGAGGGCGGCGATCCGGTCGAGATACGCCTCGGTCAGCACGACCGGAGAAAGGCGCCCCGATTGGATCGCCTGGCTCGCTTCGGCGATGGTCAGCTGCGTCGGGTCCATCGCTTGGCTCAGGCTCTCGGTTGAACGAAGATGTGCGCGGGCTCGGCCGCCCGGTCGCGCGGCCGCCGCACGGTGCGGGCCATCCGCTCGACAAGCGGGTAGGCCTGCCGCAACTCCTCGAACTGCTCGGGGGTCAGCTTCAATCCTGCGCGCTCGACCAGAACGGCGAAGCGCTCAGGCGAAATCGGTTCGGACACGATCTTCCCCTTTTGGTGGCGCTGATCGTCGTTGTCGAGGGTATCACGGAAGTCTTCAGCAGCCCAAGCCGATGCGTGCGAGCCTCGGCATCGACCCGGAATTATGTAGCAGACGCACCTGAGGTGTGTTTGCTACATAATTCCGCATCGACCCGTCGGCAAACATGAACCGCAACCACAAATCGTCTCGCCAATTGCGCGTCGCTGCATCTGCAGCAATCTACGGCAACTCTCTCTTTTTGGTTGAAGTCGATCGCCATCGCAGCTCGCCAAAACCAGCGATAATCGGCAATATCCTATGTGATGATACCAATTATGTGATTGCTATTATCGGCATACCGTTTAATCTTCTCGCCCTACGAACCGACGGTCCCCTTGAAGGGAACATATGGTGAACCCATATTCTGGGGTCATTCGCCCAGGAGCCCAGCTGATTGTCGATCCGCCCCTGCCGCCCTGCTATTAGCTGTTGCCGAGTCTTCGAACCGAGGAATCTCAACAACTTGCTCCTGATCTCTTTTTGTCGCGCACGCGCGTTTCATGACGCGGAATTTTTGTTATGCGCAGGCCGGAATTAACGGATTTTAGTGAAGTGTTTTTGCTGTTATTGAACTATTTACAGCGGGAAAACAGCGAAGCTTCTTGCTGATATGCCGCTGTTTCGGTTTGCAGAAAGCGAGGGATTCTGGGGCCTACCGCCACCGCCCCGCTGTTTTTTTCTGCAAAAACAGCGAAAACAGCGGGGCGCGCATGGATCGCGGACCCGCTCCCGGGCCGCTGCCCGGGGGCGTCCCGGGATGACGCTTCGCGTCAGTTGATCAATCCGTAGAATTTGCCGGCGTTCTCGCAGGTGATCTTGTGAACGACATCGGGCGCGAGGCCGGCGAACTGCTCCTCGATGTATTTCGAGGATTCCGGCCAGACGCCGTCGGTATGCGGATAGTCGGAGCCCCACATCACGGTCTCGACGCCGATATCGTCGACCAGCTTGGTGCCGATCGGGTCGAACTGGAACGTCGCCTTGCACTGGCGGCGCCAATATTCGCTCGGCTTCAGCTTGATCAGATCGCGGAAGCGGTCTTCATATTCGAAATCCATGCGATCGAGCGCATAGGGCAGCCAGCCGATGCCGCTCTCGCCGAAGGAGACCCGCAGCCGCGGATGGCGCTCAAGCACACCGGCGCCGATCAGCGCCGCGATAATGTTGATCAGCCCCATCTGGAAGGCCGAGACGCCGGTGAACATCGCCGCGCGGCGGACCTGCCCCGAAACCCCTTGGCGAGCCTGGGGCGGGGTCGTCGGGAAGGTGTGGAAGTGCAGCGGCAGCTGTACGTCTTCGACCGCTTTCCACAACGGCTCCCATACCGGGTGCCACATCGGGTCCATGTCCCAGGAGCAGGACAGCTCGAGGCCCTTGATGCCCATCTTGGCGACCCGGTGGATCTCCTTGACGGCGTCGTCGATGTCACCGTAGGGCAGGCAGGCGAGACCGATCTCGCGGTCGGGATAATGCCTGCAGAACTCCTGGAGGAAATTGTTGTAGATGCGCAGCATCTCGTTCGAGGCTTCGCGGTCGTTGAGGCGCGAGGCGGCGCCGAGGATGCCGTAGATGACCTCGGCGTCCACACCGTCGCGATCCATGTCCTTGATCCGCAGATGCGGGTCGCTGCAGCGCCGGATGTCGCGCTTGCCGTCCTCGTACATCCCGGTTTCGGCCATCTTGTCGACCCGGTGGTTCTGCCCGGGGACGAAGGGCGCGCCACCCGGCCCGACACCGTTCTTCAGCCCGAAATTTGCGCCGTTCTTGGCGACCCATTGCGGTCCCTGAGGCCCATCCTCGACATACGGCATGCGGTCCTTCAACTCCCGCGACGCCTCCGACACAAAGAGGTCGGGCGGCATCCACGGCATGTCGAGATGGCAGTCGGCCGAGATTCTGCGGTATTGCATTTCGTTTTCTCCGCGCTCTGAGGGATCGCTGTTCGCCCAACTGTACTCCCTCCCCGCAAGCATCTCCTAGCGGTCACGCTTTGCCCGCCCTGTTGTTTTTGCCGGTGCGACATGACCGAGACGCATCGCTACGCGCCGAGCCGAGGCGGCTTGCGTCTACACGCGAATTACGATATAAATGTTATCACCTCAACTTGAGATCGTATATTATGCATTCAACCACCGCCTTCGCTCTCTTTGCCCTATCCCTGTTGCCGGCAACTGCCCTCGCCCAAACCGGTCAACAAGCTGCGGGCCAACAAGCGGCAGCTCAGCCGAGCTCGGCCACAGCGGGTCCAACGCCGTCGCGCGCCGGCGCTCTCACCCGCGAGCAATACATTCATCGCGCCGAGGAACGAGCCGCCGGGCGGGCGGCCGCGCAATTCGATCGAATGGACACCGACCACGACGGCGTCCTCGATCCGGCCGAGCGGCGGGCCTGGCGCAGCCAACACCCGCGCGGTGCCGGGGTGCAACCGGCTGCGCCGCAACGGCAATAATCTGCCTGCCGTACCGGCCGAATCGCGGTAGGATGAGCGCCGTGACGGAATGGAGGCGGAAATGCCGGACACAGCGAATTTGGAACGCACAGAGGCAACGCAGGCCGAGGCGATCCGTGTCGCCGGGCTCGATCATCTGGTGCTGCGGGTCGCCGATCTCGATCGCTCGATCCGGTTTTATGGAGAGGTGCTGGGCTGCCACGTCGAGCGCCGGCTCGAAGAGCCCAAGCTCGTGCAGTTGCGCGCCGGCGCCTCGATGATCGATCTGGTGCCGGCCGGTTCCGCGCCGCAGCCTGCGGAAGGGCGGAACCTCGATCATTTCGCGGTGCGCATCAGCACCTTCGACTTCGCGGCGCTGGCCGCACATTTGCAGCGGCACGGTATCGCCGTCGGCGAGGTCAGGCGGCGCTACGGTGCGGAGGGCTACGGCTCCTCGCTCTACATCACCGACCCGGACGGCAACGTGGTCGAGCTCAAGGGGCCGCCCGAAAAAGCCGAATAGCAGCGGGGCTTTCGCTTACAACCGAGCGGTCGCGTGCTGGATCGCGTCCTGCTCAGCAATGACGACGGCATCGAGGCGCCGGGTCTGGCCGTGCTCGAAGAGATCGCGCGCGAGCTCGCCCACGAGGTCTGGGTCGTCGCCCCCGAGCACGACCAGAGCGGGGTCTCGCATGCGGTCAGCCTGCACCACCCGATCCGGGTGACCGAGCGCGGCCCACGGCGCTACGCGATCAGCGGAACTCCGGGCGACTGCGCGGTGATGGCGGTATGCCATCTGATGGTCGGCGCTCCGCCCGATCTCCTGCTGTGCGGGGTCAATCGCGGCGCCAATCTCGGCATGGAAACGGTGTTCTCCGGCACCGTCGGCGGGGCGATGACCGGGATGATGCTGGGCATTCCGTCGGTCGCGCTGAGCCAGGCATGGACCGATCGCCTAAACGTCCGCTGGTCGACGGCAGCGGCACTCGGCCCCGGCGTCGTCAGGCAATTGCTGGCGATCGGCTGGGGCGATGCGACCTGCCTCAGCGTCAACTTCCCGGACCTCCCGGCGGCCGAGGTCGGCCCGCTCACCTTGGCGCGCCAAGGTGTCGGCCTCATCCAGGGCATGCATGTCGAGACCCGAACCGATCCGCGCGGCCTGACCTATCACTGGATCGGCTTTCGCCGCGGTCCGCGCGAGCAAGGGGCCGAAAGCGACATCGACGCATTGAACGCCGGCCGCATCGTCGTCACGCCGCTGCGCTACGATCGCACCGATGAGGAGGCCTATGCGATGCTGGCAAAGGCTCTGCCGCGGGCCTAATTGAAAGGGGACCGCCCGGCGGTGGGTTGTGCCAGCTTGGCAGCGCTGGACAAGATCGCTCTGCGGGAGTCACTCTCGATCATGGACAAGAGAGCATTCAGCGGGCGCGAGATTCTGGCCGGCCAGGCGCCTGCTGACACGCCGGTCACGGTCAAAGGCTGGGTGCGCACCCGGCGGGATTCGCGGGCGGGAATTTCGTTCGTGCACCTCTCGGATGGGTCGTCGTTCCATCCGGTGCAGGTCGTGGCACCCAACACATTGCCCAATTACACCGATGAGGTGCTGAAGCTCTCGGCCGGTTGCGCGGTCGAGGCGACGGGCATGATCGTGCCGTCGCCAGCCAAAGGCCAGCCCTTCGAGATGCAGGCGAGTGCCGTCCGCGTGATCGGCTGGGTCGACGACCCGGACACCTATCCGATCCAGCCCAAGCCGCACACCTTGGAGTTCCTGCGCGAGGTGGCCCACCTGCGGCCGCGGACCAATGTGATCGGGGCGGCGACGCGGGTGCGGCACACCTTGGCAAAGGCGATCCACCGGTTCTTCGACGAGAACGGGTTTTTCTGGGTCAATACGCCGATCATCACGTCGTCCGACGCGGAGGGGGCAGGGGCATTGTTCCGGGTGTCGGCCCTGGATTTCGCCAACCTGCCGCGCACCGCAGACGGCAAGGTCGACTTCGCGCAGGATTTCTTTGGCCGCGAGGCGTTTCTGACGGTCTCGGGGCAGCTCAATGTCGAGGCCTACTGCCTGGCACTCAACAAGGTCTACACCTTCGGGCCAACCTTCCGCGCGGAGAACTCGAACACCAGCCGCCACCTCGCCGAGTTCTGGATGATCGAGCCGGAGATCGCCTTTGCCGACCTTTCGGACAATGCGGCATTGGCAGAAGCATTGCTGAAATACACCTTTGCGGCATTACTGAACGAAAGAGAGGAAGATCTCGCCTTCTTTGACGAGCGCATCGAGAAGGGGCTGGTCGCGAAGCTCGAGGGCATCGTCGCTTCGGAGTTCGTGCATATGGATTATGGCGAGGCGATCCAAGTGCTCGAGCGGGCGAACGAGAAGTTCGAGTACCCGGTCAAGTGGGGCATCGACCTGCAGTCGGAGCACGAGCGCTATCTGACCGAAACATACGCGAAAAAGCCGGTCATCGTGATGAACTACCCGAAGGCCATCAAAGCCTTCTACATGCGGGTGAACGACGACGGCCGGACGGTCGCGGCGATGGACGTGCTCGCACCCGGGATCGGCGAGATCATCGGCGGCAGCCAGCGCGAGGAGCGCCTCGAAGTGCTGGACCGCAGCATGACCGAGCGCGGCATCGACCGGGAGCACTACGCCTGGTACCGCGACCTGCGCCGCTACGGCACAGTGCCCCATGCCGGCTTCGGCCTCGGCTTCGAGCGCACCCTCGCCTACGTCACCGGCCTCGCCAACGTGCGCGACGCGATCCCCTTCCCGCGAACCCCCGGCAACGCGAGGTATTGAGACATCCCGCCTCGGCGCTTGCGCCTCGACAAAAGCGCCCGCCGCCGCGCATCTCCTGTTTCCCCTGTTTTATCAGGTCGAGATCAGGCATCGCTGTTCTGCTTGGCCTCTCCGCATCCAGCGCCTGGGTACGCTGATCGTCACGCAGGTATAATACTATTACGGTAATTGTGTGGTCGATATTCACGATTTTCTCATGGAGGCCCACAACCTCGGATAATTACACCGTTGTCAGGCATTTCGTTTCCGTCCCGGTCGATTTTGGTTGATCTTGCATAAAGACGGGGCCTCTCTGGGAGGGAAAACATGAACCGGCCGATTGTTCTGATCCACGGTTATTCGGATAAGGGCGAGTCGTTTAGGACCTGGCGTGAGAAGCTCGCAAGCGGCGATCCAGCTTGGGAGATCGACGCGGTCAGCGTGGGCAATTACGAGTCGCTGACCGACGAGGTCACGATAAAGGATTTGGCCGACGGGCTCGACCGGGCATTGCGCGCAAAATTCGGCAATGACGTGCAGGAGTTCGATGCGATTGTGCATTCCACTGGAATGTTGGTCATCCGTGAATGGTTTGTGCGCGATCGCCGGCGGCTTGGCCGCTTGAAACACCTCGTGGCGATTGCTCCAGCCACATTTGGTTCGCCCCTTGCGCGCCAAGGCCGCAGCTGGCTCGGCGCCGTATTTAAGGGAAATAATCATCTCGGACCTGACTTCCTCGCCGCAGGAGACGCGATCCTGGACGGGTTGGAGCTCGCCAGCCCCTATACCTGGGATCTGGCATCGCGGGACATTTTCAACGAACAGCCGTTTTTCGACGACAGCCCCGATACGCCCTATGTGTTCGTCTTCTGCGGGACGGACGCCTATGGCGGGATTCGCCAACTGGCCAACTCGCCGGGCATGGACGGCACCGTGCGCTGGGCGGGGGCCGGCTTGAATACCCGCAAGATCATCCTGGACCTGACCCGGGCCGCCGCCCAGCACGTGTCGGTCGAGAAGTGGATGGGAACGAACGTGCCGGTGCACCTGATGGCAGAAATGAACCACGGGACGATCATTGCCGAGCCGACCGACGAATTGGTCTCCCTCGCAAAGAAGGCCTTGCGGGTCAACGATGCGGATGAGTTTCGCGCGTGGCTGACCGCAGCCGATGCGCACGGTAGAGGAGCGGCGGTCGCGGCTGAAAAGGGTGCCTGGCAGCAGGTCGTGGTGCGGTGCGTCGACCAGCGCGGCGACCCCATTCGCGATTTTCACATCCAGCTGTTCGACGGCGACGACCCGATCCCGGACTTCGATGACGAGCACGTCGCCGTATACAGCCGCGATCACAGCTATCGCTGCTTTCATTTCGATGTCGACAAGCTGCTGGCGCGGTCGTCGCTCACCGTCAAGGTGATGGCGTTGTCGGGCTCGACATGGATCGATTTTCAGGGCTTCGGCTGGGAAAGGGAAGGCGCTCCGCTCCCCTCACCCACCGCGAACGAGCGCTGGGATGCGATGTTCGACCTGACCCCGGTGCTGCAACGCGATAGGCAATTGCTGAAAGACATTCGCTCTGGCGCAATCCCGTTCGACAATCAACGCCTGTTCGCCCCGTTCACGACTACGTTGGTCGAAATCCGTCTGGACAGAGACGCATACCCGCTAGATCTGACGCAGATCAGCAACCTCTTCGGATGGCACGTTGGGACGCAGAACGAAACAGACCGGTAGATCTAATCGAGGAGAGGAAAGCACGGGACACCGCGGCGGGCAGGCATCGAGAGCTGATCCCCTCGAACCGCAAGCTACATTTCGCGGCGCTGCTTAACGAAAGGCAAAAAATCTCGCCTTCTTCGACCAGCGCATCGAGAAAGGGCTGGTCGCGAAACTCAAGGGCATCGTCGGCTCGGAATTCGCGCATATGGATTACGGCGGGGCAATCGAAGTGTTCGAACGGGCGAACGAGAAGTTCGAGTTTCCGGTCCAATGGGGCATCGACCTGCAGTCCGAGCACGAGCGCTATCTGACCGAGAAATACGCGAAAGAGCCGGTCATCGTGATGAACTACCCGAAGGCCATCAAAGCCTTCTACATGCGAGTGAACGACGACGGCCGGACGGTCGCGACGATGGAGGTGCTGGCCAGGGGATCGGCGAGATCATCGCCGAATAGCTTGTCACAGCGCCATACTTCGCGAACTCGGGGCCCGCATGGGCGGGCTCAACGCGGCCCGTAATAATACGGCGGCGCGGAGTATCCCGGCGCGTAATAGGGCGGCGGCACGTAATAGGGCCGCCCGTAATATCCGTAATAATAAGGCGGCGCCGTGAGCGCCACGAACGGCGCGGCGACGATCGTCGCGGCGGTGCCGACGATGGCGCCGGCCACGCAGAACGGCCAGAACAGCGGAAACGGCGAGCAAGGGGGATAGTATTGCGCCTTGGCGGTCGCGAGCGGCAGGGCGGCGAGCCCGGCGGCGAACGCGGCCGAAACCGCAATTCGGCGGATACGCATGGGAGGTCTCCCGGGTTGGGACCGATCACGATAGCCGGCGACGAAACAAACGCAAACCACATCGCCGATTTCGGCATCGGCATGCCCGGCGCCAATGGGATCGTCGGGACCAGATCTGACGCGGCGCCGGCCATCCCGGCAGCAGCGACTAGCTCAGCGGAGCATTTCTTCGATCGCCGCGACCCGCCGGCCCGCGGCGGCAGCATTTCCGGCATCCCGCTCGCGCCCGGCCACGGCGACCAGGCGGTCGGTTTCGGCCATGCGGCGTTCCCCAGCCGACACGGTGATCTGACGGCGGTCGACCTTGTCGGATAGAGTTGTCCTTACTCCTTCCTGCAGTCGGATCAGATCGGGATGGCTCGCCGTCGGCAACGCATATCGCTCGACCGCCGCGTTGACGCATTGGGCATGCGGCAAGTAGTTTCCGATACGGCGCGGATACTGGCGATTGCAATCCTCGCGCGCGCTGCGCAGGTCACCCGGCAGCGGCGCCAGCGCGCAGCTGACGACCAGAGTGCTCAGTATGCTCATGGCCGAGACCTTCATTGCTTGCCGAATCACAACCGACTTTTAACCGAGATTCTGCGGATTCCCGCATCAGCGCGACGAGAGCCCCATCTACAGCGAGCGCAAGGCAAGCGCCTCTGTGCAAACGAGGCCTTTGCCAATTCCGAGATCTTTCAGTACCCCGAGGGCGGGTTTGTCGGGGCGGCCGCCGCAGTGCTCCCGCAGTCGACGCAGTGACGCCTTCGCCGGTTGGCGGCGGCGTAGCGTCGGTGATTGTAGTAGCCGTGATAAGCAGGCGGTGGGGGCGTTGTGATAAGACCTGCCACCGCCCCCACAGCGCCGCCGACTGCGGCTCCGAGGGCGGCACCGTGACCGCCGGCGGCGGCAGCCCCGATTGCCGCCCCGCTGCCCGCGCCGATCAGACCGCCCCCAATCGTCCGCTGGACGGGATCGTAGGGATTAGTGCAAGCCGATAGGCCTAGGACCAGCCCGATTGCAACCACGCAAGGGATAGTCCGTGGTTTGGTCATCTCGGTCTTCTCCAACGTCCTGCTTGACTGGCCGTTTGCGGCGTTCCGGAGGTTGATAAACGGCCACGTCAAAACGCGGCACAGCAAACTACATTCCGACGATTGGCACAGCGCGACGCCACCACTGTGTGTCATTTTTGGAACCTGCGCGTGCGAGCGCACCGGAAGCACCCAATTGGCGCGATTTGAGCGGAACCTGTCCTCACGAGGGCGGGTGAAACCAGCCTCGTCATCATGATCCCTTAGGCAGAGACGCGCCGATCGAAGTTGCCTCGTCTCCTTGTGATTTCGTCATCAATAAAATTGACCATTTCTCATGCATACTCCAACTCGTCGAAGCCGGCCACAAGTCGCGCGGCGACGCGGCCGGGATAGTGGGATATCGGATAAAGACTGTAGTGCAACTGTGAGGCGAAATTTTGCTGCAGATTTGCTGCAGATGGTGGGACGTGTAACAATCGATTCAATTGTTGATTGTGGGTCGCGGCGACCCATTGGGGGGCGTTCGGTAACGATGCGCCTACTCGGCGCTCGCATTTGCGTTCGCCGGCTCGACTTCAACACCTGCAGCGCGCCATCAGCAGAAACTGATCCACCCGCGGCGGCAGCTGACAGCTGAGGGTATTACCGCTAGCATCGCCGATTGGAGCGTCCGGGGTGCTCTACCCGATGCGCAAACATGAAGGGGGTATGCGATGCAGATCGTCGACGCCCAAATTCACCTCTGGGGAACCGGCCTGCCAAGCAACCTCGCGCATCGACAGGTGACGGCCTTTACCCCGGAGGAGGCCATTGCCCTGATGGACGAGGGGGGTGTCGATGCCGCGGTCATTCATCCGCCGGGCTGGGACCCAAATTCGACCGACATGGCATTTGCGGCGGTTCGGAACTACCCCGGTCGGTTCGCGATCATGGGTGCGGTGCCGCTCGATCGAACGGAATCTCGTGCACGCATCGCGAGCTGGAGAGGGCAACCGGGAATGCTTGGTCTGCGGTACGGGTTCCTTGGCGATCCCGCGCGACGCTGGCTGCACGACGGCACCCTCGACTGGCTGTGGACGGCGGCCGAAGATGCCGGTGTCCCGATCGCAGCTCTGGCGACGGATTCGCTGACGGAGCTTGGCCGCATCGCCGAGCGCCACCCCGGACTTCGCTTGACGATCGATCACCTGGGCGGCAGAGGCGGCACGACCACGCTGAAGGATGCCGCGGCGATGACCCACATCCCGGAGCTTCTGGCGCTGGCGAAGTTCCCCAATGTGGCGGTCAAAGCGACCGGTGTGCCTCACTACTCGAGCGAGACTTATCCGTTTCCGGCGCTCCACACGTTTCTGCGGCAGGTCTACGATGCGTTCGGCCCCAACCGCGCGTTCTGGGGCACGGACATCACCAAGATGTCCTGCCCCTGGCGCCAATGCGTGACGATGTTCACCGAGGAATTGCCGTGGCTCAAGGGCCGCGATCTTGAACTGGTAATGGGAGAAGCGCTCTGCGCCTGGTGGGGCTGGGACCGTGCCGCCTGACACGCACGCGGCCCCCGCTGATCCTCCGCCTTACGTTAGAGGGGCTGTTCAACGATGCTGGACCACGTGACGATCGGAGTCAGCAACTTGAATCACGCGAGGGAGTTTTACGATCGCGCCTTAAGGCCTCTTGGCATCAGGCGGCTTTATGCGGAGGGAGAGACCTTTTCAGGATACGGTGCGGACAAGAAAGCGTTCTTCTGGATTGGTGCTCGCGCTGCGGTGACCACTGGTGCGCATGTGGCCTTCACGGCACCGGACCGCGCGGCCGTAGACGCCTTTCATGCGGCTGCCCTCGCCGCCGGGGGGCGAGACAATGGCGCACCAGGATTGCGCCCACAGTATCATCATCACTATTACGGTGCTTTTGTGCTCGACCCGGATGGACATAACATTGAGGCTGTGTGTCACGCTTCGGCTGAAGGCTAGGCTCGGGCGTCAACCCCGTAAGAATGTAAAATAGAAAGGCGTTCCGATGAGCGAAAATCGCAAAACCAACACAAAGGGCAAGCAAGTCGCCGTGGTGATCGGCGCCACCTCCAAGTGGCAGTCGGATGGCCGCAATACGTTGCTGGCGCACGGCAGGACCGTGGACGACAGCGAGCTGCCGGTCGGCGTGCGCTGGGGTGTGGGGGGCGCCATTGCGCAGAAATTCGCGCAGGAAGGCTTCTTCACCGTGTTGACCACCCGCACCGCGGCCAATGCGTCGGCGCTGGCGCAGGCCATCCGCGAGCAAGGCGGCGAATGCATGATCGTCGAGCTGGATCTGGTCTCGCAGGACTCGATCGCGGCGGCGTTCGCCACGATCCGCCGCGAGGCCGGCGATCCCGACGTTCTGGTCTACAACGCCGGTTACCTCGAAGGCCGCGATCTTCCGCCCGACCAGGAGCTGCTCGAATACATCCCGGTGGAGATGTTTGATACCACGCAGCACATCGCCTGCCGCGGGCCGTTCCTGGTCGCCAAGGAAGTGTTGCCGGCGATGCGGAAGAAAGGCCAGGGGTCGTTTTTCTTCTCCAACAACTCGAGCTCGCTGCGCGGCAAGAAACGCATGACCGGACAGTCGCTCTACTACCCCAGGGTCATGATGCGCACCTTGGCGCAGGTGCTGACCGAAGAGTACTCCGAGCACGGCGTGCATGTGGCCAACGTGGTGATCGACGGCACCATCGACTCGCCCGGAACCCGGGCATTGCCGAGGAACCAGAACCGCCGCGATCACATCATCAATCCGGCCAAGATCGCCGAGGCGTTCTACTACCTGCACACCCAGGACCGGTCGTGCTGGACGCACGAGCTTCAGCTCACGCCATTTCCGACCAAGCCCAGCTACTGAGCGCGTCGCACAATCAGGAAAACGAAAAGGAGAGCGACGATGACTTCACGCGTGCCAATGGTATCGCTCGAGCGCGCCCGCGAACTCGGTGAGGCGATGGGTATGCCCGCGCGGCGAACGCAGAGCGAGGCATTTCGCGTGGTCGCCAATAATCCCGGTGTGGCCAGGGTGGCGTTCGGCCAATTGATACAGCTGTTGGAGAACAACAAATTCGACACGCGGCTGCGCGAGCTGATGATCATGCGGATCGGCTGGGTCACGGGCTCCGCTTACGAGTGGACCAACCACTGGCGAGTGGCGACTGCGGCCGGGGTCCCGGCCGAGGATATTCTGGCGGTGCGCGACTGGCGGAACTCCGAGCGGTTGACGGCGGCGGACAAGGCGATCCTGGCCGCCACCGACGAGTGTCTCGCCGGCAAATCCATTTCGGATGCGGCCTGGGCCGAGGTGGCGAAGCATGTCACCGAGCCGGCGCAGCAGGTGGAATTCATCATCGCCATGGGCAACTGGATGATGTTTTCCCTCTTGTTCCGAAATTTGCGCATTCCGCTCGCAGAAGGCGTCGTGGTCTGGCCGCCCGATGGCCTGGCGTCCCCGGCCGCGGAGAGATAGGCGGCAGAGGTGAGCCCGCGCTGAACGTCGATTATGCTCTCGCGCGCAGACGGCCCCTCGCCGACAAGCTGCGGAAGGTGATCGACCAGCGCGTCACTTCCATCGCGGCGATGCTGTGCTCCCATTCGTGCCGCGCCTCCCCGGTCAGATGATAGATCGACCGCGGCGCCAGCAGCGCCGATACTCGATCGAAACCGCCGGGCTTGCGGCGGCGGAACCGCATCGTCGCCGGGGCGCCGAGCGAAATACCGAGCACATGCTCGAACACCGGCCGGTCGCGGTGCCACCCAATTCCGGCACCCGGGTCGTAGCGGATCAGCAGGGCCTGGACGAGCTCGCCCGGTTGCAGGCCGGCAAACCGCGCCGCCTTCGTACGAAGCGGCAACAGCCAATCGGGTATCGCTTCGGCCGGGGCGAAGCTGGCATCGTCGAAGTCGTAGCGCCAGCCATAGGAGGCGGTAAGCCGCTTCCCCAGCCATCCATGGAAACGGAACGGAGAGAGCTCCGCCGCCTCGATCGACGCGATCAACATTTGCTCCTCGCGCGGCGCAACGAACCCGCCGGCCTGGGACAGCCCGGCAAGGCCGGCGTCACCAAACAGATCGGGCTGGGCAGTGATGAGGTTCATTTTTCTGGGATCTCGCGACAGCGTGACCTTATGTGGGAAGCGCGATGCTTGATCTCGACATCGTTTCAAGCCCTCCGGGTTCTTGCTTCCCACCTCCCTTTCGGATTGGATAGGTAGGGTGGCAGGAGGGCCAATGGACACGATCACTGAAGAGACGCGGCTACCCGCTGATATCGACGCCCAACCCCTGGTGCAGGCGGCGGCCGCGCTGCAGCCGGCGCTGCGCAAGTATCATGACGAGATCGAGCGCGAGCAGCGCATGCCGCCGGCCCTGTTTGAGCAATTGCGCGAAGCGGGCTTCTACAAGATGGTGATCCCGCGCTCGCTGGGCGGCCTGCAGGTCGACCCGCTGACTTACCTGCGCGTTGTCGAGCGGTTGGCCGAGGGTGCCGGCTCGGTCGGCTGGAACCTCGGCAACGGGGGTGTGGGCCAGCTGGTCACGCTCGGGTTGCCGGACGAAGGCGTCGACGAAATCTACGGGAAGCGAGCCGACACGGTAATCGCCGGTACCGCGGTTCCGGGCGGCGGGCAGGCGGTGCCGGCCGCGGGCGGCTACCGGGTCAGCGGTCGCTGGCAGTTTGGCAGCGGCTGTCAAGAGGCCAGCTGGATGCTTGGGAGCTTCCAGGTGATCGGCGATGACGGCCAGCCGCGCCACCACCCGGATGGTGGCTCGCTCTTCTGGCGCGGCGTGTTTGCGCGCTCCGAAGCGGAGATCGTGCCGGGGAGCTGGGATGTGGCGGGGCTGCGCGGCACCGGCAGCTTCGACTGGACCGTCAACGACGTCTTCCTGCCGGAACGGCGGACGATGCCGCAAATCGGCATCCCGCTCGAGAACCAGTGGGCACGCTGGCCCGGTCTCACTTATCAGTTGCCGGTTCAATGCTGGGTCGGGCCACACCATAGCGCCGTCATTACCGGCATCGCGCGGGCGGGCATCAATGCACTGATCGAGCTGGCAGGGGGCAAGCAGCCGCGCGGCCGCCCCGTCGGGTTGCTATGCGATAGCCCGCAGGTGCAGGACGCCGTCGGGCGGGCCGATGCGATCCTGAACGCCGGCCGCGCCTACCGCACTGCGATGATCACCGAGCTATGGAATACGCTCGCTTCCGGGAAAGAGACGACGCTCGAGCAGCGGGCCCGCTGCCGATTGGCCGCGGTCTACGCCGCCGACAATGCGCGCGAGGCGATGGATCTGGTGTACCGCCACGGCGGCAGCACGTCGTTCAAGCGCGAGAGCCGCCTGGCCGAATGCTGGCGTGACCTGCACACCGTCGGCCAGACGGTCACCCTCGCGCCGGAGTGGTACCCGATCGGCGGCCGGGTGTATCTGGGGATCGACCCGGGCCCGCGCCTGCGCTAGCTGGACGGCCCGCCGGCGAGCAACGGCGGTTACGAAAAGCGGCCATTCGTTCCGCGCTACATCGGCCCCCAAACCGACGCTCGCGTCAGTTCAAGTTCCATAATATCCTTGATTTCAGCTTATCCTTCGGGAGCGGCCAGCAGATGAGCGGGGAGCGGGCAGAGCGCCGGTTGGCGGTCATCTTGGCGGCGGACATTGCCGGCTATAGCCGGCTGATGGGCGCCGACGAGGAAGGCACGCTGGCACGGCTGAAGGCGCTCCGCCGCGAACTGATCGACCCCAAGATCGCCGCACATCGTGGTCGGTTGGTCAAGACGACCGGCGATGGGTTGCTCGTCGAATTCGCCAGCGTGGTGGACGCGCTGCGCTGCGCGACCGAGGTGCAGCAGGCGATGGTCGGGCGCAATGGCGGGACCCTCGCCGCCGAACGGATCGAGCTCCGCATCGGTGTCCATCAAGGCGACATCGTCGTGGAGGAGGGCGACATCTTTGGTGACGGGGTCAACGTCGCCGCCCGGCTCGAAGCGCTGGCGGAGCCCGGCGGCATCTGTGTTTCGGCGCGAGTGCAGGAGGACGCCGCTGGCAAGCTCGACCTCCCCTTCAACGACATCGGCGAGCACAGCCTGAAAAATATCGCCCGCCCGATCCGGGTTTACCGGGTGGCGGGCGATATTACTGCGACCGCTACGAACCGGGCCAGTTTGCCGCTGCCGGACAAGCCGTCGGTCGCGGTCTTGCCGTTCCAGAACACGAGCGGCGACCCCGAGCAGGAGTATTTCCCTGACGGCATGGTCGAAGATATCACCGCCGCGCTGTGCCGCGTCCGGGACTTCTTCGTCATCGCACGCAATTCCGCCTTCAGCTACAAGGGGCGGGCCGTTCCGGTCCAGCAGATCAGTCGGGAACTGGGCGTGCGCTATCTGATCGAGGGAAGCGTGCGCAAGGCAGGCAACCGCGTGCGCATCACTGCTCAGTTGATCGATAGTCCTTCCGGCAACCATCTTTGGGCGGACAGATACGAAGGTGCCCTGACCGACATCTTCGACCTCCAAGACCGCATCACCGAGTCGGTCGTCAGTGCCATCCAGCCCTCGGTCCGCTCGGCGGAGATCGCGCGGTCGCGCCGCAAGCGGCCGGAGAACCTCGATGCATATGATCTCGTGCTGCGCGCCTATCCGAGTGTGTGGTCGCTTGAGCGGGCCGCCAATAAAGCAGCGCTGAAGCTCCTTGACCAAGCGATCGCGATCGAACCCGATTATCAGCTCGCCCTTGCACTCGCCGCCTGGTGCCACGCGCAGCAAAGCGTATACAACTGGACGATGGACCTGGACGCCGCGCGCAGCGAGACGCTGCGCCTGGCACGCGCGGCGGCCGCGCTCGGCGGCGAGGACCCGACCGTCATGACGGTGCTGAGGGCGGCGCACACGATCGTCCGCAACTACGAGATCGCCGGTCGGATGCTGGAAAAGGCATTGACGCTCGACCCGAACTCGGCCTGGGCGTGGAACCGCAGCGGCTGGCTGGAATCGTATCTCGATCGAGCGGACACGGCCATCGAGCATTTCGAGCGCGCCCTTCGTCTCAGCCCGTTCGATCCGATGAACTTCAACGCGTTCATCGGCATCGGAGGTACGCATTTCGTTGCAGGTCGGTACCCCGAGACCGTCCTCTGGTTCGAGAAGGGCCTGCTGGAGCATCCCGGCGCGACCTGGGTCTACCGAAGTCTCGTCCCGACTTATACGGATCTCCGGAAATTTCTGGACAGGAATGTGTCTTTTACCTCGGCCCCACGGTTCGATAGCAGGCACCATTATCGAGCGGACGAAGCCGGAGCCCAGGCGACCGCGCAGAGCGAGCGGACCAGGCCGTGGTTGGTGGCGAACCGGTTCCAGGCCGTCTCGCAGGCGTCCATGACGTGCGCCAGGCTGGCAAACACCGAGTTGGCGAGCCAATGGCTGCGCAGATAGTGCCAGATCCGCTCGACCGGGTTGAGCTCCGGGCTGTAGGGCGGCAGCGCCAACAAAGTGATATTGCTGGGCACCACCAGTCCATGGCTGTTGTGCCAACTGGCACCATCGAGGATCACCACGGCATGGGCATCAGCCGCGAGTTGGCTGCTGATCTCGCAGAGGTGATGGTTCATCGCGGCGGTATTGCAGATCGGCATGATTAGCGCCGCCGCCTTGCCCTGCGACGGGCAGACCGCACCAAACAAATAGGCCGAAGCGAAGCCGAGATCTTTTGGCGCCACCGGCCGGCTGCCGGTTTGCCCCCATACCCGGGTCAAGCTGTTCTTCTGGCCAATGCGAGCCTCGTCCTGAAACCATACTTCGACTCGCGCACCGGGCGCTTGCATCGCCCGGACTCGCTCTAATTGCAATCCAAGAGTTGCGAAAATTCTGCCCGCG
>Ga0210406_10000979_pt1 | contig 36901 bp, 32 predicted proteins | sample IncBWC30MmetaG_FD_155454 | JGI IMG/M metagenome (GOLD analysis project Ga0210406, IMG submission 155454) | Forest soil microbial communities from Barre Woods Harvard Forest LTER site, Petersham, Massachusetts, United States - Inc-BW-C-30-M | ecosystem: Environmental > Terrestrial > Soil >... | reverse complement strand
CGCGAGATCCTGTCGTTGGTTGTCAGCCACGTCCATACGATCGCGCGGGAGGCGAAGATCACGCATGACGAATGGTGGCAGGCGATCGACTTCCTTACCCGTGCCGGCAAGATGTGTTCGGACAGCCGACAGGAGTTCATCCTCTTGTCGGATATTCTGGGGATTTCGATGCTGGTCGACGCCATCGATCACGTTGGGGGTCCGGGACTGAGCGAATCGACGGTTCTAGGCCCGTTCTATGCGGGACAGCAGCGAGAGCTTGCGGCAGGCGAGAGCATTCTTCTGCGGCAAGAGGCGAGTGACCCGCTGGAGATGCGTGGCCGCGTTACGGACTCCCAGGGACGGCCGATCGCGAACGCGCTTGTGGAGGTCTGGCAGACCGCACCCAATCAACTCTACGACGTTCAGGACAAAGACCAGCCGGAGGGTCATCTGCGGGGCAGCTTTCGCAGCGACGCCGCTGGCACCTACAGATTCCGAACCATTTTGCCTGTCAGCTATCCGATTCCGAATGATGGTCCCGCCGGCCAGTTGCTCGCGGCGATGGGGCGCCATCCGTTCCGGCCGGCACATGTTCACTTCATGATCAGCGCGCCCGGATATCGCACCCTTGTCACGCATCTCTTTCTGGATGGGGATAAATATCTGGGGAGTGATGCGGTATTCGGGGTCAAGCCATCTCTCATCATTCGTCCCATGCTGATGGACGGCATCAACACAGTCGAATATGATTTCGGTCTTGCCGACGAACAGGAGTTGAAGCGAGCGCAAGTCGAGGAACTCCGCCGTCAACGCCGATAGCACTGGACAATCGGTTAGGCTCGGTTTTCGTTAGGCTCTCGAAGAGCCATTCACTCCTTCACGTAGCGCTCGGTTGGGAACTATGTTAATCGAAGACCAAATGGTGAGGAAAACTGCCCGGCGCGAGCGCCCGCGCAAGAGAGCCGAACAACAACGCTCGATTGAGACGCGAGCCTCGATCCTCAATGCCGCGATCGCGGAATTTGCCGAAAGGGGATTCGAAGGGGCGAGCATTCGCGCGATCGCCGATCGGCTCGGCCTGCAACATCCGCTGATCACCTATCACTATCGCAGCAAGGACATTCTCTGGCGGGCGGCAGCGGAGCATGCCTTCGCGCAGATTCGCAACGAGTGGGATATTTCGGCGCCGGAGGAGTCTGTTTTGTCTCCGCTGGCGCGGCTGCGTCAGGAGTACACCACTCTTTTCCGGTACACCGTCGCGTTTCCCGAATTTCATCGGTTCATGCGCCAGGAAACGTTGACGAATAGTGCACGGCTGAAATGGGTGGCGGAAGCGGTACTGGCTCCGCTCCTGGGGCGATTGCTGCCTCAGATCATTGAGGCTCAGAAACGGGGTCTCCTTCCCGCCGTCGATCCCATTCTTTTCCACTATATGATGGTCAGCCTTACCGCCACGCTCTCGGAATTCGGTCCTGAAATGCAGGTTACGAGCGGACTGTCATCCGAGGACTCGAAGGTTGTTGCAGCTTATTGGCGGCTTGTAGAGGAAACGGTCTTTGGAAAGGAGGCGAACCGCGATCGCGGTGGAAAGACGCATAAGCGCTGAAGGTGGGCTTGGCGGATTGCCATGCTGGTCGGCGCAGACATGGTGTTTGCCCATAGCTCGTCCGCTCAAGTTTCTACATCGGCAACCTTGGAATCTCTTTCGTGGCGGAGAGCATTGCTCCGGTCGCAAACGGCAACCCAACTCATGGACAGGATGTCTCGATGGATCAGTTTGCCGTCTTCGGTACGAGATCGTCAGGATCTCGCGTGGCGCCTGTTTCCTGCAGCTTTGCCAAGGTTGCCTCCAAAGGCAGGCAGGTGATCGCAGCCTCCAACATGTCGAGGATGTTCTCGATCGTGAACGGTTGGCCCCATAATCGACTGCTCTTTGTATTCCGAGACGCCAACGCAGCTTCGTGCGCAGACAGAACTGCGTTGGCAAATATCGCAAAAATCGAGAGGCGCTGTTCGACGATAGCCGCGGGCAGGGGCAGCATCCTCTTCAGGTGATTGAAGCATTCGACGTAACTGGCGTTCCATTGGTTATTCAGCGCATCACGGAGCGCCTTGGGATCGGATGCCTGGAGGTGCGACGTAAATCGGATATAGCCGCGCCACCGTTCGTCCTCGCCGAGCTCGATGACCGGCATGATGAGGACCAGCATCACCTCGCGAATGTTCGCCGGGCCGCCGCGTTTCTCCATGTCATCAAGCATTTCGCGCCGTCGCGAATCGAGCACGGCGGCGCCGTCGACCACCATCTGCCGGATCAGCTCTTCTTTGGTTCGGAAGTGATAGTACAGCGCGGCATTGTTCCGTTGTCCGGCGGCATCGACAATCTGCTGAACCGTCACGGCGTCGACGCCGTGGCGGGCGTACAGCATCTGCGCCGCCGCCTTGATCTGGTTCCTGGTCTCTTCCGAGGCGGCGCGCGGCGCCGTTCGCATCCTGCTTGACATCCGAATCTCCTTACCCTAATTTAAGTGAAATCACTTAATCTGTCCAGAGGCGGAGACGAACTATGCGCGTGCTCGTAGCAGGTGGTGGCATCGGCGGACTGACGACTGCAATTGCGTTGCTTCATCAAGGGATCGAGGTGCTTGTTCTCGAACAAGCAGAGGGGCTGAACGAGATTGGCGCGGGCATTCAGATCGCCAGCAATGCCGCGATCGTGCTCCGCGAACTCGGGCTCGAAGCCGCCATGCGCGCCGTCGGCGTCGAACCCCAATCCTACGACTATCGCGATCTGCGCACCGGGCGATTGCTTTATCAGGCGCCGCTCGGTGATGAGGCCGCGCGCCGCTATGGCGCGCCGATGTACAACGTCCATCGCGCGGATCTCATCCAGTTGCTGTTCGACGCAGTCCATGCCGAATCGAAACGGCTGGGCGCCCGTTGCGTGGCGATCTCACAGACGGATGACGCGGTCGAAGTCAGACTGCAGACCGGCGAGACGTTGAAGGCCGACGTGCTGGTGGGTTGCGACGGCATTCACTCTGTCGTGCGGCAGCATCTACGCGGGCAGGAAGAAAAGCACTTTGCCAATATTCTGATGTGGCGCTCATTGATTCCGGCCGAGCAGCTCGAAGGCCTCGGGCTTCCCGAGCGCGGTAATTATTGGTTCGGGCCCGGCCGCACGCTGATCACCTATTGGGTACGGCCAACTAATCTGTACAGCATCCTGGCTTCGGTGCCAGCCGATGAGGTGCAGCGCGAGTCCTGGACCGACAGCGGCGACATTACGGAAATGCTTCGCTCTTTCGAGGATGCCGAGCCGCGCGCGCGGGCCATGCTCGAGCAGGTCAAGACCGCCTTTATCACCGGCATGTACTACCGCGATCCGATCGACAGCTGGAGTTCGGGCCGCGTCACGCTGCTTGGCGACGCGGCACACCCGATGGTGCCGTTCTTGGCGGCGGGTGCTGGACAGAGCATCGAGGATGCCTGGACTCTCGCTCGCGTCTTGGCCCGACGGCAAGAAGACATCCCGGGCGCGCTCCTCGAGTACGAGCGGCGGCGTCTGCCGCGCACGACGCGCATCCAGGCCGGTGCCCGTGCCGTCGTGAAGCTCATGCATGAGACCGACGCGGCCCGCCTGCGTAATCGCAATGCACGCTGGAAAGGTATGGCGCGCATCGATCCGCTGGCTGAGACGAGCTGGGGCCTGGCATGGGACTACAATGTCGTCAAAGCAGTCGAGGGAGCGCCTGGCGAGGTCGTTAATGTCACCGGCCTGCGTGAAGGCAAGCGGCTGCAGCGTCTGGAGAGCCAACGCGCCTTCGACCTCTGGAAATACGCATTCCGTCCCGAGGACGTGGCGCGTGGCCATGACGGCCTTCGCGAGGCCTATGATCGTTTCCTGACCACGAACTTCCCGTTGTCTGTCGGTTTTGAGGCGATCGAGGACGAACTCGGCGACGTCGAAGCGTTCCGCGTTTCAGCAAAGGAAGCTCGCTCGCACAATGTGGTGCTGCACTTCCATGGCGGCGGCTATTTGATTGGTTCGGCCAAGGGGTCGCTGGAATATGCAAGCCGGCTGGCAACGGCTGTCGACGGGGTTTGCTACACCATCGACTATCGGCTTGCGCCTGAGCACCCTTATCCGGCCGCGATCGACGACGCCGTCGCCGCCTATCGTGCACTGCTGGGAAGAGGCATCCCCGCGAGCTCCGTTTTGCTATCCGGTGAATCCGCCGGTGGTGGCCTTGCCGTCGCGCTGGCGCTTGCGCTTCGCATGGCCGGTGATTCCTTGCCCGCCGGTATCCTTGCGGTCGCGCCATTCACCGACCTGACTTTGTCGGGTGAGAGCGTCCGCGCGTTCAATGGAGATGATCCCGCGGCGAACCGCGACCTTTTGACCTTCATGGGGGCATCTTATTTCCAGGGCCACGAGCCGACGGATCCCCTGGTGTCGCCACTGTTTGGCGATCTCACCGGTCTGCCGCCGCTTTTCGTCACGGCAACGCAAGGTGAGGTGTTGCTCAGCGATACCATCCGGTTAGCCGAGCACGCGGAGAAAGCTGGTGTCGATGTGACGCTGCGCCTCGTCGAGGATTCCGTCCACGTCTACACGATCTTTCCTTTCCTTCCCGAAACGGAGAGCACGATGGACGAAGTCGCTCATTGGGCGCGGCGGAATCTGCAGCGGGGCGCGACGCGCTCGCAGGCCGCGGAATGAGAGATGCGGGACATGTCGCATTCCGGACGGCAGGGGGCCGACGACTTCGGAACGGCAGTCCGCATATCGGGAAGTGATATGGTGGCCCCCTCAGGCCAGACCGAACAGCCGGCGCGCGTTCTCACGGCCGATCTTCTTTCGATCGAGCTCGCTGATCTCGCAATTGTCGAACCAGCGGGAGGCATCTTCAAAACTTTCGAATGGATAGTCGACGGCATACAAAATGCGGTCGCTGCCAACCTCCAGCATTGTCGAGAGGAGGGACGGCGTGCGGAAGTTTCCGCTTGTTGTGACATACACGTTCTCGCGAAAATACTCTCCGAGGGTGCGCTTGCAGGGGATGCCGCGCGGCGCCTTTTTGACGATGTTGTCTATTCGCCAGATGTTGAACGGAATGCATTCACCGAGGTGACCGAGGATCATCTGCAAATTCGGGTTTCGATCGAACAGTCCCGATGACATCAGACGCAGCGCGTGAGTGCTGGTCTCCATCGTGAAGGCCCAGGTGGCCGCGGTCAGCCAGGGGAAACCGTCGTAAATTGGCTCGCGGGAAGGCAGCGGATCCCGCGGATGCATGTAAAATGGCTTGCCGAGCGTATTCGCGCTGTTCCAAAAGTCGGCGAACTGCGGCGCGTCATAATACACGACCGTTTCTGCGCTGCCGACTTGCGAGAAGCCGTTCACCATGAAGCCGTGAAATCCAAGTGTCCTGATACAGCGTTCGAGCTCGCGCGCCGCCGCCTCGGGATCCTGCATCGGCAAGGCCGCAAATCCGCCCAACTTCGTCGGGTGGCGTGAGATATGCTCGGCAAGGACGTCGTTGGCGCGGCGCGAAACATCAATGGCTTCCTTTACATTCGGAATGCCCTGGATGCCGGGCGAATTGAGCGAGAGGATTGAGAACGCGGTGCCCCCTTCATCCATTCGTTCCAGCCGCTGCTGTTCGATGTCGAGGAGATTGGCCTTCAGCCTCTCCCAAACCACGGGCTGCGAATAGATCTTCGATTGATCGATCGTAAGATCGATTGCGAAATGCTCTTCCAAGGCAATCTTGTTCTTCAACTTGTTACTCCGCAGAAGAGGAGGGGTACCGGAACGCGGCAAAAGAAATCCGTTCGCTTCGCCGGGTCGGCGCGCGTGGACGGCTCCCGCAGGAGTGAGCCCGGCCAGGATAATCGCGCGGGCGCAGGAGCCAGGCTTGATCGCAATCGGCGTGTTTGGACTCGATGATGGCTACCCGAATGGCTGCCGTTTAAAGCGGCTGAGTTGCCACCAGATTGACCAAGCCTCGCGATCTCGATATTGTGAACGTCTCATGAAAATACGTCCGATCAACGGACTAGGCGGTACGGAATTGATGCAAAGCATCGCTTTCTAGGCCGCCATCGCCTCGGGAGGGGAGGACGGCGTCCGTGGATCACGGCAGCAGCCAACCGCATAATTTGGGAGCCGCTCGGGTACGGAGCCAAATCTTGTGCGGCATCGAGGTGCATTGCGTCCAACAGGACGCCTTGCCGGGTCGCGCGTGGCACCAGCTTAGTAACCGTCACCCAATGCTTGCGATAGTTTGGAACGAGGCAGGTGGCCTCAGCGAGGCTCGACCTTCGCTACACAGCAGCGCCAATCGATCGAACCTGCGGCGGCATAGGCGAATCGGCCAGACAAGCCTCATTCCTGCTGGCTTGCCGGTATGGTGCTATTCCGATCAGATAGCTCGGGTCGATGCGGTCCGGTTGGTGCTTGATGTCGACCGGGTGTTCGAGGTGATGGGCGGCGAATTCCAGGTTGCGGGGCTCGCTGAACCACGCCTCACGTTTTTCGACGAGAACCTTCAGGTGTTGGCGCGGCTCCTCGCTTCGAGCCAGGACGAGTTGTCTAGTTTCCATTTGTTCGGAGACAGTGTCGTCGCGGCCATCATCGCGCGGATCTCGCATCTCTGTACGACGAACCACCCGGCGACCTCTCGGCGCCTGGGCCTCTCCAAGCGGCAGCTAGCGCAAGTCACCGAGTTCGTGCATGATAACCTTTCCAGGTCCATTCGCTTGTCGGAGCTGGCATCTCTATCGGAACTTTCTGCATCTCAATTCGGTCGCGCCTTCAAGGTTTCGACCGGGATGACTCCACACAAATGGCATGTTGCCGCCCGCATCGAGTATGCGAAGCGCATGCTCGCGGATCGGGAGAAGAGCCTGGTCGATATTGCGCTGGAAGCCGGCTTTTCTGAGCAAAGTCACTTCACCCGCGCCTTTACCGCCGCAAACGGGGTCTCGCCACACGCTTGGCGGCGGAGCAGGCTGGACTGATCGCGGCGCCAATGCTCCGATCCTCAACTGCGTTGGCGGAGCCAGGCGCTTGGTGTTGTACCCACAATCTCCAGAAATGCTCGGGAGAAATGGCTCGAGTCTGAAAAGCCGACGAGAGATGCTATCGCTGCCAGGGATTCGGCAGGATCGTCCACCATGAGTCGCTGGGCGCTCCTGATGCGAGCGTCCATTTGCCAACGCTGCAGAGACATACCAGTCGCGTCCTGGAAAGATCGGCCAAATTGCGCGGGCGACAGGTTGCTGATTAGTGCCAAATCCTTGACGGCTGTGGTTTGGTCGAGATGATCGCTGATATAAGCGACTACCTCAGCGAAGCGCTCGCCGGTAAGCTTGACGGACGTCCTGGACTTCACCCGCCGGAGTGGCATGCCGAGGAGTGCAAGCTGCAACGCACGCGCCAGAGAAAGTCCATAGATATCGGGATCGTTTGACACCTCATGTTCGCCCAGCAAACGCGCACATTCATACAGGCGGTCATCTCTGAACATATACCTGCTTTCGAATCGCGCGATCGTCGCTGCTTGCTCCGAACCAAGACAGTCGGTCTTGTTCAGATCGAGTTGATAGAGCGCGATGCGTGCGTCCCGCATTTCCGTTGCATAGATGGTAAGCGGCTGCGAAGGCGCGACGAAGCTCAGGTGTCCCGTTCCAAAATAGTCACCTTGCGCGGGCTGTTTGGGCTGTCTCCGGGTCTGACAGCGACCTCCCGTCTCACTTAGCACGACGCAAAGTACCGGAGAATTGAATGTCAGCGCGATCCATCCGGGTTCGGTCTCCCATCGCACATTCAAGATGATGCGGAGGAGCCCCGGCCAATCTTGGCGGCTCGACGCGGTTACGCGGACGCCAAATTCCTTTGTGATCATGACTGTCCGGGTGGGTTCGAAGACCCGTGAAGCTTAGTCGGCTCGCTAAGGGCGGGCAAATGGTGACGAGATCGCTTTCGTCCAAATCGCGCCGTTTCTGATCAATGCACAATGATCGTACTAGTTCATGCTTTGGCTGCGTGAGATCAGGGCGGGCAAAGGCTACGCGTTAATCACGCCGATTCGGCTCCTCCAAAACCTTGTCCCGTCAACGCAAGTGCCGACGGGAATCTGCTGAGAAGCCCACGGTAGCTTCAGCACCTGTCGTTGGAAATTTGCGGAGTTGGCATTGGCCGCCGGCGCGACGTTGCGGATGTGATCGAATGGATACTCAAGTTATCATTGTCGGTGCCGGTCCCGTTGGACTCACCTTGGCCGTGGATCTCGGGCTTCGCGGTGTGCGTTGCATCCTGCTTGAAAAAAAGCTCGAGCCTCAGTTTCTGCCGAAGATGGAGCGTTGCAATGCGCGCTCAATGGAGATGTTCCGTCGAATAGGGTTGGCCGATGAACTTCGCGCGGCGGGGCTGACAACCGACTCGGTCATGGATGTGTACATCATCCTGACAATGATTCGGGCGCCTCTGCTGCATCTGAAATACCCTTCGGTTGATGTGGCCAGGGAGCAGATACGCAAGATTAACGACGGCTCGACACCGCTCGAGCCCTACCAGCTCATTTCGCAGTACACATTGGAGCCAGTCCTCAAGCGTGCCGCGGAGCGAATTCCGACAGTGACGGTTCGGTATGGGACCGAGCTCATGGAATTTGAAGAGGACGGACCAGGTGTCGCAGCGACCGTCCGATCATCGGACGGAAGGTCCAGGAAAATAACAGCAGCCTATCTGGTCGGCTGCGATGGTGGATCCAGTCTGGTGAGGAAACAGCTTGGCATACGACTTAGAGGCGAAGCCAACCTGGCCAAATTTCGCCAGGGACTTTATCGTTGTGATGAGCTCTATGATCGTCTGCCATTGGGTGAAGGGCCTGGCCGAGGTCGGCACTACCTGGTTGCGGACGAATGGGCGACCTTTCTGATCATGCAGGATTCGAAGCGGCATTGGACGCTCCATGCCGCCGTCGAATCAGACGAGGAAATGAAACAGCGTTTCGAGCAGACCGTCGGGGTGCCGGTCCGCTACGAGATGCTCTATTGCGGCGAATGGCGTCAGAATCTTCTCCTGGCCGATCGTTACCGAGCCGGGCGCGTGTTTCTGGCCGGCGATGCCGTGCACCTGGTCATTCCCGCCGGCGGACTCGGAATGAACACCGGTGTGGGTGATGCGTTTGACCTTTCGTGGAAGCTGGCAGCCACGCTCGAAGGGTGGGGCGGCCCGGAATTACTTGACTCATATGAGATCGAGCGACGCCAGGTCGGTGAGCGGAATGTCGGGGCTTCCCGTTACGCCACGCTCGGCTACCGCAAATGGCGCTCGCAATGGCGTCCGGAGATCGGTGACGACACCGCGACTGGTCGAGCGGCTCGCGACAACCTTGCTGGGGTTGCTGCCGTCGAACAGCGCAAGGTCAATGAGATGATTGGCGCCGAACTCGGCTATCGCTATGTCGACTCGCCCATCATCGACAATATTCCGGGCGGTCCCGAGCACTTGTTCCGGGACTACCGGCCGACCAGTTGGCCGGGCGCAAGACTGCCACACGTTTGGTTGGAAGACGATACGCCGATCCAGGATCGAATTTCGAACGCGGGTTACACCTTGCTCTGCCTGAACGGTCGACACGAAACTGCTGCTTTGGAAAAGGCGTTTTGCGGCAGGTCGGTTCCGTTCAGCGTGCTGCATATTGCGAGCGAACCGGCGCGCGCGATCTTTGAGAGAGATCTGATTTTACTTCGCCCCGACATGCACGTCGTCTGGCGCGGCAATAGCCCGCCCGACAATCCCGCCGAATTGGCGGCGCTGGCTACCGGTCACGGATGAGCCGCGTCGTGGCACGGCGAATCCGTGCCAAACGCGCGCATCCAGATCAAGAATAGTTCTGCACCCGGCTCTAGCTAAGCAATAGTCCGGCGCCGGCCTCGGTCGTGATCGGCGGCGAATAATGCCTTGCTGATCCAACCAATAGCCATGCGCCACGTCGCAAACCGAGATCACCTGATGACCTTTCCTGGTCGGCGCATTCCCAGTGAGGAGCCTTCCGCGGAAACCGCCGGCCTTCGCTCGCCAAATTCCGGCGATCCCGCCCTCGTGGATATTGCCGGCCTGATCAACCTGCATCCACTCAGTTCTTTCCAGAAAGGGATCATGGTCCTGATCGGTGGCGCGGTCGTAATGGATGGGTTCGACGTTCAGGCCATGGGATTTGTCGCTCCCGCTTTAACACAGGATTGGCACATCGACGCGACAGCGCTCGGCCCAATTTTTGGCGCGGGACTCCTTGGTATGTTGTTTGGTTCGATGCTGTTGAGCATTCTCGCCGATCGTGTTGGCCGACGGCCTGTGCTCGTCGGATCGACGACATTCTTCAGTTTATGCATGCTGGGTACGGCTGCCGCCGAGTCCGTGCAGCAACTGGTCTTCCTGCGCTTTTTGACCGGACTCGGCATCGGCGGGGTGATGGCGAACGCCGTCGCACTTGCAAGCGAATACAGCCCGCAGCGCCAACGCGCGTCGCTGCTGATGTGGATTTCGTGCGGGTTCACCGGCGGGGCAATCGCAGGTGGCCTAATCTCCACGGCCCTTATTCCGTGGGGAGGTTGGCGGTCCGTCTTCCTCGTCGGGGGCGTGCTGCCACTGGGAATCGCTGCGGCGATGTATTGGCGACTACCTGAGTCGCTTTTGTTCCTGTCGTCGCAACAAGGAGCGCGTGACGAACTCGGGCAATTGCTGCGTCGTATAGCGCCGGGCGTTGATCCGGGTCGCGATTTGCATCTGGCCACGCCGGAGCAAGTCCACGGACGTGGCTCGTTGACGAAACTTTTCCGCGATGGCCGGGCGTTGATGACTCTGCTGCTCTGGCTGGTCAACTTCGCCAATCTGCTCAATCTGTTCTTCCTCGCGAACTGGCTACCGCTGCTCTCGACGCGCATGGGGTTCAGTTCATCGATTGCGGTATTGATGGGTACGACGCTCCAACTCGGCGGCCTGATTGGCGCGGTCTTCATGGGGCCACTCATCGATCGGCTTGGTTATTATCGCGTCCTTGTCCCGGTGTTTTTGATCGCAGGACTCGCGGTTGCGGCTATCGGCGAGCCAGGCTTGTCGTTGCCCTTGCTATATCTGGTCATCTTTGCCGCGGGCATCTGCATCGTAGGCGCTCAACCGGCGCTCAACGCTCTCGCATCGACGCTCTATCCGACCGAAATTCGCGCGACCGGCGTCGGCTGGAGCCTGGGTGTTGGGCGGGCCGGGGCCATTGTGGGCCCGGTCGTTGCTGCCCAGCTTGTTGCTCTGAATTGGTCAAGCCAGACCCTGTTTCTGGCGGCGTCGGTCCCAGCATCATTCTCTTGCATCGTTGTCGTCGGCCTCGCGTTCGTGATGCGCCGCAAGTCGCACATCGAGCAATGCGCATGAACACGCGATGAAGAAAGCGCGCTGACTGAGAAAACGGAAACGTGGAGCCAGAGCCACGCGGTTTTAAATAGGCCGACATCGATTGATGCCAAATATGGGGGACGTTTTATGCCTAGTTCAACGAGGTTTTTTTTCGGAGTAATCGCAGGCTCGGCGCTCTTGGCTTGTCAGGCTCTTGCATCCGAGCCGGCTAACCTGGGGAACTTCCTTCCCGGAAACACGATGGGCGCGCCGATTGCCGCAGCCCCTCCGCCGGGCCTGTGGTTTGCCAGCACGGCCTTCTACCTTCCTATGGTCTCGGGTAATGGAAACGCTAACTGCGGACCAGGGTGCAAGGAGCGCTACAATGCGGTCGGGGCGACCGTCAATTTGACGTGGGGCTCGGGATGGAAGTTTCTCGGCGCTGACTATTATCCCACCATACAGACCGGCGGATTCCAAGCCACGGCGACTGTCCTTCCATATCCTCCCGGCGGGGGAGTGCTTCAGTCTCCGATCTACGGCAACATCCTGGATCACGAGATCAGTAACCTTTACGTCAATCCTTTGAATTTTTCCTGGAATCTGGGCAAAGGCCTGTACGTCGCTGCTGGTCTCGGCTTTGTCGCTCCGACTGGTACCACATACGCGGGATCACTCGTACCTGACTATTGGACGATTCGCCCCCACGCCGCGGTGAGTTATCTTGGCGAGGGATGGAATCTGACAGTCAGCGCCCTCTATGACATCAACACCGCTTCGGAGGGCAACACGGGTCTGTATCAGGTGATCGCGCGCAATCCCGCGACGACACCTGCATTTGCGGCGCTTCTCACCGGCCCCGAGAATCCGGGTAGAGGCTACACGAGTGGCAACTACCTTTATGTCGATTGGACCGCGACCAAAAAGTTCGGCAGCTGGGAGATCGGCCCGGTTGGCTTCTTCAAATCTCAGACAACCGACGACTCTCCCGGCGGCATCAATCCAGCGACCGGCTCAGCGTGGACTTGTGCGCAGTTGACGATGGCGAAATTGCCGACCTGCGGAAAGGACGTCAATATCGGTGCTGGTCTATTGATTGGCTATAACTTTGGCCCAGTCGATATGAAGTTTATCTACGCAAATGCGTTCTACTCCCGAGACACTGTCGGGTCCAATACAGGCTCAGAGTTCTTTCTGAAGACCTCGTTCAGGCTGTGGTCTCCCGAAGAGGCTCCAAAAAAGGCGTTGATCACCAAGTAACCGGAAGGCCAGGTCGCATCACGGCGGCCTGGCTCTGAGCGGTCCCACTCCGACGAAAGGTTGCGAGATGGCGCGAAACCTCTGACGGTCAGATCTTGACAAAATTGATGGCCGCAAGCGAACCGAACGGCAGCGAGGCCAGAGGTCCGCCCACATCGAGCACGCCGAGGTCGACCGGAAAATAGCCGGTCTGTTCGATGATCTTACGAACCTCGGCCTTCGCGTCGGCATCGTCGCCCGAATAGAACAGGACGCGCTGGCCGCCCAATATCGCCGGCTCCGGCAGGACGTTGACGTCGAGATGGTTGAACGCCTTGACGACGCGTGCCCCCGGAACGAACTCGCGGAACGCCTCGCTGGAATGGTTGCCGCCGAGATCGATCGCCTTGATGCCATAGGCAGCGAGCGGATTGCTCGGGTCCTTCGCGTCGGGCGAGTTCGGGTCGAGGAACGCGACGGGATTGGTGCCGTCGATCACGATACGGCCGTTCCGAGCGGGCAGACCGCCCAGCGCCCTTCCGAGATCGACCCAACGTACAGCCACCAGGACGATATCGGCGCTCGCGGCTTCCTGAACGGTGCCAGCCTTGATCGAAGGGCCAAGCTCCCGGACGAGTCCCGCCAGCGACTCCGGACCGCGGCTGTTTGCGATCGTTGCAGAAATCCCGCTCTTTGCCAGCAGTCGGGCCGCGTTGGAACCGAGGGCGCCCGCCCCGATAATGCCGATGCTCATTCCTTACTCCTATTTATTGAACGATATGTCATAGTTGACATTTAGTACATAATGGTCAATGCTGTGGACCGCAATCGCGCAAACCCATCGAATTGATCGCGGCTTTTGCGTGGGATTGCCAAGCGTCGCCACAGACGACGTCGCAAGGACGAGAGGTAATTCACTGGCGGGAGGGAGACGATGCGGGTTTCTCTGATCGGTGCGACTGGCAATGCCGGATCGCGAATTCTTGCCGAGCTTGTACAGGGGGGTCACCAAGTCACAGCCATCGTGCGGCATCCAGAGAGAGTGCCGCAACTGGACGGTGTCGTCGCGATATCGGGTGACGCCAATCATAGCGACGCCCTTGCCGCGACGCTCGCGGGCCACGATGTCGTCGTAAGCAGCGTTCACTTCCTCGATGGCCAGGCAGACAAGCTAATTGGCGCAGTGCGCAAGGCGGGTGCTTTGCGTTACGTCGTTGTCGGCGGCGCGGGCAGTCTCGATAATGGCAACGGCGTAAAGTTGCTCGACGCCGGTGGCGTGCCCGAACCTTATCAGGCGGAGTCGCGTGCGGGATGTGCTTTTCTCGATCGGTTGCGAGCGACTGACGATCTGGACTGGACGTTTCTGTCCCCGTCGGCGCAGTTCGTCGCTGGAGAGCGCACGGGTGTATTCCGGCTCGGAACGGACACCGTATTGCGCGACGCAAGCGGCCGAAGCTGGATCACTTACGAGGATTACGCGGTGGCGCTGGTCGACGAGATAGAACAGCCACGCCACTCTCGCCGCAGATTCACGGTTGGCTACTGAAGCGCGGACGGCAATCCGCGCGCCGCAGCCAGACGCGGCGCCGAATTCGTCGCTGCGCGACTCGCGCGAAAAATAACAAAGTAGAGAGGTGAAGGATGTCCAAGGCATGCGCCGCAAGCGTGACGCAGCTCGGAAATCTGATCGATCACAGCGAGGAAACCGCCGAACTGACGCACAAGGTAGCCGCGCAGGTCTCGGAGGGAGTGCTGCTGGGCGGGTCGAGCAGGCGGAGGCCTGACATGGCCCTGGCCCGACGATGACGGACAAGGATCAGGAGGATGGCATGAGCGGCACGCTGGCAGGCAAGACGATCTTCATCAGTGGCGGTTCGCGGGGCATCGGTCTCGCGATCGCGTTGCGCGCGGCGCGTGACGGCGCCAACATCGCGATCGCGGCCAAGACCGCCGAGCCGCATCGTTCGCTTCCAGGCACGATCTACACCGCCGCGACACAGATCGAGGAGGCCGGTGGCCGCGCCCTGCCGCTGCTGTGCGATATTCGCGAAGAGGATCAGGTGGACGCCGCGGTCGCAGCCACGGTCGAACGCTTTGGGGGAATTGACATCTGCCTCAATAATGCAAGCGCGGTGCGGCTGACGCCTATTCTAGACACCCCGGTCAAGCGCTACGACCTGATTCACTGCGTCAATGCGCGCGGTACCTTCTTGGTCACGCAAAAATGCCTGCTGCATCTATTGAAGTCGACTAATCCCCATATCCTTGCGATCTCTCCACCGCTTCAGATGGAGGAGCGCTGGTTCGCGCCACACGTTGCCTATTCGATGGGAAAGTACGGTATGAGCCTCGTCATCCTCGGCGTGGCCGGCGAATTTCGTGGACGCGTCGCGGCCAACGCACTGTGGCCACGTACTGCAATCGACACCGCGGCAATGGCTGAGTTCAAGTCGCATCTCGATATCGGTTCGTTGCGCTCGCCGCAGATCATGGCCGACGCCGCCTATCTGGTGCTGACGTCGGACGCCAGGACCGTAACCGGCAACTTCTTCGTCGACGACGAAGTGCTCATCGCGAACGGCGTCACCGATCTGACGCGCTACAATCCACCCGGCGTGGCGGACATTGACATCACACCCGATCTGTTCGTGTCCAGCCTGCGCGAGTTAGCCGAGGGCACCCGCAGAATGAAGTGATGGGAGGGAGCGCGTGATGGCGGCGCTACGATGCCGCCGCGCGTGTAGCTCGCTTGGCGGCGGCGCGCTTTGGCTCAGGTAGCCCGCCTTCGAGCACTAATTCGCGCGAGCGGGCGATCAGTTTCGGCGCAAGGGCATCATCGACGCCGAGGAAACGCAAGCTAATCTCGGCAAATCGCTTCTCGTGTTCGAGGATATTGCCCGTCTCCGCCAGCGCGGTCAGCTCCCCGATCAGAATCCACGGGTAGGTTTTGAGCCAGCAATCGTGACCTCCGGCGGGCTTCAATACGCCGGTTTCGACCGCCTCACGCTCAAACGCCAGCATAAAGGGTGTTGCTACCTTGTAGAATTCCTCAACGAAGATGTAGGGACGGCCTAGCATCCAGCGGATCGCCGGATCCTGCCAAAGCGTACGCATCACGACCCGCGCTCCAACGCACGGCAAGAGTTCGACGCGCTCCGCCTTTTTCAGAATGCTTTCGGTGCGGTCCGCGACCCGCCGCAGCGAAGCCTCGACGAGTGCCGAAACCACCTCTTCCATTGACTTGAAGTGGTTGTAAAACGAACCGTAGGCGACGTCCGCTTCCTCCGTCACATCGTTTACTGTCGTGGTGTCGATTCCCTTCCGCCGGAACACCCGTTCGGCAGCAGCAAGAATAGTCTCGCGTGTGCGGTGCCGCCGGCGGTCGTTGCGGTTGGCGGTCTCCGGCGGCTCGTCGTGGGCAATTGCTTTGGCAGGCATCGAGTCTCTGAAGCGCAGAAGGCTGGTGGCTTTCCGGCCTGATGAAGGGCTATTGCGATCCGGTTTGTCGAGATTCGCTTTCTTTTTATCACCATCGCCAATGTCCGTCGACTCGCCTTTAGAGTTTATGAACGAAATGTCAATATTGACACTTAATCCGATTGGGTCGAAGTTTGGGTGAACGCGTCATGGAGCGGCGATGGCGCGCGTGCGGAACAACATTTGCTGGAAGATTATGCACTCCGCCCTGACCCCCGTTCGCCAGTTGGGACCGCGCCTATGAGCAATCGCCGCACCGAAGGCAGTGAAAACCTGGTGACACAGTGGGCCGAGGCTTGGAGCACGCAGGACACCGCGTTGTTTCTTAGCCTGTTTACTGAGGACGCCAGCTATCGCGACGTTGCCCTCGACAAATCGTTTCGCGGCCGGAACGCCATCAAGACCTTCTTCGAAGGGACATTCGTTACCTTTCCGGACTTCAAAATGGATGTGGGTTTGTGCGCCGTCACAGCGGAGACGGCGGCCGGCGAGTGGGTCATGTCCGGCACCTTCCTCGGTGAATCATTTGGCCAGGCGCCGACGGGAAAGCCGTTTCGCATTGAAGGATGTTGCTTCATGCGCATCGTCGGAGGTCGGATCATCGAGCATAGGGATTATTGGAATCCCATGACGGTTGACGCACAGGTCGCACCTTGATGCGATCATCATAGGCCCGCTGGGAACGGGCCGCTTCAAACTGGCCGAGCCCTCACAGAAATGCGGCGGGCGTCGGTAAAGGGCGCGAGCCCTAACGCCGGCGCACGGACCTCCGGCTGCCTTCAACTTTGATTTGAACTAAATGTCATTATTGACATATTATTCAATATGGTGTTTGTATCCAATAAATAGAACCTGCCGTGGCTATGCCGCAGGCGGAGCCAAACCAAGATAGCGGTGCAGCCCGCGGGGAGGACGAAATGAAGCACGTTGGCCATTTCATCGGCGGCGAAACGCTACCCTCCCGCCATGGTTCCAAGGTTTTCAATCCTTCGAACGGGCAGCACACCGCCACCGCCGCGATCGGAACATCGGCCGACGTCGACAGGGCCGTCGCGGCCGCTCGCGCTGCGTTTGCGGCTTGGTCTTCGGTTGGGCTGCAACATCGCGCAACCATGATGCTGGACATGCGCAGAGCGCTGCAGGACTCTCGCGATGAGGTCGTGGGCATCGTCGTCGCCGAACTCGGCAAGACGGTTGCCGACGCTACGGCGGAGGTTGACCGCGCGATCGAGGTCCTGGGCCAACTGGCATCAGTAGGTAGCTGGTACGGCGGTGCATACAGTCCGAGCGTTTCACGGGGTGTTGACGCCGTCGAGGTTCGTTTTCCGATTGGCGTAGTCGCAGCAATCAGCCCGTTCAATTTTCCGGTGCTCATTCCAGTAGTCCAGAGCGCGATGGCAATCGCCTGCGGGAATACCGTGGTGCTCAAGCCAAGCGACCGCGATCCCTCCGCCACCCTGCGTCTTGCAGAGATTTTTTCCCGCGCCGGTCTCCCGAACGGTGTTCTGAACGTGGTGCTGGGCGGGAAGGAGGTTGTGGACTATTTGATCGAGCATCCTGACGTCGCGGGCATCACCTTCGTCGGGTCAACACCAGTTGCAAAAGCGATACGCATCGCGGGTGTCAGCCGCAACAAGCGGGTTCAGGCGTTTGGTGGCGGGAAGAACCATATGGTGGTGTTGCCCGATGCGGATCTCGACCTTGCGGCAGATGCGGCAGTTTCGGCTGCTTACGGCGCTGCTGGCCAACGCTGCATGGCGGTTTCCGTCTTGGTGGCGGTCGGTGGGATCGGTGACGCACTGGTGGTCAAGATCAACGAGCGGCTGACCAAGCTGCGCACAGGCAACGCCGCGAACCCCGCCACGGAGGTGGGACCGCTCATATCGGGCGAGAGCCGCGATCGGATCGCGACTTACCTTGCTGATGCGAAAGCTGGGGGAGCTTCCCTCGTCGCCGACGGCCGGAACGTCCTCGCAGAGGATGGTGGCTGGTTTCTTGGTCCGAGCCTGGTCGACAATGTTCGTCCGGGCATGGCGTTGCATTCCGACGAGCTTTTCGGTCCCGTCCTCTCCGTGGTGCGGGTTTCGAGCTACGCCGATGCTGTCGCCGTCATTGGCGCGCATCCGCTTGGCAACGGGGCGGCGATCTTCACAGCCAATGGTGGCCTTGCCCACCGCTTCGTGGACGAAGTCGAAGCCGGCCAGGTCGGCGTCAACGTACCGATCCCCTTTCCCGTGTTCTTCCACAATTTTGCAGGCTGGAAGGACAGCGCGTTCACGGAGACCAAACTATTCGGTCCTGGCGCCATCGCATTTCATACCCGAACAAAGACCGTCTCCACACGCTGGCCGGAAGCCGCAGCAAGCCGGGTCGATCTAGCCTTTCCGATGCCGCGGTAATTGGAACTTCGAGGGAGAAACAGGATGCGCTTTGTTGGCTACATTAAGCCCGATGGCCGCGATCCGCGCGACCGCATGATGGGCGTCGTCATTGGCGACAAGGTGGCGCCGCTCGCGGACACGGATTCCTTCTACGATGGTCTGCCGTCGTGGAAGAGTCGCGCGTCCGAGCTCAAGGTCGGCAGTATTCCGCTCGCTGGTCTGTTGCTTGCGCCGCCCGTGCCGCGCGACGCAAAGATTGTTTGCGCGGCCATCAACTACGTCAAGCACGGCTCGGAAGCAAAGCTGCCGACTCCGACGTTTCCGAACCTTTTTGCGCGCTGGGCATCTGAACTTGTCGTCGATGGCGCGGCTATTCCTGTGCCCGTCTCTGAACCGGAAGGCCTCGATTGGGAAGTCGAGCTGGCCGCCATTATCGGCATCACGACGATCGATGCCGATAAGCAGTCGGCCGCCGCCGCCGTGTTCGGATATACGGTCGCCAACGACGTCAGCGGGCGTGCGGCGCAGCTTCAGTCCACGACGTTGAGCACCGGCCAGTGGGCGCTCGGCAAGAACGTCGACAAGAGCTGTCCGATCGGCTCCTTCATCGAGACGGCGGACGCCATATCCGTCGACAACCTCAGACTTGAGACGATCGTAGACGGAAGGGTGATGCAGTCCGGAACCACCGCGGAAATGGTGTTTAGTGTGCCGGAATTGATCGCATTCACTTCTCGCCATGTCACGCTTCGGCCCGGCGATGTGATCCTGACCGGTACCCCGGACGGCGTGGGGATCGGCCGCACCCCCCGAATCTACATGAAACCGGGCGCCTCGCTCACCACGCGGATTGAGGGCCTCGGCAGCATCACGAATTCAATCGTCGACAGCACGCACCGCGCCTGACGACACCATCAAGGAGGAAAAAATGGCTGGTGTAGAGCGAACCATCGAAGGTCCGATCGCCGTCGATACGACCGTCCCGGACAGCGCGCTCTCGCGTGAGCAGGTCATCGCCCGCAATCTCGAGGTGGTCGAAGCGCATTTTCATAACGAGACTCCTGAACACGTCGATAAGGCGATTGCGCTATACGGTGATACTATCAGTTGGGAGGCGCCGACACGTGGCGTCGTGATGCACGACAAGGGCGAGATCCTTGAGGCATATCGCGCTATCTTCCGGACGGTGGCCTATCGCCGCGTGGTCCCGCTACGCCGCTTCGCGACTGAACAATTCGTCTTCGACGACCAGATCGGTCACGTTACGGTCGTTGGCGACGAGATGCCCAACATTCCATACCCTATCGGCGCGGAACTCGCCGTTCGGCTCACTCATCTGTTTGAGATGAAGGATGGCAAGATCGTGCGAGAGATCGCCTACGAGATGTGGCGCGAGGAGGGTGCTGCGAACGCGATCGACTTCATTCCGCCAGGCAGCAAGGAAATCGTCTTCGACTCGCCGGTTCCCGCAGCTTGAACGCAGTCAGCGAATTGGTCCAGTAAACGCCAGAGCGCCGCGCACTGCTGCTCATGATGTCGCCGGACGCGTCGAGCGGGACTCCGATCTGACCTTTCGAAGGAGCATGACTATGGCGACGAATTCAATGCAGAACACTGGTACCCCAACTATTGGGGCGGCGGAGGCCGTCGATTTTGACGCCCTAATGCAAGCCAATCTCGTTCGTGTTTTCAACGAGCATGATTCCGACCGTCGTCGCGCCGCACTCCGCGACCTCTACGCCGAAGACGCAAACCTTTACGACCCCGACACCGTCGCGACCGGACGTGAGGCGATCTCGGCTGCTGTCGGCGCCCTGCTCGCCAGCCTGCCGCCCGACTTCGTCTTCCTTCCGGTTGGGCACGCTGTGGGCCACAACGGCGTCGGACGACTCTTCTGGCGGGCGGGCCCGCCTAGCGGCCCCGTGGCCGTCACGGGCACCGACATCGCCCATTTTGAGGGCGGACGGATCAAGTTACTGTACGTTTTCCTCGATCCGGTGCCGGGCTGACGGGCTCTTTTCCAGGAAATTCGGCATGACCGAGCCCGGCATCCCGACTTTCGACCAGCTTCGTGTTCTCTTGCCGTGGTTGAAGAGGGCAATTTCGCGAACGCCCTGTCGTCAGCGGGCAGGGGACGACAGAGCATCCGCGGCCGCCTTTTCCGCATCGTGCTCGAAGACCCACTTCCCCTGAGCCATCCATTCGCGCAAGCGGACGGCCTTGTCCGACGGGCTTTCGTGCTCGGAGCGATAGAGCTTTCCGGCTGCGCGCGCGAGCGCCTGCACTTTGCTGGTTCGCTCGAGTCTGAGCTCCCCATAAAGGTCTAGCCGGGCCGGTACGTCTTCAGCACCGCATCCCTCCAGAAGAACGGCAAGCGTAAAGCCGTCTTCCATCGACTGGCCAGCGCCCTGGCCGACGTGGGGAACCATAGGATGTGCCGCATCTCCCAAGAGAGTGACGCGTCCGGTGGACCAGTATGGCAACGGAGCGCGATCATAGATGCCCCAGCGAAACGTTTGGTCGAGCGAGTTGATGGTATCCTGGACACGCTTGTCCCAACCGGCATATTCGGCTGCGAGCCCCCTCAAGTCCCCCGGCGCCGACCATGATTCCTCCGACTCGGTGTCGGTGGGAACGAATGCGACCATGTTGATCAATCGCCCCCGCGCTACCGGATAAAGCAGGAAGCTCCGACCGGATCCCAACCACAGCGCGGGGTCCTTGAGTTCGCTTGCCCATGGCAGCCGATTGGCGGGGATCAGTCCCCGGTAAGCCATAATACCCTCGCTCGTCGGCTGGCTTTGCAAGCCGATCTCGCGCTGGACGACGGACCGAATTCCGTCAGCACCGATGACCACATCCGCTTCGGCAGACGCGCCGTTCGCAAACGAAAGGTGGACGCGATCACCTTCTTCCTTGAGCTGGATGCATCGGTGACCGAGAGTAACTGTTCCTCTTGGCAGGGCATCAAAAAGCAGATTCAGAAAGTCGGCGCGATGGACGTTGTACCCTTGATTGTCCGTTGCGAAAGCCGGCGTTGCCGGCCCGGCAGGAGTGGTGATCGGCTCACCGAGCGAAGTGCGCAATACAATGCCTCCGATCGGTGAGCCGATCGTCTGAAGTTGGTGATCGAGACCTACACGCTTCAGCAGCCGCGCCGCATTCGGATGGATCGAGACGCCGGCTCCAATCTCCCTCAAAGCCTCGGCCTGCTCGAAGACGGCGACCTCGACGCCTCGCGCCCGAAGCGCGAGCGCGGCCGTGAGACCCCCAATACCGCCGCCGATGATTGCTATGCGTAGCGAGCCAGGCATCTTCCCCTAAACCCTTGCGTCGACCGCGCGATCATATTTATCGATTATCTATTTTATTACGATAAAATATCGATTTTATTATTGCAATGGTGTTTACGTCGATTTAGTATGCGCTTCAGAGTTTCCACAACATTTGGGGGGAGCCTTGAGGCTGACTGTTTTCGAGAAGGATGGCGCGCGCGCTCTTGGCGTACGCGACGCTGATAGCCTGATCGACGTGGCCGCGGCTGGTATCAACGCGCCCTCCGACATCTCTCAACTGCTCCAGGCAGGCCCGGAATTGTTGGGTCGCTTGCGCGAACTGCCGTCGCGTGCACCAAAGTCGGCGAGATTGGCGTACGAAAGCGTGAAGCATAAGCCGCTGGCGTTGCGGCCCCCGAAGGCGATTTGCCTGGGCCTGAACTATCTTGACCATGCAGCCGAAGCGGGATTCTCAAAGCCCGATTATCCCACCGTTTTCTTGCGGGTTGGCTCGTCCTTCGTTGGTCATGGCGAGCCGATCGTTCGCCCGCGCCTGTCGGATACGCTGGATTTCGAAGGAGAGCTCGTCGCATTCCTCGGCAACGGAGGCCGCAACGTCGCGCGCAAGGATGCGCTTGGCCTCGTCGCCGGCTATTCGGTGTTCAACGATGCGTCGATCCGCGAATATCAGACGAAGACGACGCAGTGGACGATGGGCAAGAATTTTGATGCCACCGGCGGATTCGGGCCCGACTTTGTAGCCGCCGACGAACTGCCGCCAGGCGGAACAGGATTGAAAATCGAAACCAGGCTCAACGGGCAGACTGTTCAGAGCGCAAGCACGAGCGACATGATTTTCGACGTTGCGACCACAATCGAGATCCTTTCCAAAGCGATCACGTTCGAGGCTGGGGACGTCCTTGTCATGGGTACACCTTCGGGCGTAGGAGGCGCGCGCAATCCAAAACTCTTTATGAAGGGCGGTGACGTTTGCGAGGTCGAGATCGAGCGCGTTGGCTTGCTCGTCAATCCGATCGTCGACGAAGAGTGATCCCGGCGGATATTGTGGCCGTGGCGATCGACATCCACACCCACGTCGTCCCCATCGATTTCCCTGCGTATGGCGGCCGGCATCGCGAGGCGCGCTGGCCCCAGATGCGTGACGCGGGTTGCGGCCATCGAAGCGTAATCATCGACGGCAAGGTGTTTCGCACGGTCTCGCAGGAGTGCTGGGACATCGATCGGCGTCGGGCCGCGATGACTGCAGCAGGCATTTCGCACCAGGTGCTGTCGCCTATGCCCGAGTTGTTGTCGTACTGGCTCGCATCCGACGATGCGCTTTCATTGTGCCAACACATCAACGACACGATCGGCAATATGGTGGACAACGCTCCGGATTTCTTCTCTGGCTTGGGATGTGTACCGCTACAGGACCTCGACCTCGCGATCGGCGAACTCGAGCGGCTGATGTCGGAGGGGCGTTTCAAGGGTGTCGAAATCGGCACAAACGTGAATGGCGTTGCTATCGGGGATCCGCGCTTCGAATCGTTCTTCGCGGCCGCAGAGTCATTGGGAGCCGCAGTCTTCGTGCACGCGCTGCATCCCGCGGGGCTGGATCGGCTGGTCGGTCCGCCGGCGCTGGCGCAACTCGTCGCGTTTCCCGGCGAGAACGCTCTGGCCATTGCCTCGATGATAACGGGCGGCACGCTCGATCGTCATCCCGAACTGAGAATCGCCTTCAGCCACGGCGGCGGGGGGTTCGCGCTGACGCTGCCGCGCCTGATGTTCGGTTGGCAGCATCTCGACTTCGGCGAACGCATTTCCCGCTCTCCGGTCGAACAGGCCCGAAGGGTCTTCTACGACACGCTCGTCTACGACAGATCGACGCTTCTCCATCTGATCGAGAAGTTTGGAATCACGCAGCTATGTCTAGGAACCGATCATCCCTTCGCCATCCAGGACGTCGAACCCGTTTCGCGTATCGATGCGCTGAATCTCACCTCGCAGGAGCGGAAGTTGCTGCTGAGATCGAATGCTCAGCGCTTTCTGGGAGGGGGCTGCTGAAGAGGGCGCGTCATTCACACCTGCGCTTTCAACGGATCAACCAGATCAGGCAGCTCCTTGAGCAGAAGGGATGTCGTCCGCTCGAAATGCGCGTTGAGCAACGGAAGAGCGACGTCAAGCTTCCGCTCGATCGTGGCTTCCATGATCGCCGTATGCTCTCCGACGCTGTCCCGGTCCTCAGGACTGAGGACGGCCACGACATTGCGATAGCGTTCGGCGCAATCGAACAGGGTGTTGTGGAAGTTCAGCATCCATCGAGACCGGCACGCTGCGACGAGGGCGACGTGAAAGGACCGATGCAGCCGGTTCCACTCGGGATTCACCGTTGGTTCGGTCACAAGCCGGACCGGCGTTCGTTTCAATCGGTGAAAGGCCAGGACAATGTTCTCTTCCCAGGCCGCATCGCCGTGGGCGATTGCGTCCCGCAGCGCGATTTCATTCACCCAGCATCGCGTTCGGGTCAGCTCTACCAGATCACCGGCGCTGATGGTCGAGACCCGAAAGCCCTTCTGCTCCTGCTGGGAGACAAGCCCTTCGGCGCTAAGCCTAGCGAGCGCCTCGCGCAGAGGGCTTCCGCCGATCTCATACCTGTCCCTCAGTGCATCGACCCGCAGCTTCTCGCCGGGGAGAAGGCGGCCGCCGACGATTTCCTGGCGAATCCGCTCGTAAGCCGCGGTCGCCAAGGTCCCGGCTCTCGATTCGTCTCGCGGCAAGTCGTCCATCGTCATTCGGTGAATCCCGATCCTGATATTCGGCGACACAGCATAAAATCGAAACCGAAGCTACAAAAGGCAAATTATCGATGGGTTGCCGCTTTCCGCAGAGAAACCTGCAGTCCACCAGCTTGGGACCAACCAGAAAGGAAGGCTGCCATGAAGAACCGTCAAGTATGGCTGTGCTCGCGTCCCAACGGTATCCCACAGGCTACCGATTTTGCGCTTCGCGAAGCCGACGTGCCGAACATCTCGGACGGCGAGTTCCTGGTGCGCAATCAATTCCTGTCCGCGGATCCAGCGATGCGTGGATGGATCGCCGACAAGAGCACCTATTGGCCGAGAATAGAGGCGGGCGACACCATGCGCGCATTCGCTGTGGGCGACGTGATTGAATCGCGCAACCGTGCCTATGCCGTCGGCGACAAGGTCATGGGCATATTCGGTTGGCAGGATTACGCGGCCGTCAAGCAGCCGCAGGTGATGCGCAAGGTGTTGGAAGACGATTTGCCGCTCTCGCTTTCGCTCGGCGTTCTGGGTCTGAACGGTCTGACCGCCTATTTCGGTTTGTTCGATATCTGCCGACCGAAGGCAGGAGAAACGGTGGTGGTTTCGACCGCCGCGGGTGGTGTCGGCTCGGCGGTGGGACAGATTGCGAAGATCAGGGGATGTCGTACGGTCGGGTTCGCCGGCGGGCTCGAAAAGGTTCGGCAATGCGTTGAGGATTTCGGATACGACGGCGCGATCGATTACAAAGCCGAAGGAGATCTGGATGGCGCTCTGGCTCGACTCTGTCCCGACGGCGTCGATGCGTTCTTCGACAACACGTCGGGAGCCGTCCATGATGCCGTGCTTCGTCGCATCAACCTCGGCGCCCGTATCGCAATTTGCGGCACCGCCTCCTATGCGAGCTGGGACCCCTGGAATGAGGGACCGCGGCCAGAGCGCCATCTCCTCGTCAAGCGCGCGATCATGCAGGGCTTTCTGACCACCGACTTTTCAGCAAGGTATGAAGAAGCCGTCGCGGCGCTTGCCGGCTGGATTCGCGAAGGAAAACTTAGATATCGCGAGGACGTCCTGCAGGGGATCGAGTCCGCGCCCGCGTCGATCGCAATGCTCTATGCCGGCGAAAACCGCGGAAAGCTGATTATCAAACTGTAGACTGCGAACCGGAGGAAGACATGCAGAAAAAATTCGATCCCAAAGTCTTTCAGCTTGGATAATGTGGCACTGGCGACGGCGGACATCGAACGAACAAAGGATCACTACCTCCAAGCCATCGGATTGACCGAGACCTCAAGGGGAGACGACGGTTCGGTCTTTCTTTCAGTGGGTTATGACCATCACAACATCGTCCTGACGCCTGCCGACGGAAAGGCGCTGCTCCACGTTGGTTTTCGGCTCAAACCCGGTATTGCCCTCGATGAGTTCGCCGAGCAGGCGCGTGCGTTTGGTCTTCCAGCAGCGATCAAGACCGATTCTCAGCCGGGGATTGCCGAGCTTGTCGAGGTCGAGGGACCGGGCGGCAACGTCTTCCAGTTCTATAGTGCGATGGAGGCGCCGGCGCCACGATTCAAGAAAACCGGCGTGGCGCCGATTCGGCTCGGCCATGTGGCCGTGATCTCGCCAGAAGGAGAGAAACTCGTGAAATTTTACCAAGATTTTCTCGGCTTCTGGTACACGGACGACATCCAGGGGATCGCAACTTTCCTCACCTGCAATCGTGACCACCATGTAGTCAACGTGGTCAGCGCCCCGGAAACTCGGGTTCATCACATTGCCTTCGAACTCAAGGACACCTCGTTTCATGCAGCGGCGGCGGACGGCCTTCGCGCAGCGGGGATCAGTCAGCTCTGGGGGCCATCGCGGCACACCGCAGGCCACAACATTGCCGGTTACCACTATGATCCCAACAGGGTCATAGTCGAACTCTATACGGAGATGGACCAATTCATCCCTGAACTCGGCTTTCACGAGCCGAGACCATGGCATGAACATCTGCCAATGCGGCCCAGGACCTGGCGACTCTCCGAGCTGAATGCCTGGGGGGCGGAATTCAGCTTCAATCTCGCTACCGGTTGATCAACGACTTCCATGCCGCTGGCGCATGATCGCCAGGTCGACGGTCACCGGGCTTTCCAATTTGTCCCAACCGCCGCGAGCGTATGATCCGAAAACTATGTAACGGTTTTCCGAAAAGATCGTGATGATTCCTCCTGAAATCATCGCACTTTAGGTCGTGGCGACTTCTTCTTGCTGACCGTAGACTTTGGTCTCGCGGCGACTCCTCGAGGGGTAAGTGTAGGGCCCCAAGCAAAGAGCAAGTGCACTGGCGACAGCCATTGCGATGCTGAAGGGGATCAGAGCGGGGACATAAGAATGAAGCCGGACAAACGAAAGGCCCATCAGATAGGGACCGATCGCGGGCCCCGCCGTGAAGACTGCAAAGAGCAGACCATACAATTGACCGAACCGCTTGAGACCGAAATATCGGGACGTGAGGAAGGCGATCATGTCGACCTCGGTTCCCGAAGCAAGACCGATGCTGATGATCCCGAGTACTGGAAATGTCGCGCTCCCCAGGAAATACAGCCCGAGGCACGGCAGCAGGAAAAAGAACGCTGCGACATAGGGAGCGAAGATCCTGTCGACGAGGTAGCCGGATAACAGGCGGCCCCCCATTGTGGACAGTCCGACGGCGATCATGAGCGCTGCGGCCTGGTTGGCAGCATAGCCGTGGTCGGTGAGGATCGGCACGGTATGAACGACCACGCCGTTGGTTACGACGGAAACAATCATCAGGATTGCGGCGAGCAACCAGAAGCGAAAGCTCTTGAGCGCCTCGGACACCTCCTTTCCGGGTATGCCTCGCAAGGAGGAGCGATCTTCGGGTTCAAACGAGACCGGAGCTTCCTGAGGATCGCGGATGAAGAAAAACACGCTCGGCAGCGCGACAATGATGATGAGTGCGCCAAGCCCAAGATAGGCTGCGCGCCATCCAAACGTCCCTATCAGAAACTGGGCATATTGCGGTATCAGCGCCGCGCCGATCCCAATTCCTGCCATCGTTGTGCCCAGGGCCAACCCGCGCTTCTCGTCAAACCAGCTGGAAATGCTCTTGGCGTAGCCGAGCGGGCCCTGGCCCGCCCCAACGATTCCAGCGAGGGCGTACAGTGCAAGGAACACGGGAAGAGAGTTGGAACTGAAGGCGATGAGCGCGACGCTTGCGCCGAACGCGATGACGGTCGGCAGCAGCACCCGACGGATTCCCCAGCGATCCATCAACGCTCCGACAATTGGAACGGTCAGCGCTGAGCACAGTCCGGCCGCTCCGCCGGCGAGAGAAATATTGGCTCGGTCCCAACCCAATTCGTCGCTGATGGGAGCAATGAACAAGCCTAGCGTGAAGACGATGATCGGACCTTGGGCAACGAGCATTGAAATCGTCGCACCGAAGACGATCCACCATGGGCTCACAGACTGAGAGCGATTCTTCATCAATGTTTCCCCCGAGATGCAGAAGCGCCTGATGGACGCGCGAACCGCGAAACAATCATGAGGGTCTGATGAGCGCAGCCTCCAGTGGACCCGTCTCACCGGTTCGCGGGTCCTTGAAAGATCCCCATGTGTCGATCGCATCTGGACCTGGTGTCATGGCACGTGCAGGACGCGCATCGGTTTCGGAAAACTCCTCCATCCCGAAGCTGTATTCGAGGGTGACGCCGTCCGGCTCGAGGAAATAGAGGAAAACACTGCTGGAGGCCGGATGCTTGCCCGGGCCCCAAACCACGGGGACATCGTGTTTCTTGAACCTGTTAATAGCGCGACCAATGTCGTCGATCTCGCTCACCATGAAGTTCAGATGATTGAGGACACGTTTGGCTCCCTGACCTATTCCAATCCCATGATGGAAAGGGTTCGGAAATGGACGCATGAACGCAATGACTTCTCCGATGCTGTCTGACTCTCGAAAATTCAGAACGTCGCGCAAGAAGGCTCTGGCTTCTTTGGCTTGCGGCGTGCCGAAGACCACGTGCCCGAGCTGCAGTATTTTTGTGTGCCTGTGCACGAAACTCGCCGTGACATCGTCCTTGGCAGGCACGTAGAACTCGAATGTTGCTTGTGTGTTCGGTTCCACGATCCGAGTTGCAAGGCCGATGTGGCGCGCATCGCACTCGCCCGGAGATACTCGTTCGAACGGAACCCCGGCATCTTTCAAACGGCGGTGAAGGTTTTCAAATTCGCCCGCACTCTCAAGCATCCAACCTACAGATTTAAGACCACCACCGTCCTTCCTGTTTAGAACGACTGAATGGTGGTCTTTATCGCATCGGAAGAGGACTGCTCCGTCCCTTCGTTTGCCGACGTGTTGGAGCCCAACGATGTCACTGTAGAACTTCTCCGAGCGATCCAGGTCGCTGACGTTCAGCTCTACAAAGCCCAATTTTCGATAGCGGATCATGGCAACGCTCCGTCCCCGACGTCACTCCTCAGTGCTGGCGGTACCAAAGGGAGTGCTTTTTCGCAGCTGGCGAACAATCCTTCGCCGATTTTTCATCGATAATAATATTAAAACACATTAAAAATCGATTGTATAGCAATACATGCCATAAAATGTAAATTCGTACGGACCCGGCACATTCATGCCAAAACCGCGCAGCGTTTACCCGCCGGCAGAATGATTCGCGCACCGGCGAGACGACGAAAACGCGGAAGTGGCCAGGTCGCGGGCCCAATACGCCCGTTGCAGGAGGGACGCTGAAGCCTTTGTCGCGGCGGCTTTCAGAGCTGCGACCGCTCTCGCATCGCTGGCCGCCGCGGGGCTGAGGGATCGTTCCTTGGGTGGAACGATCTGTTGCTGGAGTGCACACTTATCCAATAGGCGGAAGCATCTAATTCTCGCTCATCAATCGCCCATTCTGGGCGCCCGATAAGCAGCGAGGGTTATCTCATGAATTTGCTTCACGTCGACTCGAGCATTCTTGGCCCGGCTTCGGTTTCGCGTGGGCTCTCCGCGATCATCGTCGAAGCGTGGAAGCGCAAGAATCGGTCATCAAAGGTCATCTACCGCGACCTGGCTGCCGATCCGATCAGCCATCTGAACGGCTCGCTTCTTCTGGCGTCGGCAATCGACGCCAGTCAACACACCCCCGAAATTATCAGCGAATTGGCGGTCAGCGCGAAGGCGATGGCAGAATTTCTCGCAGCCGACGTCATTGTCATCGGCGCCCCCATGTACAATTTCGGCATCCCCAGCCAACTTAAGGCCTGGATCGATCGGCTGGCAGTGACTGGAAAGACCTTCACCTACACTCCCCAAGGACCGAAAGGTCTTGCAGGCGGCAAGACCGTCATCGTCGCGTCGTCCCGGGGTGGGTACTACGGTGCTGGCACGCCTCTGGCGATGATTGACCATCAGGAAAACTATCTGAAGTCCACCTTCGGGTTCCTCGGCATCACCGACATCCGCTTCGTTCGCGCGGAAGGCGTCAATATCTCGATGGAAGCCAAGCAGCAGGCCATAGCCGCCGCCGAGCAAGAAGCTCGCAAAGCCGCAGCCTGACCGCACAAACCGCAGGATGGTGCGTCTACTGTCACCGTTCGTCGATATCGTCCAGGCACGAGGCAATCGGATCGTCGCTTTGTTTGCTTTCATCGACGAGATCCCGAAGTAGCGCGAGTTTGGCATGCTCGCGGCATTCTTCATGCGGCTGACACCGCAATGGACGCCCTCGATGAAGGGAAGTCCGTCTATGAGGGCAAAGTCATCTTGGGCATGACGCCGAGCATCGGCCGCCGGATCATTCCGGATTACATTTCGCGCTTCACTGAGCGCTTTCCCCGTGCCTCGCTGTCCATCGTGGAAGGGTATTCACAGGCACTCGCCGAACAGGTGGTGATGGGCAAGTTGGACTTCGCCTTGCTCCTCAATCCCCAAGCCTCCTCAAATCTTCTTATCGATCCGGTAGGTCCTGAAGTCCTCTACCTCATCGGCGTAATGGTGGGCGCACAAGGGATCGAATCGGCGACGATGGCGTAAAAACGGGACGATGGAACGCGTTGGGCAAAGTTGACGGAATAGAAATCTGGGAAGACGTCGAAGCGGTAGCTAGTCCCGGCGTTTACAGTCCGACGTGGAACTCGGCTTGGCGCCTACCCAATCGAAGCGGACTAGATGTCACCTGGTTCGAGGCGTTTGGTGTCAGTGCCGGCAGATCGAAAAAGCCGGCGTAACCGTCGACACGTCTCCAGCCGATTATCGACCGATGAAACGGCTCCAGCTGTTGAGGTTCGACGGGACGCATTGGAGCAGTTCTGAGGGACTAGACGGTGATGCAAGAGGCCCGGCGAGCGTCGAGGAACACGTTAGCTCAGTGGTGGAAGAGACTGAAATGAAGAAAAATGGAGATCGATCATGATGACACGTGAATTCCTGCTCATCCGACGCCCGGAGGGAATTCCAGGGCCTGACGATTTCAAGCTCAATACGCGAACGCTTGGTCCTCTTGCGGAGCAGCTGGTCCGTGTTCGGACGCTGCTGTGGGGCGTGGATCCAGGCTTGCGGGGCCGTCTGTCTGATGAGACCAGCTATGCGGTGCCATTAGAACTGGGCAGCGCAGTTACAGGGTTCGTAGTTGGCGAGGTCATCGAAAGCCGCGATCCGCGCTTGGCTGCGGGCGACGTCGTGACAGGCGCCTGGGGCTGGCGGGAGATTGCGGACGTCTCGCCTGCTGCAATCAGCCCGGCGCCAGAGCGGGGCGGCCTGCCGCTGGAATCTCTGCTCGGATTGTTGGGAATCCCGGGCATCACGGCCTATTTCGGGATGTTGGATGTCGGGCAGGTCAAGTCGGGAGAGCGTGTACTTGTGACCTCAGCGGCCGGCGGTGTCGGCTCGATTGCCTGCCAGATCGGGAAGATCAAAGGTGCTCAGGTGACCGGTTTGGCAGGAGGCGCAGACAAATGCGCCTGGCTTCGCGACAGTCTCGGTCTTGATGCGGTGATTGATTACAGGGCCGAAGCTGACCTTGATGCCGCGCTTGCGCGGGTGTTCCCCGACGGTATCGACGTGGTGTTCGAGAATATCGGAAATCGTATGGTCGACACCCTTTTGAAACACATGCGCAATCATGGGCGGATCGTCATTTGTGGTCAGACCGCTGACTACAACCTGCCTCCAGAGCAGCGCCATGGCATCCGCAACACGCGGAACATTATCGGGCGCCGATTGCGTCTCGAGGGCTTGGTGGCGATGGACTATGCCAGCCGCTACGAAGAGGCGCGCCGTGACATCCGGGCCTGGGCAGCCGCGAAGAAGTTGATCACGAAAGAAGAGATCGAAGTCGGCTTCGAGCGGCTTCCTGGCGCGTTTGCATCGTTGTTCGAGGGCAGCAAGCTCGGTCGCAAGCTGGTGGCGGCCGCTTGAAGACCAGGCAGAAAGTCGACGGGCAACCAAATAGCGTCGGCGCTCGCCTCGTAGTTCGAACTGGCGAGCAGCAGCGTGTAGCCAGCGCTCTTCAAGCTGCTCTGCAGGGTGGAGACAGCGGTCGCGAAGCCGACGTTCTCGATGGTCGGGACGACGGCGCCGATCGTCATCGTCCGGCTGGCCGCGAGGGCTCGCGCCGCGCCGTTCGGCACGTAGCCCAGCGCCTCGCAAGCCTGCTCGACCTTGAGCCGCACGTCCGCGCTGACGGTGGCGACGCCGTTCAGCACGCGCGACACGCTCGCCGTCGAAACCCGCGCATAGGCGGCGACGTCGTCGAGGCTGATGCTTGAGCCGGCGCGGAGGCGCGCCTTTCTCCTGCGGATGGTGTCGTCCATACCCTGTTCCTATCTGGCTCAATCTAACATCGTCGCACCAAAGGCCGAAAGCCCGCCCTCCGCTTGACAGGTTCTCGGGGCAGGGCAGATTGGGGGGAACCTGATGGGAAATCCTCCCTGCCGACACGCTATGGGTGAACGCGGCATGACGAATGATGATTTACAATTCGGATTTCTTCGCGACGGCGCGGCGGCGTTCAGGTTGGCTAATTAAAAGCGCACTTCGACCAAAGGTCGAACCTGCTAATTCACACAAGCTGGCGGTGCGTTTCTCTGACCGCCTTAAGGTCGCGGTCTAAACGATGAAGATCTGTTCGATTGGGAAGTCGTTCGGGAGTAAGGCTTCGATATCGAAGTTGCGATTACACTAAGGAAGGGTTCAAGCGCTGTCTCCAAATGCAACGATGCCTACCGGCAGCGGATTTTGGCTTGGTTAAATGGCAATTGGCAACGATCAGGAGTTGGTCACGGCGGCGGCTCAAGCCAGCAAGCTGATTCAGAATATTCAAGATTATTGCGGTCGCAAACTCCGCGATGATTCAAAACATCAAGATATTCTTGCGGGCGCTTCTTGCTCAGTAATGCGCGCGCAAAAGCGTTCCATTTCCTCATGGCGGCTCGCTTCTCCGGCAAAATTCCAGCGATCGCAGTTCTTCGAACTGACGTCTTGGAGCGTGTGGTTCTGCACCCGATCGCGGATCCCCTTTGGATGAGGCCACCTCAACGTGCTCTGGAATTTACAACCACGATTGGTTGAATTGGAGCTTGTCCAATTGTGTTCTGTTTTGTATGTTCTTGCGCTGGACGCGGTAGGGGTGCGTGTTGACCTTGAGGGACATCAATACGAAAGCCGCGCGGGATCGGATTTTGCGGGCGCGGCCTTCACATGCTTCGATGGAATGATCGCCCAGCAACCGAAGTTGTCCACATTGGAGCATTCAAGCTCTTCCCGTCGCAACGCCTGCTGATGAGGGACGCTGAGGTCGTCAAGCTCGGCAGCCGCTCGTTCGACATCTTGCTCGCTTTAGCTGACAGACCTGGCGAAGTCGTTAGCAAGAAAGAGTTGATCGCGAAGGTATGGCCAGACGTTTTTGTCGAAGACGTCAGTCTTCGCGTCCATGTTGCGGCGCTGCGTAAAGCGCTTGACTGCGATGGTACGCGTTTCCTCGCGAATGTGCCCGGCCGCGGATATTGTCTTGTCGCCCCAATAGTGCGGGGTACGATGGAGGAATTGCCTGGGTCGGTTCCCGCTATTGAGCCCGCATATCCATTGCCGCCGCCACTCGCCAGAATGGTGGGCCGGGATGAAGATGTCCGCGCGATCTGTGAAAAACTGCTTGCACGCAGGTTCGTGACCGTCGTCGGACCGGGAGGCGTAGGAAAGACCACAACTGTCCTTTCCGCCGCTCATGCGTTCCTTGACGAATTTCTTGGCGCGGTGTGCCTTGTCGAACTCAGTCCTGTCGATTCCCCGCAGTTCCTAGCGTCAGCGATCACGTCCGCCTTTCGCCGTCCAGTCCGGGCACAAGATCCGATACCGGAACTCGCCACGCATCTCCGCGGCAAGCGCGTCTTGCTCGTCCTGGATAGTTGCGAGCACCTCATCGCGGAAGCGGCGAGGGTCGCGGAGCGCCTCTTTCGAGAGGCCCCGGACCTTTACGTCCTGGCGACGAGCCGCGAAGCGTTGCGGGTGGAAGGCGAGCACATTTACCTGCTGCCTCCGCTGGTCAGCCCGCCGGAGGACGAGAAACTCACTGCTGCCGAAGCTCTTGCGTATCCGGCCGTGCAATTGTTCGTCAATCGCATCGAAAGTGCCGGGTTCAGCAACGGGCTTGTCGACGAAGACGCACGGATCGTGAGCGGGATGTGCCGCCAGCTCGGTGGCATCGCGCTCGCGATCGAGCTCGCCGCCGGACGTGTCGCAGCCTACGGCATTCGCGATACCGCATCCCTTCTCAACGGCCAGTTCGCGTTGCTCTGGCCCGGCCGGCGGACCGCGCCGCCTCGTCAGCAAACGCTGAACGCAACGCTTGACTGGAGCTACGATCTGCTTTCGGACGACGAACGAAAGGTATTCCGGCAGTTATCCGTCTTTACCGGCGGGTTCACGCTCGATGCGGCCTGCCGCGTGGTGACCGGTGACGAGCCGGGAAGCTTTGAATTTCACGGGATCGTCGCGAGTTTGGTCGCGAAGTCTCTAGCGTCCGCCGATCCCGGTGCGTCGAGGCGTTATCGGCTCTTAGACATGACCCGGACCTATGCCGAGTCAAAGCTGCAGCGGGCAGGTGAGAGCCTCGATTTGCGCCGGCGACACGCTATCTACTATCGCGATCTGCTGGCCCAGGCGGCGCGCGAAAACCAGGACCCTCGCGCGCTGGCGGTGGAAATCGACAACATTCGCGTGGCGCTCAGTTGGTCGTTCAAGCCCTCGGGCGATTCCGAGTTGGGCGTGCAATTGGCTGCGTTGTCCGCGACGGCCTGGCTCGGTTTGGGTCTTCTTACCGAGTGCCATGATTGGATGAAGACGGCATCCAAGCTCCTCGACGACACGCCCGCACCGCTACCACAGCAGCTGGGAATCTGCATGGCGCTCTGGAGCACGCTGCTGTTCACTGCCAGCGACATCAGCGAATTCAAACCCGTCTGGAACAAGGCTTTCGGTCTCGCCGTGAGCCTCGGCGACATCGAAAGCCAGATGAGTTGCCACCTTGCTCTGTGGGCCTTCCAGGTTCGTGTACCGCGTTACGCCGACTGTCTTGCGGTAGCCGAAGATTGCCTGCGCACGGCCGAGCGCACGGACGATTCCGGCGCGATCGGTCAAGCAGAATGGATGCTGGGACAATCGAATCTGCACCTCGGACGGCTGGAAGAGGCAATGAGCCATTATCAGCGCTTCATTGCGGTGGATACAGAAGCGTCGCGGTTGGCCATGATGAAGCAAACCGGTTATGATAGACGCTCGGACGCTCTTGGTAATCTTTCGTGTCTTTTGTGGCTGACCGGATCGCCCGAACAGGCCCTGCGCATTGCTAGCGAAGCGGTATCCGTGGCCAGATCGCTGGAGTTCCCGCTGCCAATCGCGGTCGCCGGCATGTGGAATGGCCTCACTCATTATTTCATCGAGCCCGATATCGACAAGATCGAAGCCGACATGGTTGATTTGGTTGAGTATGCGCGGACGCATGGGATAGTTCAGTTCCAAGGGTTTGCGCTGTCGATACTGGGTCTTTGCCAGGCGCGACGCGGCCAACTCGATGAGGCGCGCCGGCTCGTCGAAGAAGGCTTGCGATTGCAGGACGCGTCGCACATCCGCGTATTCCATCCAATCATAAGGAGCGAACTTGCAGAGGCTGCCGCAAATCTCGGCCGGCTAGAGGACGCCGAGTCGATTCTTCTGCAGAACGACAGAGACGACGTCAACGATCCTGAACATTGGTGGACGCCCGAAATCTTGCGGATAAAGGGTGTGGTGGCCGAAGCGGCCGGGCAGGTGGATCGTGGTGCTGATCTTTGTCGGCGTGCTGCTGCGCTCGCGCGCCGTCAGGGAGCGCTTTCCTTTGAGCTGCGCGCCGCAAAAACGATGGGCCAAATGCGCGCGCCGCATCCGCATGAGGCGCTGGAATTGCTGGACTCTGTCTATGGCAGGTTTGTGGAGGGATTCTCTACCCCCGATCTCCTGAAGGCGAAGCGATTGATCGATGAACTGAAGAAGTCAAGCAATCGCCCGGACTTACAGTACTCAATTTGAGTCGTTTCGGCGCGGTGGTCCTAACGCGGCTGCGGATCGGGCGCGGTTTTCTGACAGCGGAAATTCTGTAATGATCTCAAGGGGCTAAAAATGCCGAAAATGTTAGGGCGAGCAAAGCGGACATCTGCGCGATCAGAGTGGTCACCATTTCGGAGCGCGCCGGCAGAACTCGAGCCTGCAACAGCGGGTTGGTGTAGAAACAGCTAGGGCAAATGTTGAGTCTACGGGGCGTCCGGCGATTGATCGCTAAAGAACAACACCAAGGTCGGGGGCGAATCCTTCCCCCGCTACTACGGGCCACGATTTTCCGTGCCAAGCTACGACATTCTGCGATCTTGTTGTCCTGACGGTAGTGGTTGAAGCACGCTGACGCGAATTGCGATGGCCGCGAAAAGACAGTGAAGCCTCTGAGAGCTGACTGTCTCTTACCAAAAATGCCTTCAGATTCGCACCGGACGTGCGAGATCGGCAGCTATTGGCGGATATTGTTGCAAAAGTCTTCTTGGGGTGACGACCGAAATTTTTCAGGACCGCTGATGCGTTTCGCGCGCGGCGATATGAGGGACCACATCGTCTCGCACAAAAACGATCACGGAGCATCGTATTGGCGCTACGGAATACTGCGGTGGCGGAGTTGGCTAAAAATCAACATTTGCGAGATTTTCGGCGTCGTTCGATTTTCGACTTTTGCAACAATATCGGCGCAAAGCGGAGACCGATGTGGTCCATGCTCCGAAGCGCCAACGCTTTGGATGCGTGATCCGGCAACGATCACGCGCTGACTGGTTGGATTTTTTGCC
>Ga0210406_10000978_pt1 | contig 36990 bp, 33 predicted proteins | sample IncBWC30MmetaG_FD_155454 | JGI IMG/M metagenome (GOLD analysis project Ga0210406, IMG submission 155454) | Forest soil microbial communities from Barre Woods Harvard Forest LTER site, Petersham, Massachusetts, United States - Inc-BW-C-30-M | ecosystem: Environmental > Terrestrial > Soil >... | reverse complement strand
GCGCCGCGCGGTATTCCGGCAGCCAGTCGCCGACGTCGCCGCGACCAGCGGCGCCGCCGAAATGATCGGGCAGCGCACACCCGAACCATGTTCCGATCGCTGCGCCGGCGCTTCTGTGAACGGCCAGCAGCGGCGTCTCAATCGCCACTCTTGTCGCTGCATCGCTCATCGTTTTCCATCTCAAGTGTAGCAAACGCCCGCGGCGCGGCTGCAATCCTACATAGCGATCCGCGGAGAATCCGTGACCCGCCGCAGGCGATTTGCCGGCGAATGTTATACTGGCGCTTATGGCGAACGCCTCTCTGTCGCAAACGCCGCAAAACTTTCTTCATTTCACGTTGCCGGTTGGACTGCTGCAATGCAATTGCTCGATCATCGCCGACCCCATCTCCCGCGAGGCTCTGGTTCTCGATCCCGGCGACGAAATCCACCGCATCATGGACTTGCTCGGCCGCCACAAGCTCACCGTAAAAGCTATCGTCAGCACGCACGCCCACATCGATCACGTCGGCGGCCTAAAAAAATTGCACGATTACACCGGAGCTCCTGTTTTGATGCATCGCGATGACGTTCCGCTCTATCAAGCCATGGACATGCAAGCCGCGTTTCTCGGTGTCGAGCCGCCGCCGCTCACCGAAGTCCACCAGTTTTTGCGCGAAGGCGACAAGCTGCAATGGGGCAACCTGCAAGCACAGGTGATTCACACGCCGGGGCACACGCCTGGCAGTTCCTGCCTGTTCCTGCCAGCAGATTCAGGAAAAGTCACCGTCGCCGCGCCGCAACTCTTCGCGGGAGATACGCTGTTTGCCGGAAGCATCGGCCGCACCGACTTATGGGGCGGGTCAATGGGAAAAATGATGGACTCGTTGGTCCACAAACTATTGACGCTTCCTGACGACACCGTCGTCTATCCCGGCCACGGCCTCACCACAACCATCGGCGAAGAACGCCAAAGCAATCCCTTCCTGGTGGAAAAATAACCACTACTTTGTGCAGAGTTTAAAACGCCGTGATTCCGAGCGCAGCGAGGAACCTCTGTTCGATCGACGACCCGCGCACACTACAGCGGTCAACTATTCCGTGCCTCGCGCGCCAAGCGCATCTCCTCCATCACCGACTGCACCAGCTCCTTCGCATGCACCAGCTCCTGCGTAATCATCCGAATATCCATCGCCGGCACCGTGGGATTCCGCTGACTCGTGCAATACACGCCGTGCTGCCCAACCAAAACTAGCGCATTCGTCAACCTGTCCAGTCCCACCGCCAGACGTCCGCGCTCTTTACCAAACATCTGTTCGTAGTGCGCCAGCTCGTCTTTATGTTCGGTAAATGCTGACATCGTTTCGCCTCTGCTTTTCTGCCGTCAATCCATTGCAATGCCCAATCCGTACCTGAACTACACGGTGCCGCATCGGGCACAACGTCACTCCTCTAAACTTTACCGCACCGTTTCCGCGGAACATAATCACTCTCGCCCGAAGATTTTTCTCAGCCAATCGAGTTTTCGCACCTTCCGTCGGAGATTTGCCGGTTTTCGATTCTTGGGAGAAGCGGGCTGGAGCAGCGTGACATGCGACGTTCGGATCTGGTTCAACACAAGGAAAAAGAGAAAGCCACCAACACGCGCACTTCGCAGATTGTTTTTGGCGAACGCCAGCACCTTTTGCGCGTGCTCGATTCGTTGGAAGGCACCGATTTGCCGCTGGCCCGCGCGCAGCAGGAGCGCCGCGCATTGGAAGAATTGATTCACGCGCGCACACGCGAACTCAACCAGATCAACACCGCGTGGGACGAAAAGATTGGCCTGGTCCTCAGCGCCGATGCCAAGCCGGAAATGCTGGAGAAACTCGTCAAGCAGGCTCCCGAAACGGATTATTATCTGCTGCGCCTGATCAGCGAGCACCCTCGCTCGAACGCGAAAACTTTGCAGAAGCTCGGCCGTCATCCCTACGGCGCCATCCGCGAAAACGTCGCTCGCCATCCCAACGCCGACGCCAACACCCTCACCTATCTGAGCAAAGACCGCAGCCAGCCGCTCTGGTATCTGGTGGCCTTCAATCCGAATACGCCAACCGTGCTACAGCGCCGCCTGCGCGAACGCCTCAAACGCCTCGGCGAAAATCACAACGTCATCCGCTAACCAGAAAACGGATTGCCCCCTCGTCGTTTGCGAGTCTCCGTGTAAAATGCTCGCGGAGCTGCCACCTGAATGTCCCTCGAGTCTTTTGACAGACGCTCGTCCACTTTCGCCTTCAGCGAAGCCGTCAGTTCCCTTAGCAAGAATATTTTCGCCTTCATCGTCGTCTCCGCGCTCTTGCTCGTTCCGTGCTTCTGGCATTCCCGCATCCAGGCCGGCGATTTAGGCAGCCACGTTTACAACGCCTGGCTCGCTCAACTGATCGAGCATCACCAAATTTCCGGCCTGACGATCACCAGGCAGTGGAGCAACATTCTTTTCGACCTGCTTCTTCTTCATGCCGGGAATCTTGCCGGTTTCGTCGTCGCGGAGAAAGTCGCAGTCTCCTTTGCGGTGCTGGTTTTTTTCTGGGGAAGCTTTTCTTTCCTTGCCGAAGTATCGGACAATCCGCCGTGGAAGCTCGCACCGTTTCTGTTTCTCCTTGCTTACGGTTATGTCTTTCACATGGGCTTCATGAACTACTATCTTTCCATCGGCTTGGCGCTGTTCGCGCTTACGCTGGCCTGGCGCGGCGGGGCGGGTAACTGGCTCGGCGCCGCCGCACTTTCAGCGTTTAGTCTGCTCGCGCATCCCATCGGGTTTGTCTTATTCGCGGCCATAGGCGGTTACGTTGCCTGGTGGCGGCTGTTGTCAGGTCGGACGCGTCTGGCTCTACCGGCGATTGCAATCGTTTCCGTCGTCATCATGAAACTCTATTTCGCCGCCCATGAATCGCTCCAGGCCGACGGGCGCTCCGACGGATTTTTGCAGCTCCTTGGGCAGGACCAGCTCAATCTGTTCGGCCATCGTTACGTGATCCTTTCCTGGGCAGCGCTCGCCTGGGGAATCACTATCGCGATGGGTGCAATTTATGATTGGATCTTTCGCGCAATTTCGCCGTCTGCGACACTGCGCTTGGCGATCGAGCTTTACGCGCTCGCCCTGATTGCTACACTCTGCCTGCCGGAAAATTTTCGCGTTGGCCTGTACGCCGGATGGATCGGCTTGCTGGTTTCGCGGTTGACGCTGATCACCGCCATTTTCGGTTTATTGGTTCTTGCTTGTTTCCGCCTGCCACGCTGGTCCATTCTCGGGAATGTTCTGTGCGCGGGGTTGTTTTTTCTTTTTCTTTACCAGGACAGCGGCAAGCTCGACCACATGGAACGCACTGCCCGCGAAGCTATGCAAACGCTCGCGCCCGGCACTCGCATCGTTGCCGTCGCAAATCCTCCACAAGATTGGCGCATACAATTTATCTATCATTCGATCGATCGTGCCTGTATCGGCCACTGTTTCAGTTTCGCGAACTACGAAGCATCTTCGCTTCAGTTCCGCGTTCGCGCACGGCCCGGCAACTCCGTTGTTACCACGTCCGTTGACCAGTCCGACGATATGTCCAGCGGCGATTACATCGTAAAAAAAGAGGACTTGCCGCTGACCTCGATTTACCAGTGCGACGTAGCGGACTTCACGCAACTCTGCGCGATGCCTTTGAGGGCAGGGCAGAAGACCGAAGATCCCGAGTCCGAGCCCAGCTCTTCTGCTCCAGATTCCGACAATTAGGCCCGAAGCGATGGGCTGCTTGCGCTATTTTTGTGAGCGGTACGTGAACCGCATCTTGCGGAAGATGGTCGTCGCATAGCAAAGTTGCGCGATGACGCAACGAAAACGAAACAGAAATGCATGGACGAAGTGGCGCAGGCTGATTTCCGAACAGATGCGGAGCGGGAAGAGTGTGTTCTGCCGAGAGCAGAAGATATGCGCGTCGCATTTCTACTGGTGGAAGAAACGACTGCGGGAAAACACTGCGGCGAGAAGCGCTCACACTATTTTTCAGGCCGCCAGCCAGCAAGACGTCAAAAGACAAATTGGCTCTTGTAGCAGTCCAATATCTGCTACAATTGGCTTTTTGGGGAGAGACAATGCTGCCAGTACATCTCCAGCCCGAAAGCCACGTACCTCTCTATATTCAATTGCGCGACCAGCTTCGCGCGCTGGTTCATGCCGGCGATCTTCGCCCCGGCGACCGCATTCCCGCCAGTCGCGAACTGGCAACGGTGCTCGGCGTTCATCGCACTACTGTGGCCAACGCCTATGCCGAACTCGAGTCTGAGGGACTAATCCAAGGGCATGTCGGCCGCGGCACTTTCATTCAGGGCAACGGCAATGGCCTGAAAGTAACTCCGCCGCCTCCGCCGATGCTCGGCAGCGGAAATGGCAGCGGCCTGCGCTGGGAATTGCTCTTCGCCGACGAACGCGGCGACGAAATTCTGAGCCGCTTGACGGCCAGCGCTCCTGACGACGCGCTCTCTTTCGTGATGGCTCGCCCCGCCGTCGATCATTTTCCGGTCGAAGAGTTGCAAGCTTGCGTGAACACCGTACTGCGCCGCGAAGCGACCGACGTTCTTAATCTCGGCTCGTCGGACGGGTATGCTCCGCTCAAAGAAGCGCTGCTTGAACTTTTGAGCAGCGATGGCATCGCGGCCAAAGACGAAAACTTGCTCATCACCGATGGATGCCAGCAGGCTCTCGACCTGATCAGCAAAGCTTTTGTGCGGCCCGGCGATTGCGTGGTGCTCGAAAATCCGACATATCCAGGCGCAGGAGCGATTTTCAACGGCGCGCGGGCGCGCTGCCTCGGCGTTCCCGTGAACACTCACGCCGAACCTGGTAAGCCTCTTGGCGTAGACCTTGAAGCGCTGGAAGCGACGCTCGCTGCCAATCGCGTCAAACTGATCGTGCTCACGCCCGATTTTCAGAATCCAACTGGCACTTCGATGCCGCTGGCTTCACGTCGCAAACTGCTGGAACTCGCGGCGCGCCATCAGGTTCCGGTGGTGGAAGATCACATCTACGCGCGCTTGCACGCTCGCGAAGAACGCGTTCCTTCCCTCAAGCAGATGGATCGTTCGAATCTGGTGATTCACATCGACAGTTTTTCCAAGGTGGCATTTCCCGGCCTGCGCGTGGGTTGGATTGTTGCTCCCGCTGCTGCAATCGAGAGACTTCGTTTGGTAAAACAGACCACCGACTTGCACACCGACCAGTTGGCGCAAGCTACGCTCGCGGAATTTCTGCGCCGCGGGTATTTTTCCAAACATCTTGCGAAGATGCGCAAACTTTATGCGACGCGCCTGGGCGCGCTCGATGAGGCTCTTCGCAAACACATGCCGGAAGAGACGCGCTGGACGCGTCCCGAAGGTGGGATGTGCTTGTGGCTTGAACTTCCCGCCGGTTTTGACGCCAGCGAGCTGTTGATTCATGCGAAAGAGCGTGGGCTGCTGTTTGCGCCCGGGCGATATTTTTATGTGCAGTCACATTTGCCGAACACGCTGCGGCTTGGCTTTGCCAACCTGAATGAAAAGGAGTTGGTGCGTGGCGCGACAACGCTAGCGGAGCTTCTGCGGGTGGAGATGCGGAAACGACAGCGCGGAGTGCGTCGCGCAGAACGCAGCCGCGTGGCCTTGGTCTGAAGCGTTGCGGTGGCGGTAATTGCCGGGAGTTGTTGTTCGGAGCGATCGAAGAAAGATTTCTTGCTTCGCGGGGAATGACGGCGTTTGTGGCGGGGATGAGAAGGCAGGGATAGGAGAGAAGTCTGAATAGAATGTGCGCGAAACTCATACTTGAACCCAATCAGGCCAACCACTGTTTCGGTTGTGGCGGGGCAAACGAGTTTGGGATGAAATTGACGTTCGAACTGGATCAGGACGCGCGGCGTTGCATCGGCAAATTTGTCCTTGGCCCGCGATACGGCGGAGGAGCGGGGTTCGCGCATGGCGGCGTCATCGCCATTTTGCTCGATGAAGCGATGGGGAAAATTTCCAAATTGACCGACGAGCGCGCCGTCACTGCGGAACTGAACATCGAATATCGCAAGCCGGTTCCGGTAGACACCGAAATTATCGTCTCCGGGTGGCAAGAATCTGAAAAAGGACGCAACCGGTTTCGCGTGGGGGAAATTCACGACGCGCAAGGAAACTTGCTAGCGCGCGGCCGCGGCCGCTTCGTAGTAGTAGCCCAGCCCGTGGCGGTTTAAACGCGGGCGTCATTTGGCTTTGTAGCGGCCGGTCTTCAGACCGGCGCTTTTCCCAGGAGATCATCATGAGCGACAAGAAAGTAAACCTCAGCGGAAACGGCTCAGCAGCGGCCGCCAATGACTGGCGCGTAAAAGTCGGACTGGCCGAAATGTTAAAAGGCGGCGTCATCATGGACGTCACCAACGCGGAACAAGCGCGCATCGCCGAAAAGGCCGGGGCCTGCGCCGTCATGGCTCTGGAGCGCGTTCCTTCCGACATTCGGAAGGAAGGCGGCGTCGCGCGCATGGCCAACATCAAAGTGATTCGCGAAATCATGCAGACCGTCACGATTCCGGTGATGGCGAAAGTGCGCATCGGCCACTTCGCCGAAGCCGAAGTGCTGCAAGCGCTTGAAGTTGACTTCATTGACGAAAGCGAAGTCTTGACTCCCGCCGACGAAGAAAATCACATCTGGAAGCACGACTACCGCATTCCATTCGTTTGCGGTGCGCGCAATCTGGGGGAAGCGCTTCGGCGCATCGGCGAAGGCGCGGCCATGATTCGAACCAAGGGGGAAGCCGGCTCCGGCAACGTGGTCGAAGCCGTGCGCCACATGCGCACCATCGTGAGCCAGATGAAAAAACTCACGACCTTGCGCGACGACGAGCTGATGCGCGAAGCAAAGGAACTTGGCGCGCCGCTGGAATTAATTCGTCAGATTGCCAAGACGGGCCAACTGCCCGTTCCAAATTTTTCTGCCGGCGGCATTGCCACTCCGGCAGACGCGGCGCTGGTTCGCAGCCTCGGCGCGGAAGCTGTCTTCGTCGGTTCGGGCATTTTTAAGTCCAGCGATCCCGAAGCGCGCGCCAAGGCGGTGGTGAAAGCCACTACGCACTTCGAAGATCCCAAAGCGGTTCTTGAAGCCAGTGAAGAACTTGGCGAAGCGATGCCTGGGCTGGACGTGCGGCAGATGGAGCAGAAAGATCTGCTCTCGACGCGGGGCTGGTAAGGTTTAGCGATTGGCGGTCGTCAGCGCCGTGAAGGAAAAGCACCGGTGTAAAGATCGGCCACCACAACCACCGAAGCGAAAGCGCCTGCCGCAGAGGGCGGCCGCTACAGACCAATGACTGACAACGCGACACCTAAAATCGGAATTCTCGCTATCCAGGGCGACTTCGCGGCCCATGCGGCGATGCTGCAGTCTCTCGGAGCAGAAACGAAAGAAGTGCGCACAGTAGCCGATCTGGAAGAATGCGACGGGCTGATCTTGCCCGGCGGCGAATCGACCACCCAGCTGCAATTTCTGCAGGAAGAAGGACTGGCCGAAGCCATCAAGAAATTCGCTGGGGAAAAACAACCCGTATTCGGCACTTGCGCCGGAGCAATTCTTCTCGCCACACACGTCAAGAATCCGGCGCAAGATTCGCTTGCGCTTCTCGACATGACGGTACTAAGAAACGCTTACGGTCGTCAGCTGGCCAGCGAAGTTTCCTCCGGCGATTCGAAACTCAAATCCGAGCCGATGGAGATGGTTTTCATCCGCGCTCCGATTATCGAAAGTGTTGGGCCCGGTGTGGAAATCCTGGTTGAATTCGCCGGCAAGCCTGCGCTGGTGCAGAAGGGCAACCTCATGGCGGCAACTTTTCATCCAGAATTGACCGACGATTCAACCGTGCATAGACATTTCCTCGATTTAATCGGGAAGAAGTCCCAATCCGCGGAACCGGTTTCCGCGCGTTCCAACAAATGACCATGACCGTGCAGCCGCAATCGCCTGCGAAGCCAGATTCAGGGAGGAAGTTGCGCGTCCTTTTCGTGTGCATGGGAAATTCCTGCCGCAGTCCCATGGCCGAATCCATCGCACTGCGCGACGCATGTGGTATTTTTGATTGCGCCAGTGCCGGACTTAGTCCGCTGGGAGTGGTACAAAAACAAACACTCGATACGCTGCGGCGAAACGGCTATTCCGCGGAAAATCTGTCTTCGAAAGCGATCGCTAACGAGGAATGGGGCGCGACCGATCTGGTCATCAACATGAGCGGCCGTCCCAAACAACGCGCCTTTCCGCGCAGCGAATGGCACAAAGTCGAAGACTGGGCCGTAGAAGACCCATACGGCTCGGACCCGCAGGTCTACCAAAGAATTTTCGAAGACATCCGGACTAGAATAGAATCGTTGACCGCGCGGCTTCGCGACGGCCACGCGTGAGCGGATTGCCGGATTCACAATTTGATGCGAACAAAAACCAGCGTCTCACAGGAAGATTACCTCAAAGCGATTTGGGAACTGGTCGAAGAAGGCCAACCGCCGATCAGCGCGCGGCTGGCGAAAGAATTGGACGTTACTCCGCCCGCGGTGACCGCCGCGCTCAAACGCATGCGCCGGGACGATCTGGTTTCCGTGGCGCGCGATGGGCACATTGATCTGACGCGCAAAGGGCGCGCCGTTGCTGAACGAATGGCGCTGCGCCATCAACTCGCGGAAATGTTGCTGACCGACGTGATTGGCTTGCCCTGGTCCAAAGCGCACGATGAAGCGGAACGCCTGGAGCACGCTATCTCGCCCGAAGTCGAAGCTTTGCTTCTGAAACGTTTCGCGGACAAGAAATCCTGCCCGCACGGAGTGCCTCTGCGCGGAGGATTCGTGCAACTGCGCAAGCAAGGCGCGGTGCTGCTTTCTGATCTGCGAGCAAACGAGCGCGCGGAAATTGTTTGCGTGTATGAAAAAGACGGCAAGTTCCTGGAATTTCTCGATGGCCTGCATCTTTATCCCGGGACGCAACTCTCCATCGCTCGCCGTGAATACGACGAAACGCTCACGCTGCGCTCGTCGAATCGCACATTGCACCTGGGCAAACCGGCAACCTCGCGGATCTGGGTTCGCCGACTCTCCGTCTGAGTCTAAAAACCGCAGCGGCATAAAGCCGCTTGTAGGGAAGTGGCCTTTAATGGCGGCGGCTTTATGCTTCCGCTCTTTCCTTTATAATTCCGGCAATGGATATGGCGCCCAAAACAGCCGCGGATCCTTTCCTCAGCATCCATGCCGTGCGCGTCTTCGTACGCGATCTCGATCGCAGTTTGCGCTTTTACGTTGAGCAGCTTGCGTTTCGCCTGGTCATTGATACGCGTTTGCAATCTGGAGAACGCTGGGTAGCCGTCTCGCCGCCGGACGGTACCACCATCCTCACGCTCGTCACTCCAAAACCGAATACGGCTGAGTACAAACTCATTGGCAGGTCGACGCAAGTCGTTTTGTGCACCTCGGACGTTGCTGCAAAATTTCAGCAGTGGTCGAGCAATGGCGTGCGCTTCATTGGCACGCCGCGACTGCGCCGCATCAAGTACGAGCCGCCGTCGGATGGTTCAGCGTCCGCAGTGTCTGCCGCGCTTCCTCCGGCAGAGGAGTGTGCGCAGCAAGCATCCGCAAAATTGCTCGGGCGAGAGACGCCGATCTGGGGCAGCGTTTCCGTACGCTTCCGTGATGTTGACGGGAACACGTTTTCGTTGGTCAGTTTCGATGAGCTAACGCACGCGGTGGAATCGGAGCGCCGCGTCGCCGCGGAAAAACTGGATGCCGAACGCAGAGTAGCACAGGAACTGGTGATAGCCACTCAGGTACAGTCCAGACTTTTCCCGCAATCGCAGCCCGCTCTGAAGTCGCTGGAATATGCGGGCGCCTGCATCCCGGCACGCGCAGTGGGTGGCGACTACTACGACTTCCTGAGCCTCGGGCCCGATCGGCTCGGCTTCGTCATCGCCGACGTCGCGGGAAAGGGAATTGCGGCCGCACTATTAATGGCAAACCTTCAGGCCAACCTCCGCAGCCAGTTTGCCCTTGCGCTGGAGCAACCCCAGCGCATGCTGCAAAAGGTCAACCGGCTCTTTTGCGACAACACGCCGGATGGGGCTTTCGCCACACTGTTTTTCGGTGATTATGATGATTCGTCGGGATTCCTGCGCTACGTCAACTGCGGGCATCTCTGTGCTTTGCTGCTGCGCAGAGACGGCTCTTGCGATCGTCTGGAATCCACTTCGACCGTGCTCGGCATCTTCAAGACCTGGGAATGCGCGGTCGGCGAATCGAGTCTGCGTCGCGGCGACCTGCTCGCGCTCTATACCGACGGCGTGACCGAATCCATGGACCATGACTTCGAGGAGTTTGGCGAAGACCGTCTGTTGGAATCTCTCCGCCGCCACCGCCACCACCCTCCGCGGTCGCTACTTACTTCCGTGGTCGCAGACGTTCGCGCCTTCTCCCCACTAGAACAACACGACGACATCACCTTAATCATCGCCAAACGGTCGGCCTGAGTTGTTCTTTGCTTTGCTGACACGGCCGGCGGGCGGCTTACACAAACTTCAGCCAGCCCTCGAAAATGTCTGACCAGGCGTGGGCCATCATGCTCGCGCGCAGGTTGCGCCGCCATGCCACGAGTGCGCCATACAGGATTCCCAGTGGCATGATGACCATCACCTGTTTCCATCCCTGGTAGGTGTGGAGCAGCCCAAACACGAATCCCTGCAGAAGGACGGCTGCAGCCACGCTGCGCGTTGCGGCGCGGAACTGCTGCTGCAAGTAGCCGCGGAAGACGATCTCTTCGCAGATGCCCGCCGAGATTGAGAGCACGATCCACAGGAAAACTTCAACGAAGCCAGAAGGCGGGTGATAAGGCGTCGTGGGCGTCTGGACCCGATCAACGGCATGGTGGACGAGCCGCGCCGTCGATTCCCAAACGCCCCAGAAAGGGATTGCGATGGCCACGTCCATGGCGAGGCTGCGCCAGCTTGTCCAGCGGCCGCCGGTCAGTGTTCGCAGGTTGCCGCCCTTGAACTGCGCTCCACCCCACGCCCAAGCCGCCATTCCCCATTCGTAGAAAATCATAAGCAGATACGCGCGGATGATTGCGCCGTGCGGCGCTACTACCGACGAAGGCGCAGCGTTCTGCGCGTGCTGGGCATCGCGAAAACTGAAATATCCGAAGATCAACAGGACAGAAAGCGTATGCCACAGAGGAGCGATCAACGGCTGGCGCGCCGCGGCTGCGGCCGGGGTGATTGGATCAGCGGGCATAAGCTTCAGAAGATTAACCCAGGTGGGCAAACGGGTCAGAAGAATCGCAAATAATATTTTGCAAGACGATCAGCAGCGCAGTCTCGGAAAGCGCAAAATACCGCCTGATTCAAGTAAAATTGGGAATGCCGCAGCTGGAAGGGGAACCGCCATGCGAACCGTTCGATTCTTGGTTTGTGTTCTGGCATTCGCAGTCTTTTTAGCTCCAGCGCGGCCGCAACAGACTCCTGCACCGAAGAAAATCACCATTACAGGGAAGCTCATTCGCGTCATGGCCATCGGCGGCGAGACTTCGGGGTGGTCGCTGGAGTTAAAGCACCAAGTCACCCTCGCAGGGAAGAAGATGCGTTCCGTTGAAGTCACTGGCTCGCCTGAGGAGTTGGAAAAGCTTAGAGATCAACGCGTTACTGTTCTAGGAGCGCTCGTGCATCATACCGGCATGGAGCGCGGCGATTACATGGTTCTGGAAATTTCTTCGATCCACGCTGTGAAGTGATCGTTGCTTGGTGCGAATGCGCGTCTTCGGGAACTTGAGCGAGTTTATCCTCGTTCATCCAGCAATGTTTGCAACCTCGCAAACCCGGCACGGCTGACCGGCAGCTTCGCTCCATTCGACAAAATCGCTACGCGGCTTTCTTTGCCGTACGGCTCGATTCGCGCCACGCGTTCCAGATTTACGAGGTACGACCTGTGGATCCGCACAAATGATTTTGGATCGAGGGCCGCTTCCAGGCTGGCGATGGTCTGCTGTTTCAAATGTTTATGCCCATCGCTGACCAGCGCTACGTAATCGTCTTGTGCTTCGGCGTAGTCGAGTTTCCCAACCGGAATCAGCGTGACTCGCGTTCCGTCTTTCACTACCAGCCGCTCGGCAAATTGCCCCGCGGGCCGCGCAGCAATTGCCAAGTCAGCCGCAACCGGACGTTTTTTCTCCGTGCGAATTTTCACCCGGCGCAACGCGGCCGCAAGCCGGTCTTTGCCGACGGGCTTCAGCAAGTAATCCACGGCGTGTACTTCAAACGCTTTCATCGCATATTCGTCATATGCGGTGACAAAAATTACCGGCACATCGGGGCCAATCAATTCCAGCACGTCGAAGCCGGTCAGCTTTGGCATTTGCACATCCAGAAAAAGCAAGTCGGGCTTATGTTCCGCCACCGATTTTACGGCTTCCAAACCGTTTCTGCATTCCGCAATGACTTCAATTTCGTCGTGCGAACGGAGCAATTCGCGCAGCACTTGCCGAGCCAGTTCTTCGTCATCTACGACGATGGTGCGCAGTTTTGTCGGCTCAGTCTTGCTCACGTCGATTCTCCGGATTTCCGCGCTGCAATTTCTACTGGAACAACTTCTTCAGGCGCATATTCCGCGGGCAACGACATCGTCACGCGAAACTTGTCTTCATCGGACTCCGCACGGAAGGTCGCTTCAGTTCCATAGCGCGCTTCAAGACGGCTGCGCACATTTTTGAGGCCTACTCCGCTGCGTTTCCGCGATGGAGCTTCTTCGTCGCGATCATTCTCGACCAATATTGACAGGCGCCCGTCGCGCACGCTGGCTTCCAGGCGAATCATTCCGCCGTCGGCCATCGAAGCAATTCCGTGGCTTACTGCATTCTCCAGCAAGGGTTGCAGCAGCAGCGCCGGAATGATGCAATGCTTGGCATCGTCATCGATTTTTTCCACCATGCGCAAGCGCGCGCCAAATCGCACTTTTTCGATGGCCATGAATTTTTCCAGGAGATCCAATTCTTCGGAAAAGGGAATAACCGTCTTTTCGCCCATGCCCAGCGTCAAGCGCAGAAAATCCGCCAGCAGCAAACACATCTCTCTGGCGCGCGCTCCATCAATGCTGGTGAGCGCGCTGATGGAATTCAAGCTGTTAAAGAGAAAATGCGGGTTGATTTGTGCCCGGAGGGCGCGCAATTCCGCGTCGCGCGCCAGGACGCTGGTTTGCATCACTTGCATTTCCACTTCGCGTGCATCGGCCTGGGCCATCGCCACATAGTGATAGGCCACGGAAATTACATAGAAGAAACAGCCGGTCAGATAAACGATCCAGCGGTCGGGCGCAAAAGCTTTATCGATTCCGTGCAACTGCGGAATGTAAGCCAGCGCCCGCGAATACGGCCCGGCGATCAGCATCCACAGTAGGCTCAACACTTGCGCGGCGGCGAAGTGGGTCAAAAAAATTCGCCACGTTTGTCCTTTCCCGAGCGGAGCGAACCGGCAGATGTACGCGGCATCGATCGGGATGAACAACGAAATCATAGCCAGGGGCACTCCCAGCAATAGGCTGCCGGTCCAGGAAAGGTGTCCCAGCGTAGCCAGTTCCGGAACCAACACCAGGGCAACCGGAATCCAGGAGTACCTGTTGACGCCTCCCACTTTTGATTTTTGCCGAGCAGTGGAGTTGGTCATTGCGCCCTCAGTTGCGTATCTCCACGCCTCCAAAAATCGCCGTGCCCATCACGATCAAGGTCTTCTTCGGTTTATCCGGATCGGCTGGTGGGCTGTAGCGGGTCGAATCGGTGTACCCGCCAAAAATTCCCTGGCCCCGCGCCGCCACATACCAGGTTTCCGGAACGCGCAACTCGATGCCACCGAAAACCGCGTTGGCGTGCAGCATCGCCTGGTTCTCCGCCATGTCCGCGTCGCGCAGGTCAATTTCGATTCCGCCGAAGAGCGATTGCAGTTGCCCGCCGCGAAATTCTTTTGCGTTTACACGCTTTTGCACGCCTCCAAAGATGGCGCTTTCATTCAGTGTTGTCAGGGGATCGCCGGGATTCGCGCCCATGCCCTCGGTCATTTTCCGCGCCCGCAATGCGCTCCACATGGCAAAACCGCCGGCAGCAATCAGCACGATCGGCCACATCTCGCCCCAAGAAAAATGCCCGAAGCCGAGTTGATTCAGTTGCAGGAGCACACCGAATACCAGCAACATCGCGCCCCAGGCGCGGCGGCACGGGTCGAACATTTTTACGATTCCCGCAAAGATCAGAATCAACGGCCAGAACTGGAAGAAATGCCCGGCGTTGACGATGCCCATGTTGTTGAGGAGAAAAATCGCGCCGATGGCCAGAATCACCGCGCCCGGAATCAGCCCGCCGTAGCCATGACCGCCGTGGCCATAACCGCCTTCCCTGATTCTGTCGTGCACGCGCGCCTTGATTCTCTCGCCCAAGTCCCGACCGAATTTTTCTCCGCTGTCCATCATTTCCTCAATTCGCTCACCGCGAACTTCTCCGATTCGCTTGAAGCGAACTTCAGTGTGACTCGCTTACCGTCCGTACTTCGCGAACCGCCGCCCGAATCACTTCGAACTGCGCGAAACTGCAACTCCGCCGATCATCACCGCTACCGGCCAGCATAATAGCAGCACCCTGGCCAGACTAAGCAAAATCCCGTTGGGGTTCCATGCGATGAAGTCCACCATCTGCACAGCGGCCATGCCGAGCGCGCCAATCCATCCCAGTGACTCCGCAGCGGCGCGGCTCCAGGCGTTGCCCGCTTCCAGCCATAACGCCCACAATTGCAGAAAAAGGGCCACCCCACCGATTGCCAGGAGTATCTGTCCTGCGTTGCGCTTCCGTGACGCCCGCCGAGCTTGCATCGCCGCTACCATTGCCGCCCTCCTACCCGCGCTTCCTTGCGGGCAAGTCGACAATAAACGACAGGCCCAGAGGGGGCACGAACCATTCGGCGGACAGCGCCCGCTTACCGGCGAACGGCGGCATGAACTCGGCTTGCGGAGCGTGATGAATCGCGGCGCTGCACTTGGCGCGTGTGGGATGGGCGAGGCGTATCGCGCGCGGGACACGCGTCTGCGGCCGCACGGTGGCGAGCAAGAATTTGCCGGAGCAGTTATTCTTGCAGGCGCCTAGAGCCGCAAAGAATGGCCGGTTCTCCCCCGACCGCAAATGGGTGGCGTGCGCCACCTATCTAAGCGGGGCGTGGGAGCTTCATGTCACCTCGCTCCAGGACGCGCACGGCACATGGCAAGTGTCCAACGAAGGAGGCGACCAGCGCCCGGGTGGAGAGGCGGAGGCAAGGAACTGTTCTACCTCGCCGCGGACGGGGAAATCACGGCAGTACCCGTCAAAAGACGGGGCGCATTTCAGCTTTGGAGCACCGCCTGCGGCGACCTCGGAACAGGCGGCCTTTGACGTGACCCAGGATGACCAGCGATTCTTAATCACTACCCATGTCCAGAATGGCGAAACATAGCCAATGACTCTCGTGCTGAACTGGGGTGGGGAGTTGAGGAAGAAATGAGCGGCGCAACGGCGAGAAGCTGATTGCTATGAATGAATCGTACGGTCACCGTTGCGGATAGCGCTTGCAAAACAAATCGTTTGCCACTACGGTAGGGCTCACGGTTTCCATCGAGTCGGGCCTAAAGCTTTTTGAGGAGAAAACTGGATGACCTTTTCCGTGGCGCAGCCGTTCTCGGTTCGTCTGCACCGTTTGCGCTGGGTTTTGTATGTTGTGCTGGCACTGGTTGGAGGCTCGCTGACTTTCGTGGGTGCGCATGCGCAACAAAAAGCCAGCGAAGAAGCCGCGTTCCGCAAATTGCTGGACAGCTATTGCGCGGCCTGGAGCAGCGGCAATCCCGACAACGCCGCGAAATTCTACGCTAAAGAGGACGGGCTCCTGTTTTACGATTTGGCGCCCTTTTCCTATCACAGCTGGAAGGAATATCGCTCCGGAGTGCAAAAACAGTTTTTTGATAACGCTACCGCGGCCAAGCTTACTGCCGGCAAGGAATTGAAGGTGTCGCGGCACGGAAACCTCGCCTGGATGACGGTGCCCATGCATATTTCGATGACGACTAAGGACGGCAAAACCACTGAAGCCGATATCCGCTACACTGGAATTTGGGAACGGCGCGGTGCGAATTGGCTGCTGGTGCATGAGCATTTGTCGGTGCCGATGGGCTGAGCGGCGGTGAGTGACCGGTGATAGTGACCAGTGACCGGCGAAAAGAGATTCCTTCCGACAAGCCCGGAACCCTAGATCGCTTCGCTCGGATCACGCGTATCTGAAAAATGTGGAATCTTCTGACTTTCTACTGGATGAGTGCGCGCGGCTACAGACTGCATCCGTGGGATAGCCCTTATCTGCGCTGGCGGCTGGAAACGTTTCTGGGCAAGGAAGCAGAGAATCTCAGTCCGGCGAAATTCCTGAAAATCCTCTGGAAGTATCGCCATCAGATGCAGAATTTTGTGGATTGGGCTGCGGAACGCCGCCGCGAACAGGCACGCTCGCGCTAATAGAAGCGCTATAATCACTCAAGAAGCTTGTGAGACGGACTTCTGGGGAAGTGCGTAGGTATGACTTCTCTCCCGATTCTTGCCGAAACTGTGACACTGCATGAGGCGCAGTGGTGGGAGCGCGACTCGGACGGGCGCGTTCACTGCTACTTGTGCCCGCGGCATTGCCACATCGGCGAGGGCCAGGGTGGATTTTGCTTCATTCGAGTCAATCGCGGCGGAAAGCTTTATAGCCTGGGTTATGGCGCGCCGGCCGCCCTGCAAGTCGATCCGATCGAGAAAAAACCGCTGAATCATTTTCTGCCGGGTAGTCGTGTGTTCAGCATGGGAACTGCCGGTTGCAACATGGGCTGTTTCTTTTGCCAGAACTGGGACATTTCGAAATCGCATCAGGATCAAGTCAGCGCGCGCGATGTGCCTCCTGAAACTGTTCCGGAACTGGCGCTGACATACGGTTGTGATTCGATCGCGTTCACCTACAACGAACCGACCATTTGGGGCGAATACGTCATTGATATTTGCCGTGCTGCGAAATCGAGCGGACTGAAGACGGTGATGGTGAGCAATGGATATATCACGCGCGACGCGTTCCACGATATTTACGACTACATTGATGCGGCCAATATCGACCTGAAGGCTTTCACTGAGAATTTCTACGGGAAGATTACTCTCACGCACATGCAGCCGGTGTTGGATACTTTGCTGCTGCTGAAAAAAGAGACGCCGGTGTGGTTCGAAATCACGAATCTGATGATTCCGACGTTGAACGATGATCCGGAAGAGACGCGCAAGCTGGCCGGTTGGATTCTGGAAAATCTTGGGCCGGACATCCCGCTGCATTTTACGGCATTTCATCCTGACTTCAAGCTGCAGAACAAACCGCCGACTCCGCCGAACACGCTTCATCGGGCGAGGAGGATCGCGATTGAGGCGGGACTACATTACGTTTATGAGGGAAACATCGTTACCGAGGCCGCTTCGACTTTTTGTCCACAGTGTAATTCGCGGGTGATTGGGCGGTCGTGGCACAAGGTCGAGGCAAATTTGTTGAAAGATGGGAAGTGCCCGCAGTGTTCCTGCGTTATTCCGGGTGTATGGGGATAGGTAAGCCAGAGAAAAAGAGCAGAGAACAAGAAGATAGCGCCGAGTCCACAGAGACGCGCGGAGATTTGTCACTTTGGGATGTAGGTGTAGTAGCCGGGGCCTACGCGCATGGAGTGATGCCATGCCAGAGGAAATGCCCACCAGACCAGCCCTCCGAGAATGGCTTGGCCGAGCACTAGCGGAAGAATGTTACGATCGTGCGCGAACAGCCAGCACATTATCGTGCCGCCGACGAAGGTGAGCGGCACCAGCACTGGATTCGGCCAGTGCAACGCTGCAAATAGCAATCCGCCCGCAAACGAGGCAATTTCGGCGCTGCGCACGCTCGCGAGCAGTCGATTCATTGTTAACGATTGCAGTGCGATTTGCTGCAGCAGACAGAATGCAAAGTACCCGACGAAACGCTTCGGAGCAATGAAGTGAATCGGAGTGCGGTGAAGCGCTCCCAATGCGATGCCGGTAAGGCCCAGGATCAGAAAGAGCAAAAGGAATACTGGCGCGGCACGTCGGGTAGCTTGTGGCAGATTGTCGGCACGCCATCCGATTGTTTTTGGAGTGTCCCGGCGCAGCGCAAAGCTGAGCAGGAGCCACACCGGGAAAATTAGCCAGGTTTTGGGACTGGCTTCTTGCCATCGCCAGATGTAGAGCCAGACGAATGCAGGGAAGGCGAGCGCTTCCAGAAGACTTGGCAGCGATGCGATCACAATAACGATCATAAATCAGGGCCGCGATTGGCGGCGCAAAAACGGGAGCGGGAAGAGCGGTAGCATGTGAAAAATACTATGATAGATATTCCTGGCACGGAAGCTTCTGCGAGGGACTCGTGGCGGAAAATGCGCATCGTGTAGTGATTTTGGGAGGCGGGTTCGGTGGATTATCGGCGGCGCAGGCCCTGAAGCGCGTTCCGGTGCAAGTTACGCTATTGGATCGCCGCAACTTTCATTTGTTTCAGCCGCTCTTGTATCAAGTGGCTACCGGATCGCTCTCGCCGGGGGAAATTGCTGCGCCGCTGCGCAGCGTTTTGCGCAAACAGAAAAACGCCGAAGTCCTGCTGGGCGAAGCTGCAGACATTGATCCGGCCAAAAATGTGCTGACCTTAACCGACGGAGTGCAGTTCGAATACGACTCGCTGATTGTCTCGACCGGCTCGCAGACCTCCTACTATGGCAACGATTCGTGGCGGAAAAATGCCCCTAGCCTGAAAACAGTCGAGGAAGCGACCAATATCCGTCAGAAAATCCTGCTGGCGTTCGAGTGTGCGGAGCGCGCCGCGACCGAAGAAGAAGCCCGCGCCTGGCTTACATTTGTGATCGTTGGAGCTGGCGCGACGGGCCTGGAACTTGCGGGAGCGCTTGCTGAGATCGCCAACGAAACGTTGAAGCACGATTTCCGGCGCATCAATCCAACGGAAGCGCAGATTCTTCTGGTGGAAGGCGGCCCTCGTGTGCTGACCGCATTCCCGGAGGATCTTGCGGAGAAAGCGGAGCGCCTGGTCTCAAAGCTTGGTGTGAAAGTTCTGAAGGGTGTAAAAGTGACCAACGTGGACGCCGATGGGGTGACGTTCGAACGCGGCGCCACTGCCGAGAGATTGGCCGCAAAAACCGTGTTGTGGGCGGGCGGAGTCACCACAAACGAATTTGGCCGCACGCTGGCGAAACGTACTGAAGCGAAAACTGATCGTGTCGGCCGCATTGAGGTGACGCCGCAACTCACAATCACCCACTTTCCCAATATTTTTGTGGTCGGCGACCTCGCTCTGGCGAATGATAAACATGGCAACCCCCTTCCGGGAGTAGCCCAGGTCGCGATGCAGGGCGGAGCGTACTCCGCCAAAGTGATTCAAGCGCGCGTTGAGAAAACGCCCGAACCGCCGCCGTTCCACTACTTCAATAAAGGCGACATGGCTGTGATTGGACGCGCTGCGGCAGTCGCCAATATTTTTGGCTTACATCTTTCGGGGTTGGTCGCGTGGCTGGTCTGGCTTTTCATCCACCTTATCTACATTGTGGAATTTCAAAGCCGAATCATAGTCTTTATCCAATGGGGGATTCAATTTGTTACCTTCAGCCGCGGAGCGCGTCTGATTACAGGTGACACGAGAATGCCGCCGCCCGAACCGTAGTAAACTATTTCCCGTGGAGAGATCGTGATTCCATCCTGCCCGGATTCATCTTTGTCGTCTGTGCTGATTCGCAATCTGAAACGTTCCTTCATTCTGGCAATTTCTTTGCTGTCGGCGATGGCCTGCCCCGCGCAAGACATCAGCCCTGACGCCTATTCCGGCCTGCGCTGGCGGTTTCTCGGCACGCATCGCGGCGGACGCATCACCGCTGTCGCGGGAATTCCCGGCCAGTCTAATCTTTATTACGCAGGGACGCCCAATGGCGGCGTCTGGAAAACCGAGGATGGTGGCCGCACGTGGAAGGCAATTTTCGATGCGGTGCCGGTCGCCTCCATCGGCGCTCTCGCCGTGGCGCGCTCCAATCCGAACATTATTTATGTCGCAACCGGCGAGCAAAGCAGAGGCCGCGGCGTTTTCAAGTCCACGGATGCGGGAGCCACGTGGACGAGCGCGGGAATGGCCGAAGAGCATTTCATCAGTTCGATTATTGTTGATCCGAAAAACCCTGACGTAGTTGTCGCGGGAGCGTTTGGAAGCTCGGTTCCCAACGAGCCGCGCGGGCTCTTCAAAACTACGGACGGCGGAAAAACGTGGACGAAGACTCTTAACGACGCAGAAGGCGCCTCGGGCGTGGCCGATATTGCGGCCGCTCCCGAAAATCCCCAAATCCTTTATGCGGCGCTCAATCCGCCTCCAGGCGAGCCCGGCGAGCGTGACTTAGCTGGCGAATCGCGCATTTACATTTCGGCGGACGAAGGAACCAGTTGGAAGGAATCGGGAGCGGAAGGATTGCCTGCAAAAGGCCGCGGTCGAATCGGGCTCGCGGTGCTTCCCGGAACTTCCGGGCGCGGCGTACTGGCGATCATGAATCAAGGGCTGTACCGTTCGAATGACGGCGGCGCTACGTGGCAGCGAGCCACCAAGGATCCTCGCATTGAGGGCAGCTGGTATTTTAGCCGCGTGTTTGTGGACCCGAACCATCCGCAAGTTGTGTACGTGATGCAGACTTGCACGTATCGTTCAAACGATGGCGGCAAAACATTTTTTGCGTTTCGCGGAGCGCCCAGCGGTGAAGACCACCACGTCTTGTGGATTGCGCCCGATGGTTCGAACCGCATGATTCTAGGTACCGACCAGGGAGCCATCATCAGCGCGAATGGCGGGGAGACTTGGAGTTCGTGGTTCAATCAACCCACCGGCCAGCTCTATCACGTGACGACTGACAATACGTTTCCGTATCACGCTTACGCCGCGCAGCAGGACAGCGGCACCATCGTTGTGCCGAACCGCAGCGACTACGGCGAAATCACATACCGTGATTGGTTTTCCGCAGGCGGATTCGAAAGCGGCTACATCGCTCCCGATCCGCTGAATCCCAATATCGTGTATTCCATCGGCTGGTTTGGCACCGTGATGAGGCTCGATCGCACCACCGGGCAGCTGGCGACAGTGTTTGTACCGCCGGCGAATTATCACACCGTGTGGGAAACGCCAATTATTTTCGCGCCGCATGATCCGCACACGTTGTACTACGGCTCACAGTATTTGTTGAAGACCACGGACGGCGCAGTAAATTGGGAGGTCATCAGCCCGGACCTGACTTCGTCGGCGCAGCATCCTGCGGAAGCAAAGAAGCCGGGCGCTGGCGGGCATGCGCCCGATCCCAACGAAGAAGAGTTCAATGATCCTGATGGTAAAGATGGCGGTGACAAAGATGCCGCGCAGTTCCCTGGAAGCGGCGCGATTCACAGCATTGCGCCCTCGCCGGTGGAAGCGGGAATGATCTGGGTAGGCACTTCGAACGGGTTGGTACAACTTTCACGCGGCGGCAGCTGGCAGGATGTAACGCCGCCGGGTCTGCCAAAAGGAAGCGACATCCGGGTAGTCGAAGCGTCAGCGCACGATGCCAATAGCGCATATGTTGTGGTGCTGGTGCGGCGCGATCCCAACCCATATCTGTTTCGAACGCGCGACGCCGGCAAAACCTGGAGCAAGATTGTCGCCGGACTTCCGGATGACGCGCCCGCGGAGAGCTTACGCGAAGACAACAAGAGAAAAGGGCTGCTGTTTGCCGGAACGGAAACAGCCGTTTGGGTTTCGTTCGACGACGGGGATCACTGGCAGTCGCTGCAACTCAATCTGCCAACGACCGACGTGACTGATTTCGCGGTGCACGGAAATGATCTGGTTGCCGCGACTTTTGGGCGCGGATTGTGGATCGTGGACGATATTTCGCCGCTACGCGAATTGAGCGCCAAGGATTTTGATTCGCCAGTACATTTTTTCAAGCCGCAACCCGCGATGCGAGTACGTTGGGATAACAACAATGAAACGCCGCTGGTGCCCGAGTTCCCCGCGTCGGAAAATCCTCCTGACGGCGCGATTCTCTATTACTCGCTAAAAAATAACGTGAAGAGCGAAATCACCCTTGATGTGCTCGATGCAAAAGGGAATCGAATTCGGCATTACTCGAGCAAGACCACGCCTTCGACCTTGCTGGTTGGCAATGCACCGGATTACTGGTTTGCTCCCGCGGCGGTGCTCGAAGCCACGTCCGGATTACATCGTTTTGTGTGGGATGTGCGCACTGAAGATCCGCAGACCCTGACTTACGGATATTTCGGTGGGAAGCTCGACTACATCGAATACACCTTGCCGGATCATGCGATAACGGGGCAGACGCCGCGCCAGCAGCCACCGGGAGCATTGGTCCCGCCAGGAACGTACGAAGCGGTGCTCACCGTGGATGGCAAACAGTACCGGCAAAAATTGGAAGTGGCGCTTGATCCGCGGGTGCACGCTTCTTCGTCGGACTTGCAAGAGCAGTGGAACCTTGCGCGGACAATCAGCGCCGCCATGGGTGCGAGTTACAACGCTTACAACGATTATTCCGCGCTGCAGACGGCCATCGCTGGGCAGCAGACGGCCTTGAAGGATAAGCCGCAAGCGAAAGAATTGCTTGAGCAACTTTCAAAATTGCAAAGAGCCGCCAACGATGTGGCAGAGGGGACCCGCGAAGCACCCGGCATCGGGCCGATCAATCGCGATATCTCGCGCTATTTTGTAATGATTGAGTCAGCGGACATGCGGCCTGCGGCTTCGGCGCAAAAAGTGTCCCAGGAGACGTGCACCACGTTGCAGAAAAATCTGGCGACTTGGCGGCAGATCAACGAACAAGATATTCCAGCCGTGAACAAGAAATTGCAGGAGATTCATCTTGTGCCACTGCCCGTGGCTGGCCGTACGGCAATTCTGGCGTGCGAGTGAAACCGTTCGAAGCGGGCTGCCGGCGTAAGTAGTTGGTCAATACGAGGTACTATCGAGGTGTGGTACAGAGGTTCCTGTAGTACTTTTTTCGCGCTACCAACATCTTCCAGTTGTCGCGCTAACTCCACGTCGCTTACAATTCGATTGACCCCAGCTCCACTATCCTTCAGGTGTTCTGTGACTACAATGGGTACAACGATTTACGAGCATATGTTTCATTCCTTCGGGCTGAGAGAAAATCCATTTCACGTATCGCCGGATCCGCGTTTCCTGTTTTCGGGAGCGTCGTATGAAACTGCACTGGCCGAACTGATGTTCGGAATCGAAGCGCATCGCGGTTTGCTGGTGCTCACTGGAGAAGCGGGCACCGGAAAAACCACGCTGATGCGTCATTTTCTGCAATGGCTTAACAGCCGGCAATTTTCCAGTTCTTACATTTTCCACACGCACCTCGATCCCGCTGATTTGTTCGAATTCATTTTGCGCGATTTTGGTGTTGCGGTGGAATCGACCAAGAAGAGCGATCTTTTGGCGACGCTGCACCGCTGGTTGCACGCGCGTCAGGCGCAAGGCGATTCGCCGGTGATTGTTATCGATGAGGCGCAGGCTTTGTCGCTGCGTACCCTGAGCGAATTGAATTTGCTGCTGAACCTGGAAAATATTCGCGGCAAGCTGGTGCAGATTGTGCTTGCGGGCCAACCGGAACTGGAAGAAAAACTGCGCCGTCCGGAATCGCGCGCGTTGCGGCAACGCATTATGGTGCGCTGCAGGCTGCCGCTTTTGTCGCTGGAAGAAACACATGAATACATCGCCTCACGGTTGATCGGCGCCGGGGGCTCCGGCTCGCAAACGTTCCCGACGGAAACAGTGCAAACCATCTATTCCTACGCGCGAGGCATTCCGCGTCTCGTCAACCTGTTGTGCGAGCAGTCGTTGATCGGCGCGTATGCCGATCGGAGCGCCATTGTCTCCTCGGCGAATGTTCGCAGGGTGGCGGCAGAATTCGACCTGGTCGGAGAGCCGTTCCGGGCCACTAATCTGGAACCGAAATTTACGTCTAAATTTATCGCGAGTGTTTTGTCAAGTTCCGAGGCGGTTACACACACACAGTCGCCGTCCGCTGCTGAGGTTCCCGCGACTCCGGAACTCCCCGCAATCGAGAAAACGATGGCCGCCGCCGCAGCGGAAGCCGCTGCTCCGGCTGTGCAGGCGAGCCATTCCGCTCCAATTGCGGAGTCCATCCCAGTGCAGCCCGTTCCTGATTCTGTTGTGCTGTCCGAAGACAAAACGCCGGTTCAATCGGCGTTAGAAACTCCAGAACTCCAAACGGTGGTCGCGGGTATGCGAAGCGAGCCGGCGCCGCCCGCGGTTGCAGAAGATGCCGCGCCACGGTCACCCCAAGATCATGTTCTACAGATTGTTCCGCGACGCGATGAGGATAAAGGTCGGCCCTCGCGCGGGTATATGTGGCGCAAACATCGCGCGGAAAGCGCGTTTGCGGTTTACTGGCGGGATGTGGCCGTATCGTTCGTACGTGATTGGCGGGCTTTCTTTGCGTCTCTTGCGCCGCAAGTCAGCGCATTTGCCGGGAATGTTCCGCACAGCGCGGACTCGCTACGCCGAAAGGTGGTCGAGCCATTGCGTGCGTGGTTGCGCACACCGATAAATTCCAGTCGTCAGCGTGACGCCGATTCGACCCCGCCCCGCTCACGCGTGGACAAGCCCTGACGCTTCATCCGCAATTCGAGCAAATTGCCTCTGCCCGCGAAGTTCTGCTCTGAAGGGTGTGAAAGATCTCGCGGCTAAAAGCCTTTCGGCCTTTCCTTTGACACGGCAAAGCTTTTTTCCAGCGCCAATCCAGCCTCCGCCAGCGTTCCTTCTTCGAATAACTTTCCGATGAGAGTCACCCCGTGTGGCACGCGCCGCGGCGGAGAAAACTTTGGCAATGGATGCGCTGGGTCGGGCGCCCAGTCGCTGCGCGCCTCACTTACTTCTACGAAGCCTGCGCGTATTGTAAGCGACGGGTGCCCGGTGAAATTGGAGATCGTCAGCATTTCATCGCGCAGCGACGGCACCAGCAGCAAATCCACCGCGGAGAAAATGCGCGCCATTTCCAGCGCCACTTTTCTGCGCATGCGATCCGCTTGCACGAAATCCACTGCCGACAGAAATCGCGCTTGCCGGAACAAATTTGGCCAAGAGTCGTAGGTCTGCATTTTCAATTGATCGGCGTCATGGCTCAAGGTTAGCTCTTCGAATGCTGCGGCGCCTTCCGCAAAGAGGATCAACTGCAGCGAATCGTAGGGCCAATCCGGTAAAGAGACCGCTGCCGGAATCATGCCTATTTTCTTGACGGTCTCCAGGGCGGCGCGGTCCACGTCGGTCGCTGGGTTCTCTTTCATCCAGGCAGGGAAGTACCCTACGCGCAAGCCTTTTACACTGGCGCTGGCGTCGAAATTCAGGTTGCTGGGTATGCTGTTCACGTCTCCCGCGTCCGGGCCGGAAATTGCCTGCAGCACCAGCAACGCGTCTTCGACACCCCGCGTCATCGGGCCAAGCTTGTCGAGCGACCAGCACAACGTCATCGCACCAGTACGCGGCACGCGTCCATATGTTGGCCGCAGGCCAGTGACGCCGCAACGCATGCTCGGCGACACGATGCTGCCACCGGTTTCGCTGCCAATCGAAAAGCCAACCAGGCCAGCGGCGGTCGCCGCCCCCGGCCCGGCACTCGATCCCGACGCGCCCTCTTGCAGCAGCCACGGATTCACGGTTTGGCCCCCGAACCAGATGTCATTCAACGCCAAGGCTCCGAGACTAAGCTTGGCGACCAATACCGCGCCGGCTTCATTCAGTTTCCGGACGACGGCGGCATCTTCTTTCGGCACGCGATCGCGAAATGGTTCCGCGCCATAGGTAGTGGCGATTCCCGCGGTATCCAGCAAATCTTTGCCGCCCCACGGGATACCGTGCAAGGGACCGCGATATCTTCCAGCGGCGATTTCAGCGTCGGCTTTCTTCGCTTGTGCCAGAGCGTGCTCGCGCGTCAGCGTAATTACGCACCGCAGAGTTGGATTAAATTCCTCAAGCCGCCGCAAGTAAATATTTGTCAGCCGTTCCGAGGTGATTCGTTTCGATTCAATCCACCGAGAAAGTTGCGTCACCGTCGAAAAAGCGATGTCCGCGTCATTTGTAGGCAGCGGACCAGCGTCAAGAGTGCTTCTTACGACCCGATTGCGCTCGGGCCCGGTTTTTGTTCCCGGCAGCACCGGATCCCATCGGGACCACGGCGCCAGATCGCTTTGCAACTCCATTTTTCGCGGCCCGACACGCCGTTCGTACAGCGGAGCCATGTTTACGCGCCAGGTTTTTGCCGCCTGGGCAAGGTCGGCATGCTTAGACTCGATCTGCACCAACTTCTCCGCCTCGGCAAACGTTTCCACCGAGACTTCCGGGCCCACAGGTTTTGCCGTTCCAAACGCGGGCGGCATTCCCGCCGGTTCTTGCGCTGGTGTCTGCTTTGCATCCTGTGGTGCGATTGCCGCTGCAATGCCGTTTTCAGCCGGGCCTGTGATTCCTTCAGCGCTGATTCTTGCTCCAAGTAAACCGAGTCCCGTCGCCGCTAAGAATTCTCGTCTGGTTTTCACCCTTGCTCCTCCGGCCAACTAGTGTACGCGTATTGGGCCTGGCTCTAGAGCTGTTCGTGAAACGCAAATATTTATTGCGACGTTAATTTTATGTACAGCAATAAAGAGGTTCTCAGTCACTCGTTGCGTGCTTTAATGCCGGGCCTCGCAAAGATGGCAGGAGAGCAAATCTCTTTCAGAGCACTTTGTGCGGCAGAGGGCATCCCGGCGTAAAAGGAGTGCATCCCACTTGTTGAGCAACATGCCTACTCAGACTGCTAGGGCTGGTGGACCGTCCACAGTAACGACCGCATCGAACTACCAAGAATACGTCAACCCGCAGTGGGTGACACTGCTTAATCTGCTCGGCATGAATGTCGAGTATGAGCGATGCCTTGGCTGCGAGTTGCACACCAAGGACGGTCGTCGCATTCTGGATTTTCTGTCCGGCTACTGCGTCCACAATATCGGGCACAACCACCCGTACGTGATTCAGGCGTTGAAAGACGAAATGGACAAGTGCGGGCCGGCAATGCTGCAGAGCCACGTGCCGGAAATTGCCGGGAAGCTCGCCCGCCGTTTGTGCCAGTTGGCCGGCGGGGGGCTGGAAAAAGTTTACTTCGGCAGCAGCGGCAGCGAAGGTGTAGAAGCGGCGATTAAGTTTGCGCGGGCTTACGGCGGCCGCGCCGGGGTTCTCTACGCCAAAAGCAGTTTTCATGGACTCACCGCGGGCGCGCTCTCACTTATGAGCGACGCATTTTGGCGCGAGGGCTTCGGCCCGCTTCTTGCCGACACCGACGGCGTGCCTTTCGGCGATATCCCGGCTCTTGAGAGCGCCATCACGTCCAAAAGGTATGCCGCGTTGGTACTGGAGCCGTTGCAAGGCGAAGGCGGGATTCGCGTTCCACCGCGCGAGTACTTGCAGCGGGCACAGGAACTTTGCCGCCGCACCGGCACGCTGTTTGTGCTTGATGAAGTGCAAACGGGGATGTATCGCACTGGAAGTTTCCTGGCGGCGCACCAGTTTGGCTTGCGGCCCGACATTGTAATTCTGGCGAAAGCGCTCAGCGGCGGGCTGATGCCGGTCAGCGCCGTGTTGATGACCAGCAAAATTTATGACGCCGTTTATTCTTCGTTGAAGCGCGCCATCGTGCACACGTCTACGTTCGGAGAAAACAGTTTGTCCATGCGCGCGGGGCTTGCGACCTTGGATGTTTTGGAAAACGAAGATCTAGGCGCGCGGGCCTTATGCCTTGGCGAGACCTTCCGGGCTAGACTGCGCAGGGCGTTGTCTGGCTTCGAGATGGTCAAGGAAGTCCGCGGCATGGGTCTGTTGAGTGGGATCGAATTTTCCCCGCCAAAGAAGCTGGCGATGCGCGCGCTATACGAAGCCTTTCACCGCGTTCATCCGGCAATGTTCGGCCAAATCCTGGTGATGAGGATGTTTCGTGAAAAACGAATCCTCACGCAGATTTGCGGGAACCATTTCATGGTTCTGAAAGCCGCGCCGCCTCTGATTGTGACGGCCGAACAGCTGGACGAATTTGTTCGAGCCATCCGCGATGTCGTGGGGCTGGCAGAAACGTCTCCGGCGTTCTGGACAGAAGCGCTTGCAATGGCACGCCGGGCCGTCAACATCTAAGCCGGCAAAAAGTTGCAAGGCATTGTGTAAACGGCTTGTGCCCACGAAATGACCCGTAATTGACATTTTCGTGGGCCATCGCGGCTATAAAATTGTCTTTGGCGCGAAGCGCCGGAAGCGAACACGTTGAAAGGCAGGCAAGTTTGGTATCAGGAGAGAGCACCGATGTATTTGTGGTGGGCGGAGGTCCGGCCGGGCTGGCGGCCGCAATTGCGGCCCGGCAAAAGGGTTTCCGTGTCATGGTCGCCGACGGCTCCGCGCCCTTCATTGATAAATCTTGCGGTGAAGGCATGATGCCGGAGACTCTGGCTGTGCTGGAATCTCTTGGCGTGAAGTTTGAGCGCAGTGTGGGGCATAGGTTTCGTGGTATCTCGTTTATTGAAAATGGCTCGCAGGTTTCAGCGGATTTTCCGCACGGGCAGGGAATTGGTTTGCGCCGCCCGCTGTTGCATGAACGCCTGGTGACCAGAGCAGAGCAATGTGGCGTGCAGTTTCTCTGGAAGACGACGGTCACCGGCATTATTTCCAGTATTGGCGGCGGTAGCGTGCAGCTTCCGGATCGAAATATACGTGCCACATGGATCGTTGGCGCGGACGGACAAGGCTCGCGCGTTCGCCGCTGGGTTGGAGTGGAATCTGCGCGTCGCGTCCGACAACGCTATGCGAGCCGCCGCCATTACCGCATCAAACCATGGTCGAAGTACATGGAAATTCATTGGACTGGGAAGATTCAGGCGTACGTAACCCCGATTGGCCAGGAAGAAGTTTGCGTCGTGGTGCTGGCGGAAACGCCAGCGCGCGGACTATCTGGAACGGCGCTCGATGAGATGCCAGCCCTCAGAGAAAGACTTTTTGCCGCACCGATGGGCAGCAGGGAGCGGGGAGCCGTCACCGCCATGCGCACGCTACGCCGCGTACAGAAAAACAATGTAGCTTTGATCGGCGACGCTTCAGGCGGCGTGGACGCCATTACTGGCGAAGGGCTGCGTTTGGCATTCCGGCAGGCGCTTCCGCTAGCCGATGCCATGGCGGCAAACGATCTGAGGCAATACCAACACGCTCATTGTAGACTCGCGCGGCGCCCAACGCTCATGGGCAATCTGATGCTTTGGCTTGGCCGCAATCCGCGCATTCGCGCAAGAGCTCTTCGCGCGATGCATGGCAATCCTGAACTCTTCGCGCGACTGCTGTCGGCGCATGCAGGAGATCTAAGCCCAGCGCATCTGGTTTCGGCCGGGGCGCAGCTTGGTTTGCGGCTTCTCGCCAGTTAAGAACGGCGAGCCTGGGCTGGAATATTTATGACCAAAGTAAAAGCGCGCTCGTTAGGAGCAGCGGTCTTATCAAGCATTGGTCTTGCGATTTTTCTTTCCGCGGCCGCTGCGCCGCCTCGCGTTCAATCACCGGCACCCGCTTCGGCGGCGGAAATTGCTCTGACGCTCGATCCCGAGCAATCCAAAGTGCATTACACCGTTGATTCCTCTCTGCACACCGTACATGGCACTTTTAATCTGAAGAGCGGATCTATCCGTTTTGATCCAAATACAGGAAAGGCTGGCGGCGAAATTGTGGTTTTCGCTACCAGCGGCGAAAGCGGAAACGACGGGCGCGACAAGCGTATGCACAGAGAAATCCTGGAAACCGCCAAATATCCCGAAGTGATTTTTCATCCAACACAAGTGGAAGGCAGAGTCCCGGCCTCCGGCCCGTCGGACGTGAAAGTGCATGGCATGTTTTCCATTCACGGAACGGACCACGAAATGACGGCGATCGTCCACGCGGAACTGGCCGGAGATCATTGGACGGGAACCGGCAGATTCGAAGTTCCCTATGTCAGTTGGGGAATTAAGGACCCCAGCAATTTTTTCTTGAAAGTGAAACACGTGGTAAACGTGGAATTGGAAATGTCCGGAGCCGTGAAAGCTGGGGAAGCGACTCCTTAGTGTCTATAGCGCCGTCCGAACTTTCACGCCTGTGTACTAACGAACGATCACTTCGCTAGGCCTCGACGGCAGACTGAACTTCGCTCCACGTTCCTGATTCGCTTGCAAGGTCGCTGCCAGATTCAACTCAGCAATCGGAATCTTTCGCGTCCACGAACCAGTTTTCCAATAGTCCGTCATCACGCTGATCGTTGTACCGACAATCGTATATTTCGCCACTTCTTCCCGATGCCCGTCGCGAAACACAAGCACTGCGGGCGGAAGTTCGCTCTGCGTTTGCGCAGTGTGCGAAGCAACAGTCCCCTTGGCCTGTGGTGCTACCGATCGCGGCTCGCCGGACTGTCCAGGAATGTCCATCGGCCCGTAGCTGGTGAGCCGTACCCAATGGTCTCCGCGCAATTCCATCACTAAAGATTCAGCAGGCTTGGGCGGATTTTCCGGCTGGGCTGGCGCGGCAGTCGGCGCTCGGAACGGCGGCGGAGGCTCTTGGCTGCCTGCATCTTGAGAATCGTAATCAGAGTAGTAGCCCGAATCGTAGTATCCATCGTAATAAGGATAGTAGTTTGGCCCATACCCCGAGCCTGCAAAGGCCCGCCGTCTGTGATGCATTCGCCCAAAAGGACCTCCCGTCGCGCGACCCCGCGAGCCGGTTCCAGCGCCGTGGCTTGCCGCCGCGAACCCAAACCCCCCGCGGCCCTGGCCTTGCGCCGAGACCGCAAGCAACGTCGCAAGTGATGCCGCCCCTAGAAAGCCGAGCGACAACGCCATCAGTTGATGTTTCTTCACCATATCGCCTCCGCTTTTGCCGCCACAGGCCTTGCAAAGCTACCTATAGCCCCAGCTGCTGTCGCAGTCAAGCACGCACCGCCGATTCCACCAGTTTAGATGCATACTTACGCCGATAGGGTCGGATTGGCAATCTGCGCGTCGTCTTCTCGTTCTTGCCTTGCGAGATTGCTCAGAAGTTCATAAGAGCGCAGCCGGTCCTCGAACTTGTAAGTGTTCGTCACCACCATCAGCTCATCGGCATGCGTCTCTTCCAGAAAATTATTCAGGCGGGCGGTGACACGTGTGGGACCACCAAAAATTGCTGCTCCGAACTTTACGGCCACCATTTCTTGTTCTTCTGCGCTCCAATCGAGATTCTTTGTCGGAGGCACCAGAGGCCCGGGAACTCCACGGATCAAATTCAGAAACATTTGAATTGGGGTCGCAGCGAGAAACCGCGCCTGTTCGTCAGAGTCGGCAACGAGGATCGGTATTCCAACCATGACGTAGGGTCTTTCAAGGACTTGCGAAGGCCGAAACGACGAGCGATAGAGCTGGAGCGCTGGCAGCAGCGGTCCCGGTTGGAAATGAGCGGCGAATGCAAATGGCAAGCCCAGTTCTCCGGCAAGACGTGCGCTGAAGTCACTCGACCCGAGAAGCCAGATCGGAACGTTCGTGCCTTCGCCAGGATAGGCATGCACCCGCTGCGACGGTTGTGGCTGGCCAAGATACCTCCGCAACTCTTCCACGAGCTCCGGGAAATCGTCGCCCGTGCTATGAAGAGAGCGGCGCAGCGCCCGAGCCGCCGCGGAGTCTCCTCCGGGCGCTCGACCGAGGCCCAAGTCAATGCGACCCGGAAAGAGAGATTCGAGCGTGCCGAACTGCTCTGCAATGGCTAGCGGCGCATGATTCGGCAACATGATGCCGCCGGCGCCTACGCGGATTGTCGAAGTTCCATTCGCGATATAACCGATCAACACTGAAGTCGCCGAGCACGCCACACCGTGAATATTGTGGTGTTCAGCGAGCCAGAATCGTTTGTAGCCCAGGGCTTCCGCGCGCTGTGCGAGCGTGCGCGAGTTACGGAAAGCCTCTTCAACGGTTCCGCCCTGTCGTAGATGCGCCAGGTCCAGAATGGAAAGCGGCGTACTGGCAAGACGCGTGTGATCTGGCATGAGTATCCCGTTCCGCCGCTCCCAAATCACCTGCTCGGGAAGCCGCCACTTCTATTCGATGCTCCAGATGTGCGACTGGTACAGGCGATGGGAAAGGGTATGAATTACTGCGGGAGTTGCAACTTCGCCGATCTTGGGCGGGGTATCAATGCGGCCGGGGGCCCGATTTGCACCACGCCGGTCCTCACTTGCCGCATGATCATGAGGCGGACGGTTGCAGGGGCATTTTCTGCAAGGTAGAGGCAGCTGAAAGGATAGCGGAAGTTCCCCTCTTCTGATGCCGCCGCTCCTGCTCCCTCCGTCCACTCGAGCAGACTTGGTGAGCCGCACTCTGAACGTGTAACTGTTCGCGATTTCGGTTCAGTGAATTGCAGCGGACTTGGCCAAAACTTTTTCGAGCACATCTTCGGGCAAGTTTGCGTAGCCTTGTTCCTGCGCGATTTTTTGGCCGCTGGTGTAGATCCACTTTAGGTAACTCGCCACGGCGCGGCCCCGCTCGGGATCCTTGGCGGCGGCGGGAACATAGACCCATGTGAAGCTGCTGATCGGATAACTCTCTTTTCCGGAAGCGTTGGTCAGAGAGACGCGGAAATCATTTCTCATCTTGTTGCCACTGGCGGATGCTGCAGCTGCGATGGATTGTGCAGATGGCTTGACGAATTCGCCCGTGGCATTCTTGATGCTTGCCATGCGAACCCCGGAACTTCCTGCGAGGTTAAGTTCCGTGTAGCCGATCGCCCCGGGTGTGCTGCGCAGCTTGGACACCAGATCCTGCGAACGCTGGAAGCTCGTGCCGATCGGCCATTTCGGGGATTCGCCGCGGCCGGCGGCGGCAAGAAATTGGGGGCTCACTTTGGCCAGATAGTCGGAAAGAATGTAATTTGAGCCTTTGCCCTCGTTGCGGTGGAGCACCTGAATTGCGAGATCCGGCAACTTCAGGTCGGGGTTAAGTTTGGCAATCGCCGGGTCGCTCCAAAGTTTGATGTTCCCAAGAAAGATATTTGCCACGACAGGCCCGGTGAGCTTGAGTTCACCCTTCACATCGGGCAGCTCGTAGATCACGACAATTCCAATCAGAACTGCAGGTAATTCAAGTATTGATTTCCCGGCGATCCGCAGTTGGGCTTCTGGGATCGGGGCATCGCCCCCGCCGAGATCGCCCGAACCTGCAAGAATGTTCTGGGTGCTCTCCGCGGTTCCCACCGCCAGATAACGAATATCAGTCGACGGTTGTTGCTGGTGGAACGCTTCACTCCACTCTTTGTAGAGTGGTTCGGGCATGCTGGACCCCGTTGCTACCAGGACCATTTTTTCTTGCCCTTGAATGACCGCGGGGAGCAAGAGCATCAATACCAAGACGGGTGTCAGGAACCCGCGAAACCTAAGACGCACGATGTCTTCTCTCCTCTCGTCTCGTTTCGAAACTTTGTCAAACTTCCGCAAGGGGTCCACAAAAATGGTCCCGCGGTATTCTACAGGTTAAAAGCAGATCCGGGGACCGAACATTGTGTCAGAAAGGACCGAACATAAACGTGTCCTCCCGTCCGTGCGGTCTTTCTGATGGTGCCGGGGGCCCGGATCGCAGCACGCGTGCATATCGTTTTTAGCCTTCCCTTGGCGGCCTGAGGAATGGCCGCCAAGCTGGTCCGCTCTGTGGTGCCAAAAATCCACTTATACTCTTGACCATTGTCGAACCTTTCTTAGTCCCACTCTTTTGCCTCAGAGCAGACCGCTCTGCGTGCCGAGAAACTCCCGCTGTAATCTTTACCAGTATTGCGGCGAAGCATTATGACCTAGCTTGAAAAAAACGGTCACCACGCCGTGGTCAGATAAGTGCGTGCAGGCTTGTGCGATGGACTTATCTGGTTCGAGAGGGCCGTCAAGAGCAGGGGCAGCTATGAATCCAAAACGAAAGTCTTTGAGTGCAACCTTCCGATACCTGCTGGCGATGGTTTGCACGATCTCCATCGTACCCGGCGACACAGCTATCCCGTCGCCTCATTCGACGCAGTCGGCCGCGCAGGCTGACCAGGTTGCAAAAACTCCACCCGATCAACTGGACTCCCTCGTTGCGCCCATTGCTCTCTATCCAGACCCGATGCTGGCCCAGACCCTCGCAGCCTCGACATATCCTCTCGAGCTCATTCAGCTCCAGCAGTGGCTGGCAAAGAATCCTGGGCTGAAGGATAAAGCACTCGCCGATGCCGTCATGAAACAGCCCTGGGACCCAAGCATTCAAGCGTTGGCTGCGCTGCCCGAAGTGGTAAAGCGTCTGGCAGAAGACATTCAGTGGACCACGGACCTGGGCAACGCGTTTCTGGCGCAGCAGAGCGACGTGATGGATGCGGTGCAGCGCATGCGCAAGAAGGCACAGGACACGGGCAATCTGAAATCGACCGAGCAACAGAAGGTGGAAACCAGGGTCATCGAGAGCAAGAGTGTGATCGTGGTCGAGCAGGCGAATCCACAGGTCGTGTATGTGCCTTCGTACGATCCAGTCGTGGTGTACGGCCCGCCGGTATATCCCTACCCGCCTATTTACTATCCGCCGGCTGGATACTATGCCGCGGGAATTGCGATTTCTTTTGGAGTTGGCATGATGATGGGTGCGGCCTGGGGCGGCGGCTGGGGCTGGGGCTGCGGCTGGGGCGGCAACAACGACATCACGATCAACAACAACAACAATTTCAACCGCAACTCGAACGTTGGTGGTGGGAACCGCAACAACATTGGGAACGGAAACCGCCCATCGCAGCAGCCGGGTCGCGGGGGCGGAGGCCGTGGAGACGGCAGCTGGAAGCACAATCCGCAGCATCGCGGCGGCGCCCCGTATGGCGACCGAGGTACCGCGAACAAGTTTGGAGGGTCGGCGCGAGGTGACTCGCTTTCCAATCGGCAGTCAAGTGCCCGGCAACAAATTGGCCGACAGGGCGGGAATTTGGCAAGCACTCGCGGCGGAGGAGCTGGCGTGAGCAATCGGGCCAGCGGATTGGGTGCGGGTAACCGAGGTAATGGCGCAGGCGTTAGCAACAGGGCGAGCGGAGGCGGAGCAGATCGGGTAGGAAGCCGGGACGTCTCACGCAGCGGTGGGGGAAATCGCGATGCTTTCGGAGGAGGTTCCAGGGGCTCCAGCGGTTACAACGGATCGAGCTCGCGCGCCAGCAGCAGCCGGGGATCCTCGAGCATGGGATCTCGCGGTGGTGGTGGGGGGAGTCGAGGTGGTGGAGGGCGGCGCAGGTAGGCGGCCCAGGTCCGGGGAATGAAAATCAGAGGGGTATGGGTATGAAATCGATATTTGCGACTGCAAGCCCGATGTGGGTTCATTGGATTACGGCTGGATTGGCACTGCTGTCATTGCAGGGCTACCTCGCTGCGCAACAACCTGCCGCAAAGACTCCCCCAGCTTCTGTTGCTGCCGGTGCCAAAACCTTCGATACTCCGCAACAGGCTGCCGATGCGCTGGTCGCAGCGGCCGAGCAGTTTGATGAGCGCGGTCTCGGGGAAATTTTCGGCCCAGGTGGTGAGGACATCGTTTTTTCCGGTGAATACCCACAGGACCGCAAGCGCGCCTCCGACTTCGCTGCGGAAGCGCGCGAAAAGAAAAGTGTCTCCGTGGATTCGAAAAAAGGGAACCGGGCATTCCTTTTGGTGGGCAACGAGGATTGGCCCTTCCCCGTGCCAATCGTAAAGTCGGGTACCAAATGGGCGTTCGATGCCAAGGCCGGCCGTCAGGAACTCCTCTACCGCCGCATCGGAAGCAATGAACTGGACGCCATTGATATCTGCCGCGGGTACGTGGAAGCGCAGCACGAATACGCACTCCAGAAGCGCGAGGGCTACGAAGCAAACCAGTACGCCCAGCGCATCGTAAGCAGTCCGGGCAAGCAGGATGGCCTGGCATGGCAAAACGCGGATGGTACTTGGGGCGGACCGATCGGCGAAAAGATTGCCCGTGCCATCGAACAAGGCTACTCCGGCGGTGCGGAGCCATACCATGGCTATTTCTTCAGGATTCTGAAAGGTCAAGGACTCGCTGCACCACTCGGCGAAATGGACTTTGTCGTGAAAGGTGTAATGATCGGGGGCTTCGCTCTGGTCGCTGCACCGGCCGAGTACGGCGTTACCGGACTGAAGAGCTTCATCGTCAGCCACGACGGTGTTGTCTACGAGAAGGATTTTGGGCCGGCCACGCTCGATGCGTTCGTAAAAATGGAGCGCTTCAATCCGGATCGCTCCTGGAAACCGGTCCCGGAGGAGTAAGCGGACATCCGCCAATTGAACGCGGTATCCGTCGAATTGAAAGAAATCTGTCGGCCCTGGGGAGTGCGCAGACTAATCCCGTGAAGAGATCATCAATTTCAACGCGGCGTTAGTGCTGGCGCTGTGGAACCGCCCTATCCTGGATACCAACGTGTGATTCAAGCTTTGCATTCTTACTTCGAGTTGTGAACGAATATCATTGGATTCGGCTTCCCGCCGTACAAAAAACGATCGCGCCGGGCGATTCTTATTCGGGAGTCCCTCAACTGATTAAATTGCTCCGGCGTAGGGGCGATCTCTCTACCGGCGCGAACGTTCCCGCCGATGGAACGGTCTATCAGGGTCCACTGGTGGACGCCGTCAAGAGTTTTCAGCGCAGGCATGGCCGAACCCCGGATGGACGAGTTAACGCGCAATCCCTGGCCGATCTGAGTGTTTCTCTCAGGAATCGAATACCGAGATGCAACTTACCCTAGAACGCTGGAGGTCGCCGCCCGTTGGCCCCCTCTCGGCTCTCAACGTCGCGAACATCCCCCGAATTTCGTCGCCGCG
>Ga0210406_10000977_pt1 | contig 36992 bp, 36 predicted proteins | sample IncBWC30MmetaG_FD_155454 | JGI IMG/M metagenome (GOLD analysis project Ga0210406, IMG submission 155454) | Forest soil microbial communities from Barre Woods Harvard Forest LTER site, Petersham, Massachusetts, United States - Inc-BW-C-30-M | ecosystem: Environmental > Terrestrial > Soil >... | reverse complement strand
AAGAAAGAGATTCAGCTTGAGATCGCGCATGTCTTGTTCATCGACATCGTTGGTTACTCGAAGGTTTCGATTAACGATCAGCGGACGGCGATTGACGAACTGACTCAAGCCGTTCGCACGTCCGAGCAGTTTCAAAGGGCCGAAGCCGGGGCCCGCTTGATCAAGATCCCCACCGGCGATGGGATGGCGCTAGTTTTTTACAAGAGTCCGGAAGAGCCGGTGGAATGCGCGCTTGAGATCAGTCGCGCTCTCAAAGAACACCCGAAGCTACAACTTCGAATGGGCGTGCACAGCGGCCCAGTCAGCGGCGTGGTCGATGTCAACGGTCAGGCCAACCTTGCCGGCGCCGGTCTTAATGTGGCGCAACGGGTGATGGACTGCGGCGATGCCGGACACATTCTCCTCTCCAAACGCGTTGCTGGCGATCTAGGAGAATACGAACATTGGCGGCCGCTCCTGCATGATCTCGGCGAATGCGAAATGAAGCATGGGATGCGCGTCTCCATCGTGAACCTTCACGCGGATGAAGTGGGCAATCCGCAACTGCCGAAAAAATTCCAGGCCTTGAGGAAGCACAGAGCGCGAATGCGCTTGGCGGCGATGGCGATGGCGTTGCTCGTGCTCGCGGTCGCGCTGGTTGTTTTTTCAAAGAGATCGGCAAGATCGACATCAGCCATTCAGGAAAAAAGTGTCGCCGTGCTTCCGTTCGAGAATCTAAGTGAAGATAAAGCGAACGCTTACTTTGCCGATGGAATTCAGGACGAAATTCTGACCAAGCTTGCGAGCATTGCCGACCTCAAAGTCATTTCCCGAACTTCGACCGCAAAATATAAGAGCCGGCCCGAAGATCTAAAAACCGTTTCCCAACAGTTAGGAGTCGCGACGGTGGTTGAGGGAACGGTGCAGCGAGCTGCGGATAAAGTCCGCGTGAACGTGCAGCTGATCGATGCGCGGGCCGATTCACATCTTTGGGCAAAAACGTTTGATCGTGAGATCAAGGATGTGTTTGCAGTTGAAAGCGAAGTGTCACAGGAGATCGCCGACGCCCTGCGGGCAAAGCTTTCGCCCAACGAGACCAGCACGCTTGCCACAGCGCCCACGCGCGATGCCGTGGCCTACGACTTATTCTTAAAAGGCGAGTTTGAGGAACGCGAAGCGGAAAGCTCACTTAAGCCCGACGCCTACGATCAAGCCGCTGATTGGTATCGGCAGGCGATCGCGCGCGATCCGAACTTTGCGCTTGCGATTGCACGTCTCGTCCGCAGCCAGTTGAATCGCCACTGGTTCGTCCAGCCTTTGACCGAAACGCAATTGGGAGAAGTTAAGGACGCGGCAAACCGCGCATTAACGCTCGCGCCAAACTTGGCCGAGGCCCATGTCGCGCTTGGGCAATTCTACTACCACGGACATCGCCAGTATGAGGAAGCTTTGGCTGAATTCCGAAAGGCGATTGAGCTACAACCGAACAACGTTGAGGCGGCAGAGCTTTCCGCGTTCGTCCATCGGCGTCTGGGGCAATGGCGGGAATGTTTAGATGAGCTGTTCAAGAGTAAGGAGAAGGATCCGCTGAATGCGATTGTCGCCGCCGACATCGGCACCACTTACGTACAGTTACGAATGTGGAACCAAGCGAAGGAGGCAGCGGCACACACTCTAGAGATTAATCCACACAACGTCGTGGCGATGCGCGTTAGTCTCATTAGTTGCCGTAATGGAAGCGGCGATGTCACCGAAGCGAAGCGCTTGCTCGCTACATTCCCGAAAGAACCTGACCTCACGGTTACGCGTGCCGGCATCGCTCCGCTCATTGGTGAGCGGGCTTATCTATCGGTCATCGAGCGAGACTTTGGAGGCGCTCTCACGGTGTGGGAAAACGATAAGAACGGCCCTGCCGAGAAGCGCAAGCGGCTCTCCGCACGATCGGCGATTCGCGTCCTTTCCGGCGACGTCACCGCCGCTAAAGCTGACGCTGAAGAAGCGCATAACCTACTGGATAACCGGTTGCGTGAGCAGCCGAGAGACGAGTTCGCGTTAGTCCAATTAAGTTGGGTTGCTCTGGCCCTTGGCAACCCTACCGAGGCAATCCAAGCAGCACAACAAGAGGCGAACCTAATACCGATCGAGAAAGATCCTTTCGATGGGACATCCGCGCTGGTCAACTTAGCGGAAGTCCAAGCCCGCTGTGGTCACGGTGAAGAAGCGGTCAAGATCTTACAACGACTCCTTTCCATCCCCGCGGGCTTTGATGTTTCAATTGCCCGGCTGAAAATCGATCCGGTCTGGGATCCGATTCGCAACGATCCGGGATTCCAGCAACTCCTCGTCGGCAAGGAGCAGATCGGGCCTAACAAGTAAACGAAATGTCCGAAGAAGAAAAAACGAACCTGCGACTGGAAATCGGGCACATTCTCTTCATCGACATCGTTGGTTATTCGAAGTTGCTCATCAACGAGCAAAGCGAGCAGGTTCAGACGTTGAAGGAAATCGTACGCGGAACGGAGCAGTTCCGTCTCGCGGAGGCAGAAGGCAAACTGCTGCGGTTACCGACTGGCGATGGAGGCGCACTCGTTTTTCGCAACAATCCGGAAGCGCCAGTCATGTGTGCATTGGAAATTAGCAAAGAGCTCAAGAAACATCCCGCGCTTCAAGTTCGAATGGGAATTCATAGCGGTCCGGTCAATGAAGTTGCCGACCTCAACGAACAAGCAAACATCGCTGGCGCGGGAATCAACATCGCCCAGCGGGTGATGGATTGTGGCGATGCCGGACACATTCTTCTCTCCAAACACGTCGCGGAAGATTTGGAACACTATCCGCAATGGCGTTCTCAACTGCACGACCTCGGTGAATATGAAGTCAAACACGGTGTGCGTGTCGGCATCGTCAATCTTTACGTGGACGGAATCGGAAACTCGCACATTCCAAACAAGCTTCAGGTTCTCAAGAAGCAACGCGCGCGATCGCGCCGGGCTGTAATCGCAATTGCACTCCTACTGCTCGTTGGAGTCGCGGCCGCGTTTGTCATTGTTTCAAGGAAATCGACCGTACCGGCATCAAGTGTTTCAAAGAAGAGCATAGCCGTCCTTCCATTCGAAAACCGGAGCGAAGACAAAGCGAATGCTTACTTCGCCGACGGCATTCAGGACGAGATTCTAACACGCTTGTCGAAGATCGCTGATCTCAAGGTCATTTCCCGCACATCCACGCAGCATTACAAAAGCGCACCGGAAAACCTACCTGAGATCGCCAGGCAACTTGGCGTGGCAAACATTCTGGAAGGAAGCGTTCAAAAAAGTGGCGACGCCGTGCGGGTGAACGTGCAGCTGATTAAAGCAGCGGACGATTCCCATCTTTGGGCCGATACCTTTGATCGCGAACTCACCGACATCTTTTCCGTCGAAAGTGAAGTGGCCAAAGCAATCGCAGAACAGTTGCGCGCTCACCTCACCGGTCGGGAAGAACAAGTCATCGCTGCCAAACCGACAGATAATCCTGAGGCCTACGATGCCTACCTGCGTGGGCTCGCCTACACACTGAAAACCGGTTCACCAGCCGACATCCTTGGCGCGCAGAAGTATCTCAGAGAAGCGGTGCGCTTGGACCCGAAGTTCGCTCTTGCCTGGGCGCTCCTGTCAAATGTTGATTCGTACGGTTACATCTCAACGATTCTTCAGCCGACAGTCGCCCTCCGTGAAGAGGCACGGCAGGCAGCCGAGACCGCACTCACTCTTCAGCCTAATCTCGGTGAGGCAGTATGGGCCAAGGGCTTTTATCACTACGCCTGCCTAAAAGATTACGACACCGCGGTGCGTTACTTTGAGCAAGCACGGCCACTCTTGCCGAATAGCAGCCGGATTCCCGAATCGCTAGCCTATCTCGAGCGGCGGCGAGGCCAGTGGGGCCAGAGCGAGAATTACTTCAGCGAAGCCGAGCGGCTCGATCCGCGCAACGTTCGGCTGCTCAACGAGCACGCGGGATCCTACATCATGCTTCGTCGTTTCCCCGAAGCGCTGCGAAAGCTTGATCAGGTGCTCAATATTATACCGGACGACCCGGATACCCTCGCTCAAAAGGCGACTATCGCACAAGCCGAGGGCGACCTGCCGCGTGCGGCGGTGCTCCTTGCTCCGCTGCATCCGAACGCCGACGCCCCCCTGGCCTTGGAAACACAAGTTTATCAAGCGATTCTGGAGCGCCAGCCTGGACCAATGATTGCCCGGTTGAAGGAAATACTGGCCAAGCCTGATCCAGCCTTGGGTTACATCAATGGCCAACTGCGCTTTTGGTTAGGCTGGGCGCAAGAAGTCGCGGGCGACCATGTCGCTGCTCAGGAAAGTTGGCGACAGGCAGGCAGCGAACTTGAATCTTTCCTCAAAGAACAGCCGGAAAATCAGTTCCTCATCGGCTATCTCGCACTGACGAATATGGGCCTTGGTGACAAAGCCGCCGCGTTCGCCCTGGCCGAACGGGCGATCGCCATAGTCCCGATCGAGAAAGACGCGGTGTTTGGTCCCGGTGCGGTCGAGGTCCTTGCTCGCGTGGCTGCGCAGATGGAGGAGCCTGACCGCGCCATTACCGCTTTACAAAAATTACTCTCGATGCCCGGCCAAGGGGCGCTGACTGAAAACGTGACGCTCACTCCTGCGCTGCTCCGCCTCGATCCGATGTTCGATCCGCTCCGGAATGATCCGCGCTTCCAAAAACTGGCGCATTCGGACGGGAAGTAGTCTGAAACTAGACAGGATCAACAGGACGAAGTTGTAACGGTGCTTGTTCTCAAGCACCGAAGCTAAAATAGGACAGGCGCTTGACACAAGCGCCTCTACAACGAGAGCCAGCCTTGCGGCTACTGTTTGTCGATCTTATATTTAAAGAACGCGCCCGGCGCGGACGAACGCGGAGGTTTAAATATGGCAACCACAATTGCTGCTCCAAAAAAGAAAGCTGCCCCGAAAGCGGCACAGGAAGATTTTTTGCCGCTCGAGGGCACCGATCACATTGAATTTTACGTCGGCAACGCGAAGCAGGCCGCGCATTACTACAAGAGCGTGTTCGGCTTCCAAAGTCTGGCTTATGCCGGACCTGAGACCGGGATTAAAGACCGCGCGAGCTACGCGATTCGACAGAACAAGCTGACTTTTGTCCTGACAACGCCGATTCGCGGCAGCAAGCAAATCGCGGATCACGTTTATAAACACGGCGACGGCGTGAAAGTGATCGCGCTCAAGGTGAAGGATGCGACATCGGCCTGGAAGGAAACGACCAAGCGCGGCGGCAAGAGTTACCTGGAGCCGAAGACTTTGAAGGACAAACACGGCGAGGTCATCATGAGCGGCATCCATACTTACGGCGACGTCGTCCACGTTTTTGTCGAGCGCGACGATTACACCGGACCATTCATGCCAGGATTCGAGAAATGGGAGCCAGGTTTCGAGACGAAAGAAAGCGGTCTGCTTTATTGCGACCACTGCGTAGGCAACGTCGGTTGGAACCAAATGAATCCGTGGGTGAAATTTTACGAGGACGTGATGGGCTTCCGAAACATTCTCAGTTTCGACGACAAAGACATTTCGACCGAATACTCGGCGTTGATGAGCAAAGTGATGAGCAACGGCAACGGGTTCGTGAAGTTTCCGATCAACGAACCGGCCGAAGGAAAAAAGAAATCGCAGGTGGAAGAGTATCTCGATTTTTACAACGGCGAAGGCGTCCAGCACATCGCGATTGCGACCGGCGACATTGTGAAGACGGTCACCGAGCTGCAAAAGCGCGGGCTCGAGTTTCTCAACATTCCTTCGACCTACTACGACACGCTGCCGGAGCGCGTCGGTCACATCGACGAAGATCTCGGACCGTTGAAGCGGCTCGGGATTCTCGTCGATCGCGACGACGAAGGTTATTTGCTCCAGATCTTTTCAAAACCAGTCGAGGATCGGCCGACGTTGTTCTTCGAAATCATTCAGCGCAAAGGCGCAAAGAGTTTCGGCAAAGGCAACTTCAAGGCGCTATTCGAAGCGCTCGAGAAGGAACAAGAGCGACGAGGAAATTTGTAAGAGGAGGAGACAATGCCGTTTTATCAAAGACTTGGAGAGCTACCGCGAAAACATCACATCTGGTTTCATCGCAACGGAGCTGGCCCCGGCTACAAGAACGAAGGCATTTATTACGAGCACGTCGTCACGACTGAGGGTTTCAATGAAGCGTTCTCGATCATGTATCATCTGCGGCCGCCGACGCGCGTCCGCAGCGTGAAGTTGCTTAAGTGCCAAGAGCTCAAGAAAGCCGCCGACAGTCCGCTGCGTCATCATCATCTCAAGACGGCAAACATGCCCCGACGCGGCGATCTTTACAGCGGCCGCGTTCCAATTCTTTTCAATCAGGACATGACGGCCTGGCGCGCGCGCCCGGAGAAGCCTTACGGCAAATTCGAGTATTACAAAAACGGCGGCGCCGATGAGATCATCTTCGTATTCAAAGGCGGCGGAACAATCGAAACCGTTTTCGGAAAGCAACGTTATCGCGCCGAAGATTACATCGTGATCCCGCGCGGGATTACCTACCGACTCGTTCCGGACAAGGTCAATGAAGAAGATTATCTGATTCTCGAATCGTCCGGGCCGGTCCGGATTCCGAAACGTTACTTGAACAGCGAAGGCCAGATCAAAATGGGCTCGCCTTATTCCGAGCGCGACTTTCACGGACCGACTGAGATCAACGCGATCGACAAGGAAGAAGACACCGAGATTTTGGTGAAAGACGGTCCTCGCTGGACGTGCGTGACGATGGCGCACAATCCGTTCGATGTCGTTGGCTGGGACGGTTACGTTTATCCGTTCACCTTCAACGCGCAGGATTTCGAACCAATCACCGGCACGGTCCATCAACCGCCCCCGATCCATCAGACGTTCGAGATCCGCGGTTACGTCGTTTGCACGTTCGCGCCGCGGTTGCTCGATACTCACCCCGAAGCGGTAAAAATTCCGTGGGTGCACGACAACGTAGAAGCTGACGAGGTTTTATTTTACGTGCGCGGAAACTTTGGATCCCGGAAAGGAATCGAGCCGGCTTCGATCACGCTTCATCCGCGCGGAATTCCGCACGGCCCGCATCCCGGCACAATCATGGCGAGCAAGAACGCGACCCGCACCGAAGAGCTTGCGGTCATGTTCGACACCCAACACACACTCGAGCTTACCGAAGCGGCGGTCGCGCTCGACGATGAGAAATATCCGTTGAGCTGGCTCGATTAGCATGAGTTCATCAGGCAACGGCGAAACGGAATTGCAAGCGGCCGAGCGCCGCATTCGAAGTCTTCCGAAATGCGGCGCGGCGAAGATCGCTCGCATGGAGCAAACGTTTCACGATTTGCTCGACGCGATCGGCGAGGATCCGCAGCGCGAAGGATTGTTGCGAACGCCAACGCGCGCGGCGAAGGCGTTCGAATTTCTCACGAACGGTTACCGCCAGGACCTCGACGCGATTGTTAACGGCGCAATCTTCAGCTCCGACGCGAGCGAGATCATTTTGGTCAAAGACATCGAACTCTACTCAATGTGCGAGCACCATCTCCTTCCGTTTATCGGCCGGGCGCACGTTGCCTACATTCCAAACGGAAAGGTGATCGGCCTGTCGAAACTCGCGCGCATCGTGGATGTCTTCGCGCGCCGCCTGCAAATCCAAGAACAATTGACCGTGCAGATCGCGGATGCGCTGATGAAAACACTTCACCCTTCCGGGGTCGGCGTCGTCGTGGAAGCGAAACATCTTTGCATGATGATGCGCGGCGTGGAAAAGCAGAACTCCGTCATGAAGACGTCGTGTTTGCTTGGCTCGTTCAAGGAAGACGCGCGCACCCGTTCGGAATTCCTCGCGCTTCTCAAAGAATAACACCGTCATGCTTCTGACGGTCAGTAAACGGCTTGAATTTTCAGCCTCACGACGATTGTTCGTTCCGCGATGGAGCGAAAGCGAGAATGTCGCCGCGTTCGGCGAGGAAAGTCGTGCCAAGCACGGGACCGGACGCAACTACGTCGTCTATTTCATTTTCAGTGGTCGCGTTGATCCCGTCACCGGGATGCTGATCAACATCAGCGAAATCAAACACCGCGCCGGGGAGATCGTCGACAATCAATTCGATCACAAGTTCTTGAACGAGGACAACCCAGGGTTTCGTGGCGTACCGCCTACGGCCGAGAACATCGCGCGTCAGCTTTTCACCGATGTCGCGCCGCTGTTTTCCGACGTGGACGCAAAGCTCGTTGCGGTTCATTTGATCGAAACGCCGGACCGCAGCGCGACTTTTTATTTCGATGGGATGTGCGACGCCAGTTACTGGTTCGAGTTTTCGGCTGCGCGGCAAACCATGTCGCCGCGACTTACGGCGGCGGAAAACGAGAAAATCTTCGGCGAATCAACCTCCATCCACGGCCACAACTACCGCGCGCGTCTCACATTTCGGAAGGACAAAACCGATGCTCCGAGCGTTCAGCAGCACGATGTCGACCTTTGCAAGAAGTCGTTCCACGACGAGTTCGATCATCGTAACCTCAACGAATTATCGTCGTTGAAGGATCGGCCGCTCACGACCGAGAGCCTCGCCGCTTACATTCGCGAACGCGCCGGCGCGTCTTTGCCGATTCACCGCGTGCGTTTGCACGAGCGTGATGATTTCTTTGCCGAAGTCTGGCCGGAACAGACTATTTTGCTCGGAATGCAGGCGCGTTTCAGCGCAGCGCACCGATTACACGTTCCGTCGTATTCCGACGCGAGAAACCAGGAGCTGTTTGGCAAATGCGATAATCCGCGCGGCCACGGTCATCTTTATCTCGCGGAAGCAACGATCGCCGGAAATTATGACGAGCACAGCGGAACGCTCTACGATTTCGTCGCTTTCCAAAAGGCGCTGCATGACTCAATCGAGCCGTGGCAGGATCGGCACCTGGATCTTGAAACCGAGGACTTCGGGAAAATTTCGTCCACCGGCGAGAATATCGTGCGCGCGCTCTGGTCGAAGATCGACAACCGCGTAAACCAACAGCTCGTCCGATTGCGTTTGTGGGAGACAAACAACAATCGGTTTACGTTGCGAAGAACATAAATTTTTGGAGGGACGCGCTCCGTCGCGTCCTTTAGATTTTGGGCATGACGGAGCATGCCCCTCCAGATTAGAAAATGATGAAGAGGATTCTCATCACCGGCGCGAGCCGCGGAATCGGTCGAGCGATTGCCGAAAAGCTGGCTGCGCCGGAGGTGACATTGCTGTTGCACGGGCGCGACACCGTCGCTCTGGCCGAGACTTGCAAAGCCATCCAGTCCAATTGCGCGAACGTCGTGAAACTCATTCACGATCTCGCGACGGAGCAAGGCGCGGCCAACTTAATTTCGCAGGTCGGCGCCGAACCGCTCAACGTCCTGATCAACAACGCAGGTATTGCGGTGGTGAAACCGTTTCGGGAAATCACTTTCGAAGAGTGGAAGCAGACGATTGGCGTGAACGTGACCGCGCCGTTCCTCTTGATGCAACGGTTCGCCGGCCAAATGCCGCCGGGCTCAAGCATCGTGAATGTTCTTTCGGTCGCGGCGAAAACGGCGTTTCCGAACTGGAGTGCGTACTGCATGAGCAAATTCGCGCTAGAAGGGTTGTCGCAATCGATTCGGCAGGAGCTGCGCGAGCATTGCATCCGCGTGATCAACATTTATCCCGCCGCGACCAACACCGAGATTTGGGATGATGTCGCCGGGGATTGGCCTCGCGATAAAATGATTTCCGCCGAACACGTTGCCGACGCGGTTGCCTACGCTTTGTCGCGACCAGCCGACGTTGCCGTCGAGAATATCACGCTTTCCAACGCCGCTGGAAATTTGTGATGATGTACACACGATGATCGGCGCCCTGCAAGATGAAGTCGGAGTGAACGTGATCGCTTCGATCATTGCGTCGGCGTTCTTTCTCGCCGCCGGATTCATTTGGGGGAAATACAAAGAGCGCCGAAAAAGATTCGGAAGAAACCTCGAGGAGTACGATTTCTATCCCTTCACCGTCACGCGTGAAAATTTCGGAGAATTCAACCTGAACAATTTCCGCCTCGGAATGCATTACTTCCTCAAGAACGAGGACCACACCGCGGCGCGTCAGCTCATTTTTATCGGCGAGCAGAACAACGTTCGAAACCAGCTGGAACCGGCGGAGCAAAAAGTTTACGCGCAACTGTTCGAGAAGTACGATGGCAAAAAGATCATCGATGACACCCACGAGTTTCTCGAAAACTACGAACGGATCGTTCGATTAATCGGAAAATCGTTTCCCAACACCGGCATCGAAATCCTTTTGCACAACCTCGCCAATCCGGCGCACTCGCTGATTACGCTCGAGAACAATGTCACCGGCCGACATTTGCGCGACGGAGCAACCAACCTGTTGATCGACTTTAAACGCCGGCAGCTTCAGAACGAGGACAAACTGAATTACGAGCTCAATATCGGTTCGCGAAGGTTCAAATGCACTTCGATTCCAATCAAACGCAAGGATTTCGGGATCGTCGGCGGGATCTGCATCAATATTGACGCGAACTACATCACCGAAGAGGTCTTGAAGGATAAGCAACGGATCGAAACCTGGTTCCAGAATTTTCTCCGGACCGACATGCAGCTCGACGAAAATATTCTGAGCAAGGACGAGTACGCCAAGGCCCAGAAGGGCAAGCGCCACTTCAAGGACGAGAGCGTCTAGGCCGGACTACTTTCGGCCAAAGGAATAAACAATCGCAGTCGAAGCACGAAAGTTATTCTCCCACTGGTTGCCAAGATGTGTTCCCAAATAGTCGGCTTGCACAATTCGCCAGGATAAATGATTCGTCAGGCGCCAGTCGAAACCTGCTCCGAGCGCCGTGGCAAAACCGTCCGCGGACGCGCTTTGACTGACGGACGAAAATTGAGGAGAAGTTATTTGGGCTTCCGCATGCACACCGCCCGCGAGGGCTTCGAGGAAAACTTTGAAATGAGGATCGTGCCAAACAGTGACCCGCGGACCAAAAACGTAGACGTAGCGTTGACTGTCGACATCAACGGTTCGACGGAAGAATACCGGAACTGAGTGGCTACCGAAGTCGGCCATGAATTCGCCCCCGGCCGCCAGCCAGGACGTGGCATTGATGAATAATGAACCGTCGACACCGTACAGATTCTTTGTCTCGGGAAACTGGTTATCCAAATAGATGTAATTGAAGCCCACAGAGGCCTCGAAAAGGTCCGATTGTGCCGCCACGGCCGCGGGATTAATCTCTTTTTGGCCGTGAGCTGAGCCGACGGCGAGATACGACGCGAATGTGAGGACGATGAGGGTTCGGGGGAACATAAAGGAAATTTGGATCGCTCCTTTTATCGGCGATCGCGATGCAAGTCAATCGCGATAACAAATGTGTCGCTTATTTCCGCGACGCGGCCAGCGCGGCCTGGTATTCAGGTCGCTTGTGATACTCGACCAATCGGAATCCCCAGCTGATTAACGTCGTTAGATCTTTGGTCTGCGCTTTCTTCTCGTTGAGAAATTTCTCGATCTTCGCTTTCAGCTGCGGTTGCTGTTCAGTCATGTCCAGAATCTCGAAGATCTCCATCGACAATAGCCAGTCTTCCGGATGCTCGGCCTGTTGCGTCTCCCAAATCTCACCGAGACGCTCGTAACCTTTCTTGGTCTCACGAATCTTGCGGACCTGCGCATACAAGTTCTCCAACTTCTTGCGCTTCGCGTCGGATGGAACTTTGATCGTTCGATCTTTCGGGACAAGCGCGACCTGGTTGTACGCGTCTTTGTCGGCCGCGCCGTTGAATACCGAAACGATCTTGTCACCCACCGCCATGTCGTAATTGCCCCAGCTCGGATCAAACAACACGCGATCGCCATGTTTGGCCGTGCAATCGGAAAACGTGATCACCAGCAACTTGCCATCACGCTCGACCAATTTGTCGATCTTGCCTTCCACCGTGATGCCACTTTCGAATTCCAGTTTTGCGTTCTGGCCCGCCTCGATCTCGGTTGGCTTCCAGTTACCGATCGGCGAACCGAATCCGTCCTTGTGATAATCGCGTCCGTGGCCCGGCAATTCTTTGTCTTGGTAGGCGAGCGCGCACGGACCCTTGGCGTGGAGATAAATCGGAGTCCGAGCCGGACTGGCACTATTCTTTTGATCGATAATTACTTCGTCGAAAATTCCGGTGACCTGCAAACCGGAGGAATACTGGCACGTCGCGACATTGGCGCATTCGACCGCTTTGTTGATCCCTTCGAGTCCGCCAACCGAATACGCCATCTTGCTCGCAAATTCCTCGAGCACGTCCTTGAGATGCTCGAAATCGCGGCAGACAAATAACTGCGGCTGCTTGGTCGTAATGTCGAACGCCTGGTTCATCGCGTTGATGGAGTAGGCGATTTTCTTTACCTGCGGTTCCAAACACGAAACCGATTCGCCGATCGATGAGAGCAGCCCGGCTCCGTAAATCTTCGGATTTTCGAGCGAACCGATCAGGCCGTACTCGACGGTCCACCAGTGCAACCGAGACAGCAGCGCCATCTCCGATGGCTCGCCAAGATTCGCGAAGCGCCGCTCAACTTCGCGCGTCGCTTCTTCCACTTCCTTTGCGTCGCTGTTTGGTTGCTCTTTCAAGATCGACAAATGCCGAATCGCTTGATACAGCTCGAAATCTTTTTTCGACGACATCGCCCGCGCGCCTACTTCACCGAATCGCTGGAGATAATTTGAGTATTCGCGGTCGACAATGATCGGCGCATGTCCTGCGGCCTCATGCACGATATCGGGCGCCGGGGTGTATTCGATGTGATGGATCTGGCGCATATCGCACGCGATCACGAGCACCTTGTAGGCTTGAAACTCCATGAACGCGGCCGGCGGAATAAATCCGTCCACGGCGACGGCGCCCCAGCCGATCTTGCCGAGGATTTCGTTCATCTCCTCGATCCGCGGAATGCGTTCGAACGAAATCCCGGTGTCGAGTAATCCCTGGAAATAAACTTTGTGGGCGTATTCGCGGAGGAAGAAAACGTTTTGCCGCATGATGAACCGCCAGACCGCGTGATCGACCGACGTGTAATCGTCATAGCGTTGATCGACCGCGAATTGCAAAAGGTGCTTTGGCGTCGCGGCCACCGCTTTGTTATCCAGGCTGATCCCGCTCTGAGATTTCATCGACATCCTCCTGACTCTTAAAATACGATTCGTTTCAAATACGGGCAAGGGATTAGGTAGGGCCGTTGATCCCAACGGCCCGCGGGCGATTGAGGTCAATCGCCCCTACCTGCGACGAATGCGTCGCACGATCCAAACTAGGATCACGATCGCGGCAATCCACGGAGCGAGGAACGCGATCCCTACGCCGATCATGCGCAAGCTCCACATGATCGCGGCGGCGCTCTGGCCAATTGTGCGGCGCAAAGTCGCGATGACACCTGTGTCCGACGAAACGATGTTGCCCTGGCTGTAAACCTGGATCGACAAATCGGCAGGCGCGTTCGCCTCATCAATCTGTCCGCCGGTGCGGTCCTGCCTCTGCACGCTAACGTTTTCAACTTTGCCGAGCGAGTCGAGCGACTGCATCAGGGCGTTGTAGCTTTTCATTGGCACGCGCAACGAAACGTTGGCGTACTCGCGGCCTTCGGGATCACGACTAAAGGACGAATTCCGCAGCCGGCCGCCTTGCTTTTCAACGAGCTCACGAAGTTTCTTTGCTTTTTCGTCCACGCCTGATGTTCGAATCCGCAAAGTTGTTTGCTGGAACGCTTGCTCCTGCTCATCGCGGGAGATCGTGATGTTCAACTCGACCTTGTCGCGTTTCGTGTTCGCGTTTTCCGACATGGCTTCTCCGCCCTGCGCAACGCGCTCGGTTTGGACTTGGAAATTTTCTACGCGTCCCATCGCTTTCGCCTTGGCGATGACGCCATCGCTTTCTTCCGGGGCGATCAACATGCTGACGCGTGCTGAGACGCGGCCGGTGTTATCACGATCGAGTTGTGCATTGGTGATCTGCACTTTCGGCGACGCGAGAGCCTTGAGATCGTTGTAAACCTTCTCGACTTCCGGCGTGTAGAGCGCGAGCTGTGCGCGCTCCTTCAACAGATACTTCGCAGCTTCTTCCAGATCTTTTTCCGCAAGCGAGATTGTCACAGTCGCAAATTGCACCTGCGAATCCCAGAACTTCAGATCGCCCTGCATTTTCTCGATCTCTTCCCGCACGCGGCCGAGTTCTTTCTCGACTTGAAGCAGATCGTTGATGTCGTCGCTCTTCTTCTTCAGCATATCGATCAACCGCTGCTCCATCACCCGCGCGTTCTTCAATCGCGCTTCGGTGTCGAAATAATTCTTGGTGATGTCTTCGGTCCCGAGCGTTTGGTTCTTCAATTCGCCCAGTCCGCGGATCTTTTGCAGAAAACGATCGAGATTTTCCGGCAGAACCTTGACCACGATCTCGCCCTTCAACTTTCCGTTCTCTTGTTTTTCGGAGCTCGTCGTCGCGACATAACCTTTTTCTTCATTCGCAAACGCAGTGATCTTCTGAACCGCCTGATCGAAGCTAACGATCTCGAGGTCGACAGTGGCGTTCCGGATCAACTTTCGATTCGCAAGTGCTGGACTTGTTGTGGCCGTCGATTCCGTGTCATCACGGCGATAAGTATCAACTGGATTTTGCGCGACCTCTTCGGAGGTAGGGATATCCGATCCCGTGACGACGACTCGTTCCTTGGTCGCCATTTTCGGAGCAGGTTTTTCCTCATGAAATTCGGGTGCGACTTCCGGCCGGGCGATGCCGCCAGTCACCGTTGCAGGCGGCGCCGGTGCGGCAACACCTGAATCCTGCGCTGTCTTTAACGGACCATACCCATAACTAGTTTTCTTCGCGCGAAGAGCGTCAGATTTCGCGAAATCAGCTTCTTTATCTCGCGCTTCCATCGGGGCAACGGACAGCTCGAGTGCAAGAGACTCGCCTCTACCACCCAACAAATGCTCACCGGTAATGATTCTGCCGACCTGAACAAGTGCCAGGAGTAACGCCGCAACGCCCGCCAGCTGAGTTGCGCGTGAATGAAGAAGGTTGAACAGAAGTCTTCCGGAGCTTCCGGCATGGTCGGGAATGCGGTTACGAAAACCATCGAGCATTCGATTCTCGAACGCGAGGTCCGGCTTTTCGTTCCCGAATTTTTCTTCCAGAACTTTGTTCATAGCTTTTGTTTCCTGATGGGCTTGCCGGCAGTCTGCGCACTCGACGAGATGCGTGTGCAGAGCGTTCCGTTCCTCGTCGGAAAGCTCGTTGTGCAGATCGGCTGCGAGAAGCTCGTCGATTTCGTCGTGAATGGTCATGGCTGTTCGGAGGCGAGAGCGGGTTTGAGTTGTTTGCGCATCCTGGCGAGCGCGCGGCCGAGAATTCCGCGAAGCGAGCCGTTACTCAGCCCAAGCCGGTTCTCAATTGCGGCGTAATCCATCTCTTCGAAGTAACGGAGCGATAGCGCGGCGCGATGAACTTCGGGAAGCGTGGCGAGGGCGGTCTGGAGTTGTTGATCCAGTTCGAGTGTTGTGTCTTCGACCGGATGAGTGGGACACGACGGAGCGTGTTCCTCCAAATCTTTAGGAATCGGACGCCGCTTGCGAAAAACGTCCCGAGCGCGATGGCGTGCAATCATGCAGAGCCAGGCCGGAAATTTTTCGGGATCGCGCACCCGCCAGCGTGATTTCCAGGCTTTGACTAGCGCGTCCTGGACGGCGTCTTCGGCTTCCTCGCGATTTTGGAGAATGCCGTAAGCGATGGCGAAGAGGGGACGGCTATGGGTGCGAATGATCATTTCAAATGCCTCGCGATCACCGTGAATGGCGGCCCGGTAAACTTCGCGCTCATTGGCGTCCATCATGTTGATCTACAGCCTAGACGTCTGAGGTCCCGATTCCGCGCGAAAAATCTTTGGGAAATATAGGTAGGGGCGATTGACCCAATCGCCCGTGGCGGTTCGGTGAACCGCCGCTACCTAGAAAATAATGACCGCGTTTCCAACGCTGACGAGGTCTTTGAGGCGGATGACGTCCCAATTGGCGAGGCGAATGCAGCCGTGACTGGCCGCGCGACCGATGGTTTCCGGGTTGTTGGTCCCGTGCATTCCGATTCCCGGTTTGTCCAGGCCCATCCAAACCACGCCGACCAGATTATTCGGTCCGGGCGGTAGATTGTAGAACTGATCGCTGCGAACTCCGTAGTTGAGCATCGATTCGTCATAACGAAACCATGGCCAGGTTGCTGCGCCGACGATTTTCCAGGTGCCGATCGGCGCCGGCAGCGCGGTCGAACCGGGCGTGATCGGGAACACGCAGACGAGCTGATTGTTCTCGAAGACTTCAAGCAAGCGCTCGGTCGTATCGACATAAATTTTGCGCGCCGCGAACGCCTTGTTCGGTTTCAATTGCGCTTCCTTCACTTTGTCGATTTCGAACGGGAGCACGTTCGGAACTTTCAACTCGTCGCCCACTTCGAGATGATCGCAGTCCAGATCACGATCCTTGTTGATCTTGCGGATGTAATCTTCCGCCGAGTGAAATCGTTCGGCGACAAACTCGAGGAGCGACGTGTAGGGCAAGAATTTCAATTTCGCCTGCGACTCGTGATCGGTCGGTATCTCGCCGACGTAGGCGAGATCGTCGCCTTTGATTGTGTAGGTCGTGAACGTTTGCGGCACCTGGTCGAGCATCCATTGATCGACGACGCCGGTCTCGCGCGTCCCACGCGCGTGCTTGAAGGAAATGAGCGCCTTCCGAAAGAATTCGCCCATCCTCCCGTCGATCTTGCCCGGTCCAAAATCATTGTTATCGAGAAAAATTTGGAGACGCGTCGCGGTTTCCTCATCGTAATTCGGGAGCGCGACGAAAACTTTGGGGGTCGGTTTGGGAGTCGGTGCGACGGGCGCGATCGGAGGTTGCGGCGCTCGCAACGGTACTGCACGAACCGGCGGTTGTGTCGGTTGGGCGCCATTGGCACACAAGATCGGCAAAGAGCAAATCATGCCAGCCAACAGGAATCTCATCGGCGGAAGTTATGCGCTGCAAAAGTAAATTGCGCAACTGACGTCGATGATTTCATTTCCTTTATGAACGACGATCCGATTGCTAAATTCAAGGAAGCGCAAAAACAGGGTTGGGCCTACTTCGCGCCATTGGAATCGTTGACCACACCGAGCGCGGGTCGATTGGTAAAGTTCGCCGGCGTTCTATCAGCGCACCGCCTGCTTGATGTGGCATGCGGTACCGGCGTTGTTGCAATCACCGCCGCGCGACTTGGCGCGAACGTAACCGGAATCGATCTCACGCCGCAATTACTCGAACGCGCGCGTGAGAATTCGCGGATCGCGCAGGTTGACATTGATTGGCGTGAAGGAGACGTCGAAGCCTTGCCGTTCGGTGACAGCGAATTCGATATCGTTCTTAGCCAGTTCGGGCACATGTTCGCGCCGCGACCCGATGTCGCCATTGCGCAAATGCTGAGGGTGTTGAAACCCGGTGGCACAATTGCATTTGCGACGTGGCCACCGGAATTACTTATCGGCAGCAGTTTCAGTCTCGTTGGGAGTTACATGCCGCCACCACCTCCGGGAGTTTCGCCGCCGCCACAATGGGGCGACCCGAACATCGTGCGCGAGCGTTTGGGCAAGGCTGTCTCGAATATCGTGTTCGATCGCGACCGGATGCTATTTCCGGCGCTCAGTCTGCTGCATTATCGCGAAATAATTGAGCGCACCGCCGGGCCGATGTTGAAACTGGTGGAGATGCTGAGCAGCGATCCCGCTCGCCTCGCGCAATTTCGTCGTGATTACGACGCACTGATCGCGCCATATTTCGACGACAACGTTGTCCGGCAGAATTATCTGCTGACCCGCGCGATCAAACGCTGAATTAGTAGGAATTTCTGACCGGATGCCCAATTCGATTTTCGTAGCCGGCAGTACGGGTTATATGGGTGTGCGACTCACTCCACTTTTGCGGCAACGCGGTTGCGAAATCAAAGCACTCGTCCGCAGTGGTTCGGAGAAAAAATTGCCGACCGGTGTCACCGGCGTGATCGGCGACGCGCTGAAGATCGATTCATACACCGACCATGTTCGCGGTGCGGATACGTTTGTTCATTTGATCGGCGTTCCGCATCCAAGTCCGGCGAAAGCGAAGCAATTCCACGATGTCGATCTTGTTTCGATCAAAGTGGCGATCAAGGCCGCGCGCGAAGCCGGCGTTCGGCATTTCATTTATCTCAGCGTCGCGCAACCGGCGCCGGTAATGAAGGAGTTCATCGCGGTGCGCAGCGCGGGCGAGCAAATGATCCGCGAGAGCGGAATTCCCGCAACGTTCGTCAGGCCGTGGTACGTGCTTGGCCCCGGACATCTCTGGCCATACGCGATCTTTCCAGTCTATTGGATTCTGGAAAAGCTGCCGAACACGAAGGAATCCGCCCAGCGTCTTGGCCTGGTCACGATCGATCAAATGCTGAGCGCGCTGGTTTGGGCGGCCGAAAATCCGCCGAGCGGCGTGCAAATTCTCGATGTTCCGAAAATTCGCGAACTCAGCCGGAGCTCTTCAGTGCTCCAATCAAGATAAGAACGCCGGCGACCAATCCAATCAGGTAGAGCAGGAAAATAGCCGGCCCGAGATTCAGTCCGAATCCGAGCAGGCTGTCGACGATTAAGTAGAGCGCGAGCAGGATCATTCCGATTTTTTTCATGCCGCGATTTTTGAATTATTGAACCCGCTTTAACAATCTCGAAACGCGGCGCGTTTATTCCGGGCGATTGAATTCGATTTCCGTGATCGGCGTCGCGTCGTTTTTATCACCTTGATAGACCGAGACGATCTCGAACTTGATTGAGTGGAGAACCGGGTGGTAGGGAAGGTTGAACCTCTGCATTTCCATTTTGTCGGCCAACGTCAAGACTCGAGAGAAGCCATTTGGAAATGACATGCGAATCTCCCGGACGCGGTTAAACATTGAAAAGCGCGCGGCATTCGAGTAGCCACTGAAGATTGAGATACTGGTAATCGACGCGGGGGCCTTAAAAAAAACTTCAATCCACTCTCCGGGTCCGGGGCCCACCGGAGTCCAACCAGTCTTCAGGTCACCATCAAACGCTTGATTCGCTTCAAAATGTCGCATCGCGCCCATGAAAGTTACCGGAGGGCGTTCCGATGAAGCGGTGACGTGATCAATAACTGGTCGTAAACCAGGCGGAGCAGCTTCGTTCGGGCCGGGTGATGCAGGTTCGGTTATTGGCACGGGAGTAGTCGGACCACCCGGTTCAGTTGCGCCTGGCAGTCGCGCGCCGCGACGCCGATTCAAACCCATTCTTGGTAGATTAGTTTGGTTGCCCGGAGACACGGCAGCCGTTGTCGGTGTTTGTGGCGTTGGCCGGGTTTGCGGTCGATTCGCCAGAAAAATTGCCAGACCGATAACAACCACCGCCAAGACTGCGCCACCGATTACGAAGCGGAGATTCTGTCGAGGCGACGACGCCGGAGCGTGAGAGAAATCGGGAGCTGCGCCACTCTCGCGTGGTTCGCCTTCGCTTTGCCAATTCCTGATGGCATCGACTAAACTGTCGAGATGTTTTTCGAGCGGCTTTTCGGTTGCGTCGAGCCAATGCGACGAACTCACATAAAATTCCAGGTCGCGTGACGGTTGGACCGGCTCCACTCGGACCGGAATGATCACCGCATTTCCGCTCGCAGCTCGTTCCACTTCGCGCACGACCTGTCCGGACTTATTAGATTCGCCGCTGAGAATTAAGACAAACACGCCGCACTCATCAATCCCATCGACAATCGCCACGCCATAATTTTTTCCCGGCACCACATCGCGCGGCGCAATCCAGCACGGAATGCCGTTGGCTTCCAGAAAACGGCAAACTGTCTCGCCGATTGCCTTGTCTTTCGACGAATGACTGATGAAAGCAACGCGTTTCAAAGCGTTTTTAGATACTCAATCAGGTGGCGTTTCTCGTTGTCTGACAAATTGGTTCCATAATCGTGACCGGAATTTGAATTGCCGCAACGCACGCGCTGGTTACGAATCGGGGAACTTGCATTGCCACCGATTTATCGGGACGCGCCTGAAATTTCAACGCGAATCAGTCCAGTGGCCTCGGGTCTCGTCATGAATGCCTCGACCCAGCCATCGTTTTGGTAAAAAAATTGCTCGTAGCGCCAAAGAATCTCCAGTTTCGCGCCGTTTGGCTTAGTCCAAGTAAGCTTTCGATAAATGTATCGCTTCCACTTCGGCGAGTTGCCGGTCATGAAATTCACCTCGAAAAAATTCGGCCAGGCCACTGCGCTGTGTTCGATCGAAATCGTCGCGATGTCGCCGCTGGGGAGATTCGCGGAAAGCTTGTCGTCTTGCGACAACGCCAGCCCAAACGTGAAGACCTTTTCATGAAACGACAACGCAAGCTGACCATCCTTGGTCGTTCCCACATTCGGCTTTGTTTCACCCAACTTCGTCTCGTCGAGAGTCAGATCAGCCTCCGCGACGTGAAGAGTTCCGCCGGTGCCACTGCCTTCGTAGGTAATCGAATCGACTGATCGCGAACTTGTTTCAATCGTCTTGAACCGATCGGCCAACGTCACCAAGTCGCGCCCTCGCCAGAGCCACAAGACCGCCAAGGCAACGACAATCAGGAGCGCGATGAGAATCTTGCGCATCACCTAAGACTATAAGCCACAGATGGACACAGATCGTCACAGATTTTCTGATCTGTGTGTCATCTGCGTGAATCAGTGGCCCGATTCTTACGCCTTCTTCTTCGCGATGTAATCGTTGATCTGCTCCTCGAGAATTTCGAGCGGCAGCGAGCCGTTCTTCAAAACGTTGTCATGAAACTCGCGCTCATCGAACTTGTCGCCGAGCTGCTGTTGCGCACGGGCCCGAAGCTCCTGAATCTTTAGCATTCCAACTTTGTAGGCGCAGGCCTGGCCGGGATTCACGATGTAACGCTCGATCTCAGATTTCACTTCCTTTTCGCCCATGCCGGTTTTGTCGCGCATGAAAGCGATCGCCTGTTCGCGCGTCCAATGTTTGGCGTGAATCCCGGTGTCGACAACCAATCGCACCGCGCGGAAAAGTTCGTCGCGCAAACGGCCGAGATCGCCGAACTGGTCTTTGTCGTACCAACCGGCTTGTTTGGCGAGCCATTCGGAATAAAGCGCCCAACCCTCAGCGTAAGCGGTGAACGGAAGAACTTTCCTAAACTGCGGAACGCCTTTGAGTTCCTGCGCGATTGAAATCTGCCAATGATGTCCGGGCACGCCTTCATGATAGGAGAGCGTCGGCATGCTCCACTTCGGGACTTCGTTCATGTCGCGCAGGTTCGCGTAGAAAATTCCGGGCCGGGATCCGTCCATCGCGCCGCCCTGATAATACGCCCCCGGCGCAGTCGCTTCCTTGAATGGCTCAACCCGGCGGATGTCGATCTGCGCTTTCGGTGAGATGTAAAACAGGTGCGCTTTCGATTCCACGACCGCGTTGTCGATCAAGCGTTTGTATTCGGCGAGCGCTTCGGCGCGGCCTTTGTCGTCATTGGAATAGAGAAAGCGCGGGTCCTTACCGAGCTTGTCCATCGACGCGCCGATCGGTTGACCGGCGAAACCGTTCGCGTCGAGGATCGTGCGCATCTCGCCTTCAATTCGCGTGATCTCGCGCAAACCGAGCTCGTGCACTTCTTTCGGCGGCATGTTGGTGGTCGTATTCGATTTCAGCGCATACGCGTAAAACGCATCGCCATTAGGCAATTTCCAGACGCCGTCGTCGGTCGTTGTCTTCGGCAGCTGTTCATTAAAATAAGCGATCAACTTCTGATAAGCGGGATAAACGTGGCTCGTAATCGACGCTTCGACGCGCTTTTGGAAATCGGCACGCTGTTGATCGTTTAACTTGTCGATCTTGGCCACGCGTTCCTTGAACGACGTCGCGAGAATATTTTCGGCCGGCGGCTTGGCGACGAATTCCGTCATTTCCTTGAGCACTTCCTCGACCACGAATCGCGGCGGAATGATTTGTTCCTGCTCGCGCTTCTTCAGGCTCTCGAGCGTTTGATCGAACTTCGTCGGCAATCCATCGAGCCGCATGAGGTAGTACTCGCAATCGTGCGCGTTGAAGAGCCGGTGCGTGTTCGCCATGAAAGACGGATACTGGTTCTGGACGCCGAAGAGCTGGTTGACTGGATAATTGTAATCCTGCCACTTCTCGCCCTCGACCTGGTCCTTCAAAAACCATTCGAGCACGTGGGTCGAAAGTTTTTGCGACGACGTTTGCTTATCCAGCGGATATTCGTGCAGTTGCTCGAGATCTTTCTTCCAGCGGTCGATCACCATCTGCTGATGCGCCGGCGATTCGTCGCTCAGTTTGCCGTTGTGGCTGGTAAAACCGAATTGCTCGACCAGGCCAAGCTGTGAGAGCAGCTCCGGTTCGCTGAAAATTGTTTCGGCGAAAACCTTTTCGTAAAAGAGATTCAGGCTCCACGGGCGAAACCAAATGAGATTGATCAAAAAAACTGCAAGGACGACGACCAGGACCAGGATGATTGAAAAGAGCCACTTCAGGATGCGTTTAAACATAGAACTCCGTAACTATTAGGATGCGCTGAGCAAGGCGCTTGGATTCGGGATTTTGGCCATCACTTCAGCGTCAACGGCAAATCTTGTCGATACTTTTGATCAGACGCCGCACTTCGACCGCAATAGCGCGGGGCAGAGCGCGGTGCTCATAATCCAGCTGTTTCAAAGCGAGATGGAGTTCGCTATAAAGCTCATTGGACGTTGTGGCGCCAAATTCGTGCACTAAATAGTGAAAGCGGTCCGCCTCCACAACGAAGTGCGCGCTCCGGAGTTTCTCAGCAAGCGTGTCGATCACTTCCGGAAAATCCTCCGGCTGGGCCAGCTTGGCTTTTCTAAAGGTCCACATTTGCTCCAACACAATCTGTAATAGACACTTTGAACATGAGAAGGCGAGGGCGACATCACGTTGCCATCCGGTCCGGCCAGGTCGAGTTCGTTAAGGTTAACACCGACGCGTGGAAGTGGCGGGACTTTTATCGGTGGCTGCTAAGCCTGCGTTGGCACCAATTCGCCGCTTTTGTCGCCGTCGTTTACGTCGCGCTCAATCTAATTTTTGCCGCTCTTTACAGCCTCGGGCGCGACAGTATTGCCGGAATCACCACCGCCCACTGGTTCCTCGATTGCTTTTTCTTCAGCGTCCAAACGCTCGCGACCGTCGGCTACGGCCACATGTATCCGCAAACGATCTACGGACACATCGTCAGCACAGTCGAAATCATGACCGGCGTATTTTTGCTCGCAGTCATGACTGGTATCATCTTCGTTCGCTTCTCGCGACCGGTCGCGCGAGTTTTGTTCAGCAGATCAGCTGTGATCGGCCCGTTGAATGGCAAACCGACATTGATGGTCCGCATCGGCAACGAGAACCATCACAGCATGGTCGAAGCGAAGTTCCGGATCATGTATTCGCGCGACCAACAACTGGTCGAGGGTGGGGATTTCAGATACTTTTACGATCTCAAGCTCCACTTCGATCGGCTCACGGTTTTTCCAGCTGCTTTGACCTTGCGCCACGAAATCGACCAAAAGAGCCCGCTGTTTGGCGCGACTGCTGAATCGCTCGAGGCCGAGCGTGCGCTCTTTTTCGTTTCGGTCGTGGGGATTGACCCCGTTATCGCTGCCGAAGTGCAGACGCAAAAGGACTACACCTTTCGCGACATCAAATTCGGCCACCGGTTCGTGGAGATTTATACGGTACACGGCGGCGGCAAACTAACCGTGGACTACGGCCGTCTGCATGACACCGAACCGGTCGAATCCTGAATCGCGACGAAAAACTGTTTAACCACGGATGACACGGACAGCACAGATGAAGTCTGTGTGTGTTTGTTTTATCCGCTTAAATCCGCGGTTTCTCTTCGCTTATTTGCCGATCAGAATGAAAATTCCGGCGGCGACGGCCAAAATTCCCATCAGAATCGTCGGCATTACAAAGGCGACTAACATTCCCAACCCGGCGAGGATCAGATAAAGCGCTAATAACAGCATCCCGATGTTTTTGGTGAAGTTCATGGTGAGCCTTTCGTTAGGTAACGAGGTCGATCCTTCACGGCGCGAGGGATTTGTCACGACGAAAAACGAACTAACCACGGATAGTCGAAATCACTGAAAATAGCCCAGCGTTTCAACGCTGGGGATCTAGTTCAGCCGCCCAAAACGTAGTCCGATAGGACGAAAGAGACATTCTGCCGTCCCTGACGGGACTTGTAACTCTGTGGGAACGATTACCCAGCACTCAAGTGCTGGGCTATTTTCACGTCTTCCTCTTTTCCTTAAATCCCTGTAATCCGCGGTTCCAGCCTTCGACTAGTCACTAAATTTTGTTATAGCGACACTTGTGACCGATCAACATCACCACGTCGATAAACCGGAGCCGCGCTGGCAAGTCTTGCTCGCGGTCCTGGCCATCGGCGCGATTTATCTCGCGCTGCCGCCAAACCTCATCATCGGACCGATTTGGCTGCTGCCAACGATCATCGTCGTCTTGCTCGTCCCAACCGTAATGAGTCATCGCACCGGCAAACGTTCGCTCAATCGCGCGCTCGGCATGCTCATTAACGGCATCACCACCGTTGCGCTGATCGCATCGGTCGGACTCCTCGTGCGCGCGCTGCCTTCACACAAAGAATCGCCGCTCGCACTTTTGCGCTCTGGCGGATTGCTCTGGTTGACCAACGTCATCGTGTTCGCGCTTTGGTATTGGCGACTCGATGGCGGCGGGCCGACCACGCGCCACGAACAAAAGAAATTCGGCAGCACCAGTTTTCTTTTCCCGCAAATGCAAGTCCCGCACGATGAACGCGCGGAGTTTGCCTGCACCGGTTGGCGGCCGCGCTTCGTTGATTATCTCTTCGTCTCGTTCACTCAAAGCTCGACCTTCGGCCCGACCGACGCGCCATTGTTGGCGCGTTGGGCCAAAGTTCTGGCCATGATCCAGATCTCCATTTCGCTCAGCATCGTGATTCTTCTCATTTCCCGCGCCGTGGGCGTGCTCTAAGCGACCGCGGATTACGCTGTTTTAAACGGATAAAACCAAAACCATTCCGAATTATCCGCGACATCCGCGTTATCCGCGGTTAAGAATTTATTTCCCATGAATACGTGGATCGGTACCTCTGGTTTTCAATACACCGAATGGAAGGGGAATTTCTATCCCGAGGATCTGTCGACGGCGAAGATGCTGCCGTATTACGCCGAACGATTTTCTACCACCGAAATCAACTACACGTTCCATCGCATTCCGGCGCCGACGACGATCGACAATTGGAAGGCGCAGACGCCGGAGAAATTCCGGTTCGCGCTCAAAGCGCCGCAAAAGATCACGCACTGGTCAAAGCTGAAGGATTGCGCCGACACCTTGGAATATTTCTGCAAAGTTGTGACCGGGCTGGGAGATCGCCTCGGGCCCGTGCTCTTCCAATTGCCGCCGACATTTAAGAAAGACAGCGACGTGCTGAGCTCATTCCTTCGCGAGTTTCCCGATATGCGGGCGGCCTTTGAGTTCCGCCACGATTCCTGGTTCGACGACGAAATCTTCGATCTTTTGAAGTCCCGAAATATCTCGCTCTGCATTGCCGACACCGACGATCTCGCGACACCAAAGAAAATCACCGCCGATTACGGTTACCTGCGACTGCGCCGCGAAGATTATCAGAAAAAGGATGTCGAAAGCTGGTCGAAGTTCGTCGCCGAACAGAAACCGAACTGGAAAGACGCGTTTGTATATTTTAAACACGAGGAAAGCGGAATGGGTCCCAAACTTGCGAAACAGATGTTGGATCTTCTGGCCGCGTGAGGCGCAGCCTTTTTACGCGGTCAAGCACGAAGAAAGCGGCACCGGCCCGAAGCTCGCCAAGCAGATGATGGATTCACTGGGCTGAGAAGAAAATAGCCCAGCGTTTTAACACTGGGTTTCCGAGATTCTGGGTGATGCAAGTCCGGACGGACGATAGATCGTTCTTTCGTCCCTAATGGGACTCGGATTCATCGGAAACATTTTTCCCAGGCTTGAAAGCCTGGGCTATTTTCGGGCGAACTTTATCTATGTCCGACTACGAACCAACGTCCCGCCGACCAATCGCGAATATCTTTCGACGAACCGCGGACGCTGCGACGCGGTTTTGTGTGCGGAGCGGAATTCATCCGAACGCGATCTCCTATTTGTCGATCGTCGCGGCGCTGGTTGCGGCGCTTTGTTTTTGGAAATCCGGATCGACGCGATGGCTGCTGATCGTCGCGCCGTTGTTTTGTTATCTGCGGCTTTGGTTCAACATGCTCGACGGCATGGTCGCGGTCGCGGCCAACAAGGCGAGCCGGCGCGGCGAGATCCTCAACGATCTGCCGGACCGCGTTTCCGACGTCATTATTTTCGTCGGCGTTGCGCATAGCGGCTTGATGAATCCGCTCGTCGGATATTGGGCGGCGATCTTTGCGGTGCTCACTGCTTACGTGGGGTTGTTCGGGCAGGCGCTTGGTGTACAACGCGAGTTTGGCGGAATCATGTCGAAGCCATGGCGCATGGTCGCGCTGGGAATTGGCGCGTGGGTAACCTTCGCGTGGGCGTCTGTTTCGATTCATCGTTTCACGATTCTCGATTTAACATGCCTCATCATCATCACGGGCTGCGTCGAAACAATCGTTGTTCGCTTGAAACGAATGACCGCCGCGCTGCAGAATCAGCGCTGATGTCACCGCAGATCGCGCTCTACGATCCAATCTTTCGCGCTTACTTCGTGATCGTTTTGATCTCGCTCGCGGCCGGCGGTACCATCCTTGGCGTTCTGCGTTTCGTTTTGAGAAAAGAAACCGCCTCAATGTTCCGAACGTACTGGTCGTGGATTCTTATGGCCGGAATCGGTCTCGTGGTCGTTTTTCTTGGGCGCATCCCCACAATCGTCGGAGTCACAGTGCTCGCGATCTTTGCTTTCAAGGAATTCGCCCGAGCGTCGGGTCTGTATCGGGATTGGTGGATGGCCGGCGCGGTTTACGTCGGAATTGTCACGGTTGGTATCGCATCGTTAATCTCGCATCCACGCGGTGAAGAGCCGGGCAGCGGTTGGTACGGCTTCTTTGTCGCGGTGCCGGTCTTTGCGATCGCGCTTATCCTCCTTATCCCAATTTTAAGGAATCGTGCCCGCGGAGAATTGCAACGAATGTCGCTCGCGATTGTCGGATTCATTTACATGGGCTGGATGTTTGGCCATCTCGGCTTCCTCGCTAACGCAACGAACGCTTACGGCTTTGTTTGCTTCATCATTTTCGCAACCGCGTTTTGCGACGTCGCTGCGTTCACGTTTGGAAAAACTTTCGGCCGCCATCCGTTGCGCAGCGAAATCAGCCCGAACAAAACCTGGGAAGGCGCGCTCGGCGCCTTCAGCGTCGCGATGATTTTGCCGTGGCTGCTGCGATTTTCGTTTCCGTTCTTCGGTCCACGCGAACTCGTTCTCGCCGGCTTGATTGTTGGAATCGGCGGACAACTGGGCGATCTTTCCATCAGCGTGATCAAACGCGACATCGGAACCAAAGACATGGCTGCGACCATTCCCGGTCACGGTGGAATTCTCGACCGGATCGACAGTTTGATTTACGCGGCGCCGCTGTTCATGCACATGGCTGGCTACTATCATCCGCTCAAATGAAAAAGTGGCGTTACGATTCCGCCCGCGATCTCGATCAACCGCCGATCGACCGGCTGCGACGTTTTCCGCGCGAGCCCGACATGCTGGTCTACGGATTGCGCTCGATCTGTGCGCTAATCATTCGCGGACTGCTGCGCATTTATAATCGCTTCGAGATCATCGGCCACGAAAACCTGCGCACTAATCGCTCGCTCGTGATCGTGGCGAACCATTGCAGCCATCTCGACACGCTCTGTCTGCTCGCCGCTTTGCCATTGCGCAAATTGCATCGCGCCTTTCCGGTGGCCGCTTCGGACTACTTCTTCCAACGGGTTCCGAGACTCTGGGCCGCGGCCGTGCTGGTGAATGCATTGCCGTTCGGCCGCCACCGCCGAACGCGAAAGAGTTTAACCATTTGCAGCGAACTTCTGGCCAATCCAGGAACGATCCTGATTATTTTCCCGGAGGGTACGCGCTCAACTACTGGAGAAATCAACGAATTCAAATCCGGAATCGGTGCGCTCGTTGCTGGCAAAGACGTCGCGGTTGTTCCGTGTTTCATCGACGGCTCATTTCGGGCGTGGCCGAAAGGTAAACGCTTGCCGCGTCCGCGAAGAGTCCGATTAATCATTGGACAGCCGCGGAATTATTGGACGCGCAGCGCAGACAAAGTGGAACTCACGACGATCGCTAACGAACTGCGCGATGCCGTGATCGCCTTGGGCGAAGGTGGAACGCGATCTCCGAACGCGTTGCTAAAAGGAATTCGACTGCGCCGCCTGACTTAACATCGTCTTCGGAAAAGCCGATCCACCATGACAGAAAACACTTTCCGCACTTGGGACGGCGCGAAACTGTTCTATCGGGCTTGGCTTCCGAACAAGCCGGCGAACAAAGCGCTGCTTCTGTTTCATCGCGGCCATGAACATTCCGGACGCTGGCAGGAGACTGTCGATTCGTTAAGCCTGGATGACGTTGCGATTTTCGCCTGGGACGCGCGTGGCCATGGGCGATCGCCTGGCGCACGCGGCACGGGAAGCAATCTTCACGACGTGATCAAAGATGTGGACTGCTTTGCGCGACACGTTTCCAAAACGCACGGCATTCCAATCGAAAATATAATCGTCCTCGCCCACAGTCTGGCCGCGGTAACCGTTACGGCGTGGGTGCACGATTATGCGCCGCCGATTCGCGCGATGATCCTCGCAACCGCGGCGTTTCACGTGAAGCTCTACATTCCCTTTGCGATTCCGGCACTGCGAATCTTTCAGCCGCGATTCGTTAAGAGTTACGTGAAATCGAAAATGCTCACGCGCGATCGCGAGCAAGCCGCGCGTTACGATTCGGATCCGCTGATCTTTCGGCAAATCGCAGTCAACGTGTTGCTCGATGTTCACGACACCGCGAAACGATTGGTTGCCGACGCTGGCGCAATTCAAACGCCGACGCTAATGATCGGCGCCGCGAAAGATTGGGTGGTGAGCCTGAAAGCGCAGCGAGAATTTTTCGATCGGCTTTCGTCGACCGAGAAACGCCTCGAAGTTATTCCGGCCGCGTACCACGCGATCTTTCACGAAACGAATCGCCGCGAAGTTGTCGATCTGGTCCGTGAATTCCTTGCCGATCAGTTTACAAAACCTGCTTCGAATCCGTCATTGGTCGATTCCGACAAAAGTGGCTACACCGCGAACGAATACGAACGATTGAAAAACAACGGCAGCGCGAAGTTTGCGATCGCGCGAACCGGTTTGAAAGTTGCGGGACGATTGAGTCGCGGCATTGCAATCGGCTCCTGTTACGGTTTCGATTCCGGTCTTTCGCTCGATTACGTCTACCAAAATCGGCCGCAAGGTATCAGCGTGGTCGGCCGATTGATCGACAAGTCCTATCTCAACAGCATCGGTTGGCGCGGCATTCGCCGGCGCAAGGCGAATCTTGAGAGAACACTGCGCGATTTGATTCATCAATTGAATCGCGAGAATCAGCCAGTGCGAATTCTCGATATCGCGGCGGGCGCCGGGCGCTATGTCATCGAAACGATTCGCGCGCTGCCCGACGTTCCGATCAAAGCGACGCTCTGCGATTACAAACAGGAAAACGTCGAGGCAGCGCGAGCATTGGCGGATGAATTCAATCTCAACGGCGCAGTTGTGGCGCAACGAGGTGATGCGTTCAATCGCGAGTCTCTCGCGAAAATTCAACCGCGCGCGACGATTGGGATCGTTTCCGGTCTCTACGAATTGTTTCCATCGAACGATGCAGTCTTGAATTCGCTGCGCGGACTTGCGGGCGCGATCGAGCCCGGCGGTTATCTCATTTACACCAACCAACCCTGGCATCCGCAGTTGGAGTTCATCGCGCATGTGCTGCGCAATCGCGAAGGCGAGCGTTGGATCATGCGTCGCCGAACCACGGCCGAGATCGACGAGCTGGTGCGCGTTGGTGGATTCGAAAAGATCGGCATGGAGATCGACGAGTGGGGGATGTTCACGGTTTCGGTTGCGCGACGTGCAAGTTAAACGCGGCAAAGCGCTCGCAGTTTCCGTCGGACTGTCGATTCTGTTCCTGATCGTCTACAGCGGTTGCAACTGGATCACAGCGCATCGCGCAAACGTTCCAACGTTTTATTTCAAATGGGAACGCGCCATTCCGTTCGTGCCGTTTTTTATCCTGCCCTACATGTCGATCGATCTTTTCTTTATTGCCGCGCCGTTTCTTTGCCGGACTGATCGCGAATTGGTGATCTTCACCAAACGAATCGCGACGGCGATCATCGTTGCCGGAATTTGTTTTTTGCTGTTTCCTTTGCGCTTCGCATTTCCGCGACGGCAGGCCGACGGCTGGCTCGGCGCGATCTTCGATTGGTTTCGTGGAATGGACGCGCCGTTCAATTTGCTGCCGTCGCTCCACGCGGCGCTGATGTTGATCCTGTTGGACGTGTATGCGCGTCACACACGGGGCCTGCTTCGATTAGCGATCGTCGTCTGGTTTGTGCTGATCGCGCTCTCGCCTGTGTTGACTTATCAGCATCATTTGATCGACATCGTGGGCGGACTCATCCTTGCCGCACTTTGCTTTTTGATATTTCGCGAATCGGATTTGTCCTCGCTTCGGACCGAAGCGTCATCTAATAATCGCCGCCTGCCGTTATGAACTACAACGAACTCATTCAGCTTTACTTTGAACGATCGAACGCGCTGCAAGGTTATTGGAATCTCTATGTCGTAGTGGTCGGCGGGCTCCTTGCCTTTTCGTCCCTGCGCAAACAGCCGGCCGCGATCACGACCCTGATTGTGTCGGCGCTGTTTTGTTTGTTTGCTTACGAAAATCACGACGCGATCCAGGTTGCGACCGGTCAACGACTGGCGACACATGAGGCAATTACGAAATTCGATGCGGGCGGCGCCGGGCCGACTGCGAAACAAGTGCGCGACGTCTTGGAGCCGACTCTCACACCGGCCAGCCACGGGAGTGTGCGCATGACTCATCTCACGAGTGACATCCTCGTCCTGGCTGGACTTTGGGCGATGGAATTGAGAAGACGACGATTGAAGGAGACGCTGGCAGCGTAACACAATAGCCCGGAGTTTTGACGCTGGGTTGTGAAAACGCGCGCGTGACAAAGTCCGAGAGGACGACAGAAGAGGTCTTTCGTCCTAACTGGACTCAATTCTCACAAGAAACATTTTTCCCAGGCTCAAAAGCCTGGGCTATTGTCCGCTAAAGCTTCACAGATAACGAAAATAGCCCAGCGTTTTAACGCTGGGATTTCATGACGCCAACAGAAGCAAGTCCGGAAGGACGAAAGCAATGAATTCGATCGCCGAAAATCTGGAGCGAGTGCGAGAGCAAATAGCGCAAGCGGCAACAAAGTCTGGGCGATCCGTGGATGATGTCGATCTCGTTGCGATTTCAAAGACGCATGAAGCCGCGAAAGTGCGAGAGGCGGTTGAAGCGAGCCAGATTTTGTTCGGTGAGAGTCGCATCCAGGAAGCGCGGGTAAAAATTCCCGAGTTGCCGTCGAATCTTCACTGGCATTTCGTCGGACATCTCCAAAAAAACAAAATTCGTCACGCGCTGCCACTGTTTGAATTGATTCACGGCATCGATTCGCTTGCGCTCGCGCAGGATATGAACCGGATTTCCGAGGAAGAAGGATTGCATCCGCGAGTTTTGCTGGAGGTAAACGTGGCAGGCGAGGGTAGCAAGTTCGGTTTCGAGCCGGAAAAATTGCGCGCGGAAATGGAATCGCTGCTAGCATTTTCTCGATTGTCGATCCTGGGTTTAATGTGCATTCCACCAATCGCGGATGAAGCCGAAGCGTCGCGAAAATACTTCGTGAAACTCCGCGGGCTGCGGGATTCACTGCAAACCGAGTTCCGGGTCGATCTCGCGCAGCTTTCGATGGGAATGACGCAGGATTACGCCGTCGCGGTCGAAGAAGGCGCAACGCTGGTCCGTGTGGGGACCGCGATTTTCGGGGAGAGAACCAAACCGAAGCGCGAATAAGATACACGAATGTTGTAGCGGTGCTTGTTCTCAAGCACCGCACTAAATAAACAGGCGCTTGGCACAAGCGCCTCTACAACCAAGCCCGAGAATTGCTCTGAGGGTCGGCATTGTGGTAAATTGGAAATCCCGATGCGCCTGGAGCCGAAGAACATTGAGCAGATCGGCAATGAGCTCGCCATTCAGTGGAATGACGGCGCTGAATCTTATTTGGACCTGCAACTTCTGCGTCGCGCCTGTCCGTGCGCGGCGTGCGGTGGCGAACCGGATGTGCTCGGAAACATCATGTCCCGCCCCGGCGGGATGAGCTATTCCGATAACAGCTTTGAGCTCACGGCATTCCAGATTGTTGGCGGTTATGCGCTTCAGCCCCATTGGAAGGACGGTCACGGCACCGGCATTTACAGTTTCCAATATCTGCGGCGACTTTCGCAGCCGGTGATCTCGCAATGAAGACTTCGACCCGATTCGCGATTATTGGCGCGAGCACGTTTCTTTGCGCGGCCGGAATTTTCACCTCCCGCTCCGGATCCGAAAAAATTGCGAGTGAAGACTTCGCGTATCGGCCGATGATTTCGGCTTCGTCGGATGACGGCTATCAATTCACCTCAACCAAAAGCGAACCAAAACTGACGTTCCAACAACTCGAGGCCATCATTCGCAAAGATCCGACCGCGAAACAGCAACGCGGCAAAATCGAATTCGGTTCGGTGCGAATGGAACAGGGGACCGCGTTGGCCGAAGTGATGTTCGTCAGCGATGACGGGCGCGTTTTGCCAATGCTCTATAAACTTCTGCCGCAGCGCAATTCCTGGAAAATCGTGAACGTGCAGCGGATGTGGTACGTTCCGCGGTCGCATCTGCTGCGCGGCGTCAGGGCGTAGTTTCAGGAATCGTCACCCGTAACAACGTCGTTCCATCTTCGCGCGGCTGGATTTGTCGATCTGGTAACGAGGCGGCGACGAGCGCGAACTCGCCGGGACGAAGATCGACGTCGACACAGCGAACAACGCCAGTCAGGCAGCAGACGATCGCAAACTGTCCGCTCGGCGCGACAATGCGCGGCCCAGCGAGGTTCCACTTTTGAATTTCAAACAGTTGATGACGCAAGAGAATTTCGCCGTCCGGTTCGATCAAAGCCGGTGCTACGTCGTTGAAATCGATCGACTGCAATGCCTGATCGACATGAAGCGGTCGCGGTTTGCCGGAGTCATCAACCCGGTTCCAATCAAACACCCGATAAGTCGTGTCACTGTTTTGCTGGATCTCCACCAAAACGTTGCCGCCACCGATTCCGTGAAATCGCCCGGCGGGCAGGAAGATGGAATCGCCGGTCTTGACGTCAATGCTGTGAACGAGGTTCGCCACTGTTCCCACGCGAACCTCGTGCTCGAATTGTTTGCGGGTCACTGCCTTTCGAAGACCGACATGGAGTCTTGCGCCAGGAATCGCGGAGGCGATGTACCAAAACTCCGTTTTCGGCTCGCCGCCAAGCTGCGCAGCGATTTTCTCCGGCGGATGCACTTGCAACGAAAGTTGATCGTGTGCGTCGAGGAGTTTGACGAGCAACGGAAAACGCGGCGATTCGGGCACGTTGCCAAAAATCGCGTCGCGATCGCGCGTCCAAAGTTCATGCAGGGTTCGATCCCGAAACGGACCGTTACGGACGACGCTTTGCGCCTCCGGCCGATCGACAATTTCCCAAGACTCGCCGATCGTTGCTGTATCCGGAGTTCTTTTTCCAAAAAGTGATGCCAGCCTGTGTCCGCCCCAGATTCGTTCCATGAAAATGGGCTCGAAGATCAATGGAGAGAGGACAGAGGTCACAGGTCTGAGATCAGCAAGATGGGAGATTCTAGATTGCAGATTCTTGTTTGCAAAACAGAGTCGAACGTTGTTTTGAACATGAAGCTGTCTGGTTTCGTCAAACTGTGGATGCCAGTGATCCTTTGGATAGCGCTCATTTTTATCGGATCAACCGACATACTTTCATCTGAGCACACCTCGCGATTCCTGATTCCGTTCCTGCGCTGGCTGGATCCGCAGATTACCTGGGCGACGCTTTTCACGGTTCAAACGCTAATCCGCAAGCTGGGTCACTTAACCGAATATGCGATTCTCGCCACGCTCCTCTGGAGAGCGCTCAGAAGTGGAACGGCGTGGAAATGGAAGATGTCGATCGTGTTCGCTGTCGCTTGGGCCGGCTGTGCAATCTTCGCGGCGAGCGACGAATTTCATCAATCGTTTGTGCCGTCTCGGACTTCGTCTCTCCACGATGTGATAATCGATGTCTGCGGCGCGTTGATTGGCCTAACGATTTGTATTGCACTCGCCTCCCGAAGGGTTCTTAAAGAGGAGCGTGCTTAATCGAGCCGGCCGGACTCTTTTTATAGCGCTGCTATTTTCAAGTTTGGGCCGGTTGAGTGCGGCAGATTACGCTGCGCGGTTCAAACAATTACAGGAACAAAAAGCGGACGGTGCACAGGTCGATTCGCTCCTCGATGAATGGCGCGCAAAGAATCCAAACGATCCGGACGCGTGGATCACGAGCGCGAATTACTACTTTAACCAGTCGGTCGGCCCGGCCATTTCAACCAAACCGGCCGAGAAGGGCGATTACGGTTTGACCGACAAGAAAACCGGCAAGAAGGCGGGAAGCATTTCCTTCAAGCCGAACGTGGCCAAGACTTCGCGCAGTGCGACGGCGCTTCTAGATGAAGCAACCACGAAATTTCCAGACCGGCTCGATATTTGGTGCGGGCTGGCGTTCATTTACCAGGAGAGCGGCGATTTCGACAATGAGCTGGCTACGCTAAAAAAAATGATCGTTTATACCCACGCGCATCCAACTGGACTGAAGTGGCTGAAAGGCGAACCAATTGAGGAGCCCGAGGACCAATACGTTCCGGAAAAGCTGCACGATTACGGTTTGTATTACGAGAAAAAGGAAAACCCGGAGGACGACAAACGCTGGTTCGCCCTTTCGAGCCTGGCGACGCAAGAATATCCGAATCACGCCGAAGCCTTTGATGATTCGGCCGGCTATTACGCGGACCTCGGCGATTGGAAAAAAGCGCGCGAAATGTTTGAGAAAGCGCACCAGCTCGACCCAAAATCCATCGGAGTCCTGATTAATCTTGGCAACGTCGGGATGGAGGCGAAGGATTTTGTTAGCGCGCGAAAATATTACGAAGAAGCCCTGAAGGCCGATCCAAACGGTCCGTTTGCCGACGAAGCGAAGCAGGCGCTGGCCAAGCTGAAGAAGGTAAAATAGTTGAGAAGTGGTGGGCCTGACTGGGCTCGAACCAGTGACCCTGCGCTTATCAAGCGCATGCTCTAACCAACTGAGCTACAGGCCCCCTTCGCGGCTTGGCCGCGATCTTGGATTTTCGATGGACGATTGATTTCGTCCCGCGCTCTCGCGCCGAGTTCTGTAAATCTGAAATCGACAATTCGCAATCGGAAATTGGATGGTTGAGGCAAACAAAATCGCGGAATCGTGAATGCGCATAAGTTACGGGACTGTAAGGTTGGTATGACCGAACAATTTCTTGACGGCGTGAGACTTACCGACCAAACTCCACGCCAATACATGCTTAACCCGGATAAGAAGAAGGAGACTGCGCCAAAGAAGAAAATGGGCGCGAAAAAACCGCGCCTCCATGTTTTGGATATCGCCCCTCGAACCGACTCCAGAGGTGGTGGCGCCCCGAAAAGCTCACCCGTCTCGCTTCCCATTCCGCCGAAGGGATTCATCGCGCCCGACTGATTCTGGCAAATTGGAGGCAAGGGGATTGATTCCCATCCATCCGAAAGTGAAGCCCGCTTGCTGTTAGACGTTGCCTCCACGCCCTGCGGGCTTTGGAGGCAAGGGGATTCGAACCCCTGACTTCCAGCTTGCAAAGCTGGCGCTCTACCAACTGAGCTATGCCCCCGCCACAAAAGTTGAGAGTAATTGGTTGAGAGTTGAGAGAAAATCAACAGCGATTCGACTTAAACTCTCAACTAAAGCGCCTCCCAGGCGCGTTCACTCAACTATCAACTAATTCCTCACCAGATGTGCACTCGCTGGTCGGGCGGGACGAACATTTTACCACTCGACTCAACTTTGAATGCCTCGTACCAAGCGTCGGTATTTCTGCTCGGACCAATCACGCGAAACTGACGCGGCGAATGCGGATCGCTCACGACCTGTTTCCTTACGTAATCGTCGGTAACTTTTCCGCGCCAAGCTTGCGCCCAACCGAGAAAGACGCGTTGCTCGCCAGTAAATCCGTCGAGGACCGGCGCGGGTTGTCCTTTCAACGACGCGCGATAAGCATCCAGTGCCAGCGTCAGACCTCCCAGATCAGCGATGTTTTCGCCCATCGTCAGCTCGCCGTTCACATGAACGCCGGGAATCGGTTCGTATTTTGAAAATTGCGCGCCAAGCACGTCGGCGCGTTTCTTAAATGTTTCGGCGTCTTGCTTGGTCCACCAATCGCGTAAAGCCCCCGACGCATCAATCTTCCGGCCTTGATCGTCGAAGCCGTGCGTCAGCTCATGACCAATCACGCCGCCAGCGGCGCCATAATTGATCGCAGGGTCAGCATCCGCGTCGAAAACTGGCGGTTGAAGAATTCCAGCCGGAAAAACTATGTCTCGGAGACTGCCGTTGTAAGCGTCGTTCGTTTGCGGAGTCATGCCCCAATCCGCGCGATCGACCGGGCCATAGAAACGTCCAGTGTAG
>Ga0210406_10000976_pt1 | contig 37004 bp, 32 predicted proteins | sample IncBWC30MmetaG_FD_155454 | JGI IMG/M metagenome (GOLD analysis project Ga0210406, IMG submission 155454) | Forest soil microbial communities from Barre Woods Harvard Forest LTER site, Petersham, Massachusetts, United States - Inc-BW-C-30-M | ecosystem: Environmental > Terrestrial > Soil >... | reverse complement strand
GGGATTTGTGCGATGGATCTGCGGTCGATGGAAGTGAAAACGTTTCCGGCGGATGCGGTAATTTTTTGTACCGGGGGGATTGGCGCGATTTTCGGGCGCTCGACGAATTCGGTGGTGTGCACCGGGTCGGCGCAATCGGCGCTGTTTCAACAGGGCGTGGATTACGCGAACGGCGAATTCATCCAGGTACACCCGACGGCGATTCCCGGGGAAGACAAGCTGCGGCTGATGAGCGAATCGGCGCGCGGAGAAGGCGGGCGTGTCTGGGTTCCGCGGAACCCGGGAGAAAAACGCGCGGCCAAGAGCATTCCGGAAGCAGAGCGGTTTTATTTCCTGGAAGAGTGGTATCCGAAGTACGGAAACCTGGTGCCGCGGGATATCGCCACACGAGCCATCCACCGCATTGTGTACCAGGAAAAACTGGGGATTGGCGGGCAGGCGGCGGTATATCTGGACGTGACGCATATTCCGCGCGAGACGCTGGATCGCAAGCTCGAAGGGATTCTGGAGACTTACGAGAAGTTCCTTGGAGTCGATCCACGCGAAGAGCCGATGAAAGTCTTTCCGGCGATGCACTACACGATGGGCGGTTTGTGGGTGAATGGCGAAGACCAGGCCACCAACGTGCCGGGAATTTACGCTGCTGGGGAATGCGAGTATCAATATCACGGCGCAAACCGCCTGGGCGCCAATTCGCTGGTGTCGTGCATTTTTGGCGGCGGCATCGCGGGGCCGGCGGCGGTGAAGTACGCGCGCAACCTGGAAAAAGGCGCGGAGGCGGTGGGGGCAAGCGTTTTTGCGAGCGAGCAAAAGAGACAGGAAGAGATGAACCAGGCGTTGATTTCGCAGCAGGGTGCGGAAAATCCGATCACCATTTGGAAAGAACTGGGCGAGGTCATGACCGAGCATGCGACGGTCACGCGCATCAACAAGAATCTGGAAATCGCGAATGCGAAACTCAACGACTTGCAGGCGCGATACCGGAAGATCAATTTGAGCGACCGTACGCTGTGGTCGAACCAAACGTTGAACTTTGCGCGGGAGCTCGGCAACATGCTGATTCTGGCGCGGGTGATCACGGTTGGCGCTTTGTGCCGGAACGAGTCGCGTGGCGCGCACTACAAGCCGGATTTTCCGCAGCGCGACGACAGCAATTGGTTGAAGACCACGCGGGCAAAGTGGGTGCACGACGACATACAGCTGACTTACGAGCCCGTGGACATTTCGCAAATACCGCCGCGGCCGCGGCGGTATGACGCGGTGAAATGATGGGCGGGACTTTTCGGAGCGGGTCGGTGGAAGTCGAGGTCTGAGATGGCAGATGGCAAGAAAGTCATCGTCAAGATAAAGCGGCAGGCGAGCCCGAAAGAGGCCGCGCGATGGGAGGAGTTTGCGCTGCCCTGGCGGGCGTCGATGAACGTGATCATATGCCTGCGCGACATTGCGGAGAATCCCGTCACAAGCGAAGGCAAGCAGACCACTCCCGTTTCTTATGATTCCAACTGTTTGGAAGAAGTGTGCGGCTCGTGCGCCATGGTGATCAACGGCAGGGCGCGGATGGCGTGCTCGGCGCTGGTAGAGCATCTGGAGCAGCCGATTCGCATCGAGCCGCTCTCGAAGTTTCCGGTGGTGCGCGATTTGATGGTTGACCGGCAATTCATGTTCGAGAGCCTGAAGCGGGTGAAGGCGTGGATTCCGATTGATGGCACCTACAATCTTGGCGAAGGCCCGCGTATCGCGCCCGAGGTGCAGGAGAAGGCTTATCCGCTTTCGCGCTGCATCACTTGCGGCAACTGCCTGGAAGTCTGCCCGCAGGTCAACGAGCACAATCATTTCATGGGCGCGGCCATTTTCAGCCAGGTGCGATTGTTTAATATGCATCCGACGGGCGCGATGCACTCCAAAGAGCGCATCCAGGCGGTGATGGGGCACGGTGGCATCGAGGATTGCGCCAACGCGCAAAATTGCGTCAAGGCTTGCCCCAAGGAGATTCCTCTGACGGAATCGCTGGCGGAAATCAATCGCCAGGCGTGGAAACAAGCGCTGTTCGGCTGGCTGGTAGGGTAGACTCTCTTCCACATCTTCGGTGCGAATTGCAGGCGTGGCTTTACTCCGGGGGGAAGTCAGCGAGGTGAAATGCTTCGGAACATTACTGCTGTTGTTGGGATGGTGTGCGTCGGCGGCGCAGTTCTCGTGAACGCGGGGCCGAAAGCGGACGAAATCTCCGCCCGTGCACGCAAGCTGCACTTTGCCTCCATCGTCGTCGATACCCACGATGATACGACGCAGCGCTTTCTGGATGGCGATTTCGATCTCGGGACGCGTAGCTCGGCCGGTAGCATCGACATTCCGCGCATGAAGGAAGGCGGGCTCGGCGCGATTTTCTTTTCCATCTGGATTCCCAGCAAGATCACGGGGCCCGAGGCCGTCAAGCACGCGCTCGATCAAATCGACGCGGTGCGGGAACAGGTGCGCAAGCATCCTAAGGACATCGTTCTCGCCACAACAACGGCAGAGGTGCGCGAGGCGCGTAAGCAGGGCAAGATCGCGGCGCTGATGGGTGTCGAGGGCGGGCACATGATTGCCAGCGATCTGGGAGTGTTGCGCTTGTATGCGGCACTCGGCGTGCGCTACATGACGCTGACGCACAGCGGCAATGATGAGTGGGCAGACTCCTCCACCGATACGGCGGCGCACAACGGACTGACCGACTTTGGCAAAGACGTTGTTCGCGAAATGAACCGGCTCGGAGTGATGGTGGACATTTCCCATGTTAGCGACAAGACTTTCTATGACGCTCTGGCGGTGAGCCAGGCTCCACTGATCGCTTCGCACTCTTCGTGCCGTGCACTCTGCGACGCACGACGAAACATGACTGACCAGATGATTAAGGACCTGGCGGCGAAGGGCGGCGTCATTCAGATCAACTATCACATCGGGTTCCTGAGTGAAGAGTTCATGAACGCCGACAAGGATCCGGAGATCACGAAGGGCATTGCCGCGGAGGTCGAGAAGCGCTGCGGTGACAAGGAAGGCTGCCAGTTGATTGAAGGCGACCGCATCACCCGGGAATACGTGCAGCAGGGGAAGCTGCCGCGCGTGGACTATACAAAAATCATCGAGCATATCGATCACGCGGTGAAGCTGGTCGGAGCGGACCACGTCGGCCTCGGTTCTGATTTCGACGGCGCTAACATGCCCTTTGGGATGGAAGATGCCACGAAGCTGCCGCTGATCACGGAGGCGCTGCTTCGCAAAGGGTATTCAGATGAGGATGTGCGCAAGATTCTTGGGGAGAATACACTGCGCGTGATGACGGAAGTGGAACGCGTGAGCTCGAAACTGAATTCCGCGAAGTAAAATCAGAGAATCAAACCGGAAAAGGGGTTGTGAATGATCTCGAGTCACAAGGCGGGGAAGGTAGCAGTCGCGGTTCTAGTCTTTGCGACATTGCTCGTTGCGATTTCGGCGACGGCTGCACCGGCGCGAGCGCAAGCTCCGTCGGCGGCGCAAAGCGCAGCGCCAAAGAGTGGAGCAGCCGGGCAAGGCACGACGGCGAAGAAAGGGCCTTCCCCAGCGAGCTCTTATGACCGCGCACTGCTACGGCCGGCGCTGCTGAAGGACAAAGCGCCGGCACAGTACAAGGTCAGGTTCGTGACCACGCGCGGCGACTTCACGATTGATGTCACCCGTTCCTGGGCGCCGCTCGGGGCTGACCGCTTCTACAATCTGGTCAAACACCATTTCTTTGACAACGCCAGCGTCTTCCGCGTGGTGCCGAACTTTGTCGCGCAATTTGGGATCAGCGCGTATCCGGCCGTCACCACTGCCTGGAGGGGAACTGATATTAAGGATGACCCTGTGACGCAGACCAACAAGAAGGGTTACATCACGTTTGCCACGGCCGGGCCGAACACGCGCACCACACAGGTGTTCATCAATCTCGTGGACAACGCGCGCCTCGACAAAATGGGTTTCGCACCGTTTGGCGCGGTGGAAGGCGACGGAATGAAAGTGGTCGAAATGTTCTACGACCAGTATGGCGACACGGCCGGCCCCGACCAGGGGAAGGTCGAGAAACAGGGCAAGCCGTACCTCGATAAGGGCTGGCCCAAGCTCGACACTATAAAGTCGGCGACGCTGCTCACCAGCCCGCCGGCTGCCGCGTCTAAACCCGCAACGCCCGCGAAGAAGCCGCAGTAGGCGGGCATCGACGTTTTCGTTTTCATGGATTTGTTTTTTGCGTTGAAGTGCATTTGACTTTTGTAAGCCGCGAAGCGCATTCTGTAGGCTCGATGAATATCTGTTGCCAGATGATCTGTTGTTCTTGCGCGTGCAACGCTGCGTGTCGCAAGGCGACCATCTCTGGCCAGAGGAGTTTCCGGACTTAGAAGTAGAGTAAGCGCAAGTTCCGAAGCCCACGTTGCCAGAGTTCAGGCCAACGTGGGTTTTTTGTTTTTAGTGCGGCATTTTCAGGGCAGAACATGAGCGATATCAAGGAAACCAAAGCGCAGCGCGTGGAGCGGCTAAAACGCGAGAAGAATGCCTGGGAGCATTTCGATGAGATCCGGGCGTTTGCGCGGCAGGGTCATGCTTCGATTCCACCGGAATGGCTGGGCACGTATTTTCGTTCGTGGGGCGTCTACACGCAGGGCGATGGCGCCGGCGTGGTCGGCGGCAAGAATGGCGAAGGCAAAGCGACGCCGTTTTTTATGGTGCGCATCCGAATTCCCAACGGCCTCCTGAGCAGTCAGCAGGCGCGCACCATCGCCGACCTCGCCGAGCGCCACGCGCGCGGCGTTGCGGACATTACAGTGCGGCAGAACGTGCAGTTGCATTGGGTGACGATCGAATCGCTGCCGGAAGTGCTTGAGGCGCTGTGGCGTGTGGGGCTGACAACCACCGGCGCATGCGGCGACGTGGCGCGAAATATTACGGGATGCCCTCTGGCGGGCTTTGACGCCCACGAATACTGCGACGCCTCGCCGCTGGCGCTGGAGTTGAACGGGCAGATCAGCGGAAATGCCGAGTTCTACAATCTTCCGCGCAAGTTCAAGGTTTCGATCACGGGTTGCCGCTCGTGGTGCACGTATCCCGAGATCAATGATGTCGGGCTTACTGCTGTGACGCGAAAGCGCTCGCGCGGAGATGAGATCGGATTTTCTCTACGCGTGGCCGGTGGTCTTTCCACGGAGCCGCACCTCGGCGTTCGATTGAACGCTTTCGTGCGCTGGGAGCAGGCGGTCCCCGTTGCACGCGGTGTGGCGGAGCTCTTTCGTGAATCGGAGGTGCTCCGGCAAAACCGTGAGCGCGCGAGGCTGAAATTTCTTTTCTTGCAGCATGGATGGACGGCGGATTCCTTCCTGGCCGCCTTGCAGGATCGGCTCGGCTTTGCGCTCGATCCCGCCGAACCGGAAGAGCTTCCTTCGGACATTCACCGCGATCACGTGGGCGTTCACGCACAGAAACAGCAGGGCTTTTCGTATGTCGGAGCGAACGTGCTGCGCGGGCGGATAACGCCTGAGCAGTTGCGCGCGGCCGCGAATCTCTGCGACCGGTACGCAGACGGGCAACTCCGCAACACGATCATGCAAAACCTGCTTATTGTGAACGTTCCGAATGAGCACGCCGCGCGAGTCGCCGGCGAATTGACTGCCGCGGGATTGCCGGTGCGCGCTTCCGCGTTTGCGCGCGGCACGGTTGCTTGCACCGGTTCGGAATTTTGCAAGTTGGCGCTGACTGAAACAAAAAGCTTCGCGCGCTGGCTGACGGAAGAGCTCGATCAGCGCCTGCCGGGGTTCCAGGAGCAGCTTAAGTTGCACATCACCGGCTGCCCGAACAGCTGCGGGCAGCACTGGATCGCGGACATCGGCATCGAAGGCAAAAAGTTGAAGGTCGATGGCCGGATGGTAGACGCCTATTACTTCTGCGTCGGCGGGAGCGTGGGCGAGTCTGCGTCCATTGCGCGGCCCGTCGGTTTTCGTTGCGCGGCGTCGGAAGTGCCGGACGCCATCGAGAGGTTGTTGCGCGAATTCAACGAGCAGCGAGCGCCCGGCGAGAACCTGCAGCGTTTTTTCGCGCGCCATTCGAATGAGCAGATTCGCAACTGGCTGGCGGGCGAATTTGTCGCTCCGGTGGAACGCGACGCCGCGGCGGGCCCCGTGCCGCTGGGAGTCGAGGGCTAGCATGAGCTTGCTGCCCATTTTCGTGAAACTGCGGGATCGCCTGGTAGTCGTTGTTGGCGGCGGCTCCGTCGCAGAAGGGAAGATCGACGGGCTTTTCGCGGCCGAGGCTCGCATTCGCATTGTCGCGCCGCGGGTGACACGGGCCATCGCGCAATGGATCGCGCAGGGAAAAGTGGAATGGCGAGCGAAGACGTTCGCTCCCGCGGACCTCGACGGCGCATATCTGGTCATTGCCGCGACTTCCGCGCCCGGCGTCAACGAAGCTGTTTTCAGCGAGGCTGACGCGCGGGGCCTTCTCTGCAACGCGGTGGACGACATCGAGCACTGCCATTTTTACTATGGCTCGGTCGTGCAGCGCGGCGATTTGCAAATTGCAATTTCCACCAACGGCAAGAGCCCCGCGCTGGCACAGCGACTTCGCCTCCAGCTAGAAAAGCAGTTTGGCCCCGAGTATGAGCTGTGGCTGGAGTGGTTGGGCGCTGCCCGCGAACTATTGCGTGTGGGCCGAGGCAGCGCGAATTCCAGGAAAGCTCTGCTGCACCATCTTGCTAGCCAGCCGATGTTCGATCGCTTCCGTCAGGAAGCGCGACGAAAGCGCGAAGGTTAGGGAGCGGCATGATGGGCAAAGTCTACTTGGTGGGCGCAGGCCCTGGAGATCCGGAGCTACTTACCGTTAAGGCGGCGCGGCTGCTCGCGCGCGCCAGGATCGTGTTTCACGATTCTCTGGTCAGCCATGAAATCCTGCAACTTGTCGCGCGCGATGCCGAGGTGATCGACGTGGGCAAGCGCTGCGGGCAAAAGCTGCTTACGCAAGAAGAAATCAACTCACTGTTGGTCTCGGCAGCCAGGAACCATGACGTCGTCGTTCGACTGAAGGGGGGCGACCCCCTGATCTTCGGCCGCGCCGGAGAAGAAATCGAGGCGTTGCGCGACATTGGAGTGGAATTTGAAGTCGTACCGGGGATCACCGCGGCACTGGGTGCTGCAGCCGCCGCGGGAATTTCGCTCACCGACCGCCGAGCTGCCTCGCAAGTCGTGATCAGCACATTTTCACGTCGCATGGGGGGCACGCTGATGGATTTTAGTGCCATCACCAGCACAACGACCCTCGCGCTGTACATGCCCGGACCGGACTATACGGAGGTGGCGCATCGCTTGCGCGAAGGCGGCCTATCGGACAATCTGCCGTGCGTGATCGTTTCCAACGCGACCGGTGCCGAGCAGCAGATTCGATGGACCAACATCGCCCGCTTGGTCCACGAGGAAAAGCTTCCTGCACCGGCGTTGATGATTGTCGGCCGCGTCGCGTCACGGAAGTTTCGAGAAATCAGCAAGGCGTTGTGGAACGGTGAGCCGGACGATCATCACGTGCCGCGCACTGCCGTAAGTTGAAAGAACAATGAAGGAGAAAACCATGAGCATTAACAAAGTATCGCTGAGTTCCCGCAAGAGCTGGAATTTGTCGCTCGATAGCTGGGCAGTCGTGGCGGCTCTACTCGCGGCCTTGCTGATTCGGGCAGGCGTGTTCACGCGCGTGCCCTGGTAAGCCGCGCGGATTTCGCAAGGCAATCCGGATCCAAGATTTCGCAATGAGAGGAAAACAATGGCGGACGCAATCGTACTACCTCAAGCAAGACCAGCGCAGCCTGCGCTGCAATTTCTCCGTGTGATCCCCGGCGTGCTGCTCCTGGCAGCGGTCGGTTATGCTGGGAAACTCCTGGAGCGCAACGTCGGCACCTACGCGAAAGCGCATCACTGGACATTCCCGAATATCGAGTACGTGCTGTGGGCCATCCTCATCGGCTTGGCGATCTCCAACACCGTAGGCGTACCGCAAATCTTCCGCTCCGGAGTGGCCACCTATGAATTCTGGCTGAAGGCCGGGATCGTGCTGCTCGGCTCGCGCTTCCTTCTGGGCGATGTGTTGAAACTTGGCGGCGTAAGCCTCGCGCTGGTGGCCATGGAAATTGCTGTGGCGATTGCCTTCATGACCTTGCTCGGACGTGCCTTCGGTCTGCGCCCCAAGCTCACTTCGCTGCTGGCGGTCGGCTCGGCGGTTTGCGGCGTCAGCGCCATCATCGCCACGCAAGGTGCCATCGAAGCCGACGACGAAGACTCGTCCTTCGCCATCGCTGCAATTCTGGCCCTCGGCGCTCTTTCGCTCTTCACGTTTCCGCTGATTGGCCACGCGTTGCATCTCAGCGATCACGCTTACGGATTGTGGGCCGGACTAGCGGTTGACAACACCGCGGAAGCGACGGCCGCCGGCGCGCTCTACTCCGACGCCGCCGGCAAACTCGCGGTGTTGGCGAAAACTACGCGCAACGCCATGATAGGATTTGTCGTGCTCGCCTATGCGATTTATTGGGCTAGCCGAGGCGAAGCCAAGACGGTGGGAAACAAGGCCGCGTTCCTTTGGCAAAAATTCCCGAAGTTCGTTCTGGGCTTCCTGCTGATTTCTATTCTTGCGACATACCATTTCTTCACCAAGGAGCAGACCACGGCGCTGGCGAATCTCTCGCGCTGGGCATTTCTGCTGACCTTTGCGGGCGTCGGCCTACGAACCAATTTCCGCGAAATGCGAAAACAGGGCTTGCGCCCGTTCGCGGTTGGTGCGATCGGAGAAGTTGTGATCGCGGTCTTTACGTTGGCATTGGTTGCTGGAGCAGGGAAGCTCTTTGGCTTCTAGTGGCAAAGAAAAAGGGCGCTAGCGCGCCCTTTCTTCTCAGTGACCTCTGTGCTCCGATCTCTGCGTCCTCTGTGTTAAATCTTTGACTCAAATCCCCAGGACGCCAACCAACTCTTTCACGGACCCCGCCGACTTCTGCAGTGCCGTATTCTCCTCGGCGGTCAACTTGATCTGAATAATTTCCTCGACGCCTTTAGCGCCAAGCTTCACCGGTACGCCTACGAACAACCCCTTGATTCCGTACTCGCCGTCCAGGTACACCGCGCAAGGCAAAATCTTCTTCTTGTCTTTCAAAATCGCTTCGACCATTTCCACAGCCGCTGCCGACGGCGCATAGTACGCCGATCCCGTCTTCAGCAGATTCACTATCTCCGCGCCGCCCTTGCGCGTCCGTTCCACAATCGCGTCAATGCGCTCCTTCGGCAACAAATCTGGCAGTGGAATGCCGGCCACGGTGGAATACCGCGGTAGTGGCACCATATCGTCGCCGTGCCCGCCGAGCACGAATGAGTGCACATTTTCCACGCTGACTTTGCACTCCATCGCCACAAACGTGCTCATGCGCGCGGAGTCCAGTACGCCGGCCATGCCCAGCACGCGGCTCTTCGGAAATCCACTGACCTTCCAAGCCGCTTGCGCCATGGCGTCCAGCGGATTGGTCACCACGATGATGATGCAGTTCGGCGAGTGCCGCACAATCTGCTCGACCACCGCTCTCACCACGTCGTAGTTGGCCTTCAACAGATCGTCGCGGCTCATTCCCGGTTTGCGCGGAAACCCCGCGGTGATCACCACAACGTCGCTGTTCGCCGTCGCGCTGTAGTCTCCATTGGCCGTGGAGATTCCCGTCGCTCGCGAGTCCGTGCGCGTAATCGGTCCGGACTCCATCATGTCCAGTGCCTTGCCCGCCGGCGGTCCGTCCAGAATGTCCGTCAACACGACATCGGCCAGCTCTTTATCCACAATGCGTTGCGCGGTCGTCGACCCGACGAAACCCCCGCCCACCACCGTAACTTTCTTCCGCATCCCGTCCCTCTCCTCGCTCTTCTCTGCGAACCCTCTGCGTACTCAGCGCCTCTGCGTTATCTTTTGAATCTATCGCGCGACGGCGTGAGCCGCCATATTCTCAATAATCGCTGACGCAAACGCCGAAGTGCCGACTTTAGTTGCTCCAGGCATCAGGCGTTCCAGGTCGTAGGTCACACGCTTCTGCTGAATCGTCCGCGCGATGCCGTCCTCGATGAGCTGCGCCGCTTCCCCCCATCCCAAAAATTCAAACATCATCGCACCCGAAAGCATCAGCGAGCTCGGATTGATCACATCCTTATCCGCATATTTCGGCGCCGTTCCATGAGTAGCTTCAAACACGCCGAAGCCATCGCCGATGTTGGAGCCCGGTGCCATCCCCAGTCCGCCGACCTGCGCCGCGCAAGCGTCGGAGAGGTAGTCGCCATTCAAATTGGGCGTGGCCAGGACGCTGTATTCGTCCGCGCGCAGGAGGACTTGCTGAAAGACAGAGTCCGCGATGCGGTCGTTGACCATGAGCTTTTTCTTCCACTGACCTTTGCCGTGCGTTGAATAGATGGCGTCGATGGTTTGCTTCACTTCGGCATAGATGTTTTTCTTGAAGGTGTCCGTGGCTTGATCGAGCCCCGGTTCAATCATCGCGGCGTTTTGCTCGATGCTCAGGGTGGGATTCTTGTCTAGGTTGTCGAGGACCCAGCTCTCGCGCTCGGTGACCGTCTGCGCGCGGAACTCCTCGCGTGCCAGCTCATAGCCCCAATCGCGAAACGCCCCTTCTGTAAACTTTTGAATATTGCCCTTGTGCACCAGCGTTACGCTCTTGCGTTTGTGCGCGAGCGCGTACTTGATGGCGCGCCGGACAAGGCGCTTGGTTCCGAATGGCGAGATTGGCTTGATGCCCACGCCCGAGTCTCCGCGAATCTGCTTCTTGCCGTCCTTGAGCATCTCTTTATTCAGAAAGTCGAGCAGCTTCTTTACTTCCGGCGTGCCGGACTGCCACTCGATTCCGATATAAACGTCTTCGGTATTCTCCCGGAAGATGACGATATCCATTTTCTCGGGATGTTTCACGGGGGAGGGAACTCCGGCGTAATAGCGAACCGGCCGCTCGCACGAATACAAATCCAGAATCTGCCGCAGCGCCACGTTCAGCGAGCGGATGCCGCCGCCGACCGGGGTTGTCAGCGGCCCTTTGATGGCCACGCGAAAATCGCGGATGGCGTCCACCGTGTCGTTCGGCAGCCATTCCTTGAACGCGTTGAACGCTTTTTCTCCGGCGAAAACTTCAAACCACGCCACATGGCGTTTGCCGCCATAAGCGTGCTCCACCGCCGCGTCAAAGACGCGCCGCGAGGCTTTCCAGATGTCGCGCCCCGTTCCGTCCCCTTCAATGAAGGGAATGATGGGCGCGTCCGGCACGCGCAGTTCGCCGCCGCTGTACTCAATACCTTTGCCACCGGCGGGAATGGCTTGCCCGTTGTATGAATTCTTCATGGTTCATGACCTCTTGCAAATGGTGTTGTTGCTTTGCAGTTGCCACTCGGCAGAACCGACAGGAGTCGAGCGCGAATTAAAGAAGATACCACAATCGCAACAAATCCCACGCGCCGCAGACAGCGCGGGAGGTATACTCGCGCGAGGCAAAAAACGCCAGCGAAAGGGGAGACAACTATGATGATGGACTGGAACGAATACCACAAGGAGATCGGTGCCAGATTAGGCGAGCTGATGAAGCTTAGCCCGGACACCGTTCGCGGCTACCAAACGCTCAGCGCGGCAAACTCCAAAACGGGCAAACTCGATGAGAAAACGCGGCAACTAATTTCGCTGGCGTGCGCGGTAACTACGCGTTGCGACGGCTGTATCGTGGTGCATAGCGAAGCCGCATTAAAAGCTGGCGCAACAAAAGAGGAGATTGCCGAAGCGCTGGGCGTCGCGGTGGCCATGAATGCCGGTGCCGCACTCATTTATTCCACTCGCGTGCTTGACGCAGTCAGTACCAAGAGCGCTCAAGGTCGCACAGCGTAAAAAAAGGTTTGTGTGGCGCGCCATCGCGCCTCACAAATCCGTTCTAGAACAAGTTCCACAAAAACTGGTTATAGACCTCGTGGTGGAACTGCACTTCGGGGGCTTTCACCACGGTGCCCAGTTGTCGCGGGCAGCGGTCCGCGGAGGCGCGCTTCAACTCCGCGTAACGCCCCTTCACGTCGGCACCGAAGAGCTTCGTTGTCCAGTCGGCCTTCTCGAAGTCCTCGATGGCGGTGTAAATGTTGTCCGGCAAATAGCGTTGCGCCTGGCGCAGATTCTTGATCTTGGCGGTTTCTCCGTCCAGGCCGCTCTTGAAGATCGAATACATCACCATATAAGGATTGGCATCAGGGGCGACGGCGCGGACCTCGGTACGCATGCTGCGCTCGTTGCCGATGGGGATGCGCACCATGGCGCCGCGGTCGACCGCTGAGGCCTTCAGCTGGTTTGGCGCTTCAAAATGAGGATCCAGCCGGCGATAGGCGTTGACGCTCGAGTTGAATATCAGGCAAATATCATTGCCGTGCGTCAGGATGCGGTCCACGAACTCCCAGCCCAACTTGCTGAGCTTTTCCTCTCCCTTCGGGTCCCAGAAAAGATTTTTGCCGCCCTTACTTACGGAAACGTTGGTGTGCATTCCACTGCCGTTCACACCTACCACGGGTTTGGGGAGAAAACACGCGGTGAGCCCCATATTCGTGGCCACTTGGCGGCAGATCAGCTTGTAAAGTTGAATCTGATCCGCGGCAGCCACCACTTCTCCATAGCTGTAGTTGATTTCGAATTGTGACGGCGCGACTTCCGGATGGTCCTTCTCGTTCTGGAAGCCCATGGCGCGTTGCACTTCCGCGGTCGTATCGATGAAGGTGCGCAGCGGATCGCCCGGCAGGGAATGGTAGTAACCGCCGGTGTTGACATAATCAAATTTTAGGACTTCGTGAAACCGGCGCTCGGCGTCGGAGCCTTTGAACAGAAAACCTTCGATCTCATTGGCGGCGTTGAGCGTGTAGCCTTTCTTTTCATGCAGATCGTCGGCATACCCTTTCAGCCGCCCGCGAATGTCCGCCGAATACGGCGTGCCATCCTTATCGATCACCTGCCCGAAAACTAAAATCTTTCCGGAGCCAAACACATCCGCCGGGGCCCAATAAAACGCGCCCCAGTCCATGGCCAGGCGCAAATCGCTTTCCCGCTGCGCCGTAAATCCGCGAATCGAGGAGCCGTCAAAGGTCAGGTTGTCCCAGCTCTTGATCAAAAATTTCTTGTCGTAATCCAGCATGTGTAAGCGGCCTTCTAGGTCGCTGAATAGCACGGTCACGGCCTTGATGCGCTTCTCGTCGGTCAAATATTTGAGGCGCTCCTCCTGCACTTTATGGGGGGCCACGCGGTCAAGACGCTGCTTCTTGGCCTTCAGGTTCAATTCTTCCAGTTCATCGTACGGGAGCGCCAAAAAATTACGCAGTTCGGTCGACATGAGTCTCCTCAAATTGAGTTGTGATGGAATTCGGCGGAGTGATCGGGGGCGGCAAATTCACGGCCATGCGCCCATTAAAGTATCGCGCTACGTTTCCAAGCGTCAAATCGAAAACCTCGCGTCCTTCAGTGGAAAAATGAATCGCGACCATCATCTTTTCTGATACGACCGGAAGGCAGTTAGTCGTAATACTCCTGCCCCAAGTGCGTGATCAAATCCTCGCCCATCATCCAGCGCAAGGTGTTTTTCAACTTCATCAACTGAATAAAGAGATCGTGTTCGGGATATAAGCCCGGCGCGGTCATCGGGGACTTGAAGTAAAAGCTAAGCCATTCCTGGATGCCGCGCATCCCTGCGCGTTGCGCCAAATCCAGGAACAAAACCAGATCAAGGACAATCGGCGCCGCAAGAATCGAATCGCGGCACAAGAAATCCACTTTGATCTGCATGGGATAACCGAGCCATCCGAAGATATCGATGTTGTCCCAGCCTTCTTTGTTGTCCCCGCGCGGAGGATAGTAGTTGATGCGCACCTTGTGGAAAACCTTGCCGTACAGCATGGGGTAGAGCTGCGGTTGCAAAATGTATTCGAGCGCGCCGAGCTTCGATTCCTCTTTGGTCTTGAACGAGCCGGGATCATCGAGCACTTCGCCGTCGCGATTGCCCAGAATATTGGTCGAGTACCACCCGTCCAGCCCCAGCATGCGCGCCTTGAAGGCCGGCGCGAGCACGGTCTTCATCATGGTCTGCCCGGTCTTGAAGTCCTTTCCGCAAATGGCCACGTTGTGCTCCAGCGCAAGCTGTTGAATCGCGGGGATGTCCACGGTTAGATTCGGCGCGCCATTCGCAAAAGGCACGCCGCTGGTTATCGAAGCCCACGCGTACAACATCGATGGCGCAATCGCGGGATGATTGGCCTTCATGGCTTCCATAAATTTCTCCGGCGTCGAGTGCACCTCCTCCGGCCTGATGAACACTTCCGTCGAACCGCACCAGCAGGTCACCAAACGCGAGACACGCTTGGTCTTTCGAAAATTCTCGATGTCCTCCTTGATCTGCAGCGCCAGGTCATACTTGCTCTTGCCCTTCTTAACGTACGTGCCGTCAAGTCTCTTTACATACTCGCGGTCGAAGGCCGCCTTCATCGGCGAAATGCCGGAAAGAAATGGCTTCACCTTCTCCAGATCCTTTTCGCTCAGCACGCCGGCCTTACTCGCCGCCTGATAGGCATTGTCTTTGAATACGTCCCACCCGCCGAATACCAGGTCTTTCAGATCGCTCAGCGGGACAAATTTTTTGATCAGCGGAGATCGCCCATCCGTGCGCTTTCCCAGGCGGATCGTGCTGAGCTGCGTCAGCGAGCCCACTGGCTGCGACTTGCCTTTGCGCACCAACTCCACGCCGGCCATGAACGTCGTGCTGACCGCACCCATTCCCGGCAACAGCACGCCCAACTTACCCTTAGGCGGCGCAATCTTCCCTGGTTGTTCCATTCCGCTCCTTCATTGAGCCTGGGCTCTCTTCTTGCACTCGCTCGGCCCAACTTGCGGTCAAAAATGTCTCGACTCATTCACGGCGAGGGTCAATTTCGCCCCATCGCCGCACCGCGATCAAGCGCCGAGCAAGCCAGTAATGATGCGCGAACACCGCCTGTTTTGCAAACGACTGGGAGGAAACCGGAGTACCGCACGCCCTTACCGTTCCGCCGCGCGCCCGCCCTTGTAGTAACTTCCGACCGAAGTCGGCTATTACTTTGGCATCGTTAAAAACCATCCGTAATACTACGGACGTGATTGGCGTTATTGACACGTCTCAAACCCGACGGCAGAGTGCGCCCCACAAAGGAGGCCCAGCCCATGGAACATTTCCTCGTTTGCGGCAACCCCTCTTGCCGTTTCGTCCTCGACTTGCAGGAAGTCCGAAAGCCGCTCCGCCGGGCGGAGTCGTTGTTTCAGCAATGCCCGGAATGCGGCTCGCAGTGGTCGGCCACTTGCCCGTTCTGTGCCGCACCCTTAAGCGTGATTTGGCACGGCCACCACGCGCTCTGCGCGCACTGCCATCGTCGGTTTCACACGCCAGCTGCCGCCTAGTGCAGCCGCCCGATGTCCGCCGTGCTACTCCGACCATTCCGTCGCTAGCAGCGCGCGCTTGAGCAACCGCGTTCGCGGCAACGGAATCCCTACCCACGCGTCCAATTCTTCGCTACAGTCACCCACCTATGTCTCACCTGTCACGCCGCAATTTGCTGAAAACCGTAATTTCTGGAGCCACTATGGCTGCGCTTCCATCCTTATCTTCGGCCTCTTCGGCCGAACAGATCACTCCCGTTCAACGCAAGGGACAAATCCGGCAATCCGCATCGCGCTGGTGCTATCAGTCTATTCCGCTCGAGAAACTTTGCGCATACGGCGCCGAGATCGGATTGAAGGGCATCGACCTGCTCAATGTCGAGGAGTGGGAGATGCCTCGGCACTACGGGCTGATTTGCAGCATGGGTTACGCAGGGGGCGGGGATATTGCCAGCGCCCTGAATCGCGTCGAAAATCACCCCAAAATTGAAGAGGCTTTTCGCAAGAACATTCCGTTGGCCGCAAAATTTGGCGTTCCCAACGTGATCACGTTTTCGGGGAATCGCGCCGGCATGTCGGACGAAGAAGGCGCGAAAAATACCATCGCGGGGCTGAACCGGCTGAAGAAAATCGGCGAAGACAACGGCGTGACCATCTGCATCGAGTTGCTCAACAGCAAGGTCGACCACAAAGGCTATATGTGCGATCACACCGCATGGGGCCTGCAGGTCGTCCAGGCGGTGAACTCGCCGCGCGTCAAACTGCTCTATGACATCTATCACATGCAGATCATGGAAGGCGACCTGATCGCCACGATCCAGAAAAACATCGACTGGCTCGGCCACTTCCACACCGGCGGTGTACCGCATCGCCACGAACTGGACGGGACGCAGGAAGTGCAGTGGGACGGTGTCATGCGCGGCATCGCTGCCACAAACTATCGCGGCTATGTAGCGCACGAGTTCGTGCCCACCCACGACCCGCTGACTTCGCTGCGACAAGCCGTCGACCTTTGCGACGTCTAACTGCACGCCGGCGCGAGCCAGCCTACATTTCGTAATCGAGCTCTGCGGCTACTTTTAGCAGCGGCATCAGCCAATCGACCAGCTTCTGGTGTGCCGGGTTTGGTAAGTACGCATCCAGCGCGGCTTTGTCCCGGAATTTCATGACGCCGCCGTGCGTGAAGCCCTGCGAACGCTGCGATAGGTTCGTGCCGTAGCTGGTTTCCAGCAACCCTGGAATCTTCCCCTGCAAGGCGCGAATTTCACGCGCCGCCCGGTCCTTCATTTCCGGCGTCACGCTCGGCTGCCATTGAAACAAGAACGTGTGAATGTACATGTTCCGCGGCGTTCTCCCCCTCGAAGCTACCTACAAATCGACCCGAGTATCGCATGGAAGCCGCTACAGCAACATTTGCAGCTGTTATTTGTTCTTCGACAGCGCTTCGATCTGCTGTTTCGCCCACATATCGTCGGGGTGGAGTTCCAACACCTTGCGGTAGTCGGCGATGGCTTTGTCGATGTGGCCGCTGGCTTGATGGGTCATGGCCAGCATATGGTAGGACCACACGGACTCCGGATGATTTTCAGCGAAATTCAGCTCCATGATGGCCAGAGCGTCGCCGTTCTTCCTTTTGGCGAGCAGCGATTCGGTGAGTTGGTTGAGCGATGTTTCGCCGAAGTCGTATTGCCCGCTGCCGTAATACTTTCCGCGTAGCTCATGGTACAGCGCTATCGTTTTCTCGATGCCATCCTTCTCCAGACTCTCGGCGAGGACCGCATTGAGTGGCCGGGGCTGTGTCAAGCCGTGATGGCACGTAACACATTGCACTTGAATCGCCGCGGAGTCGGTCGGCGCCTTGGGCACTTTGCTGATGTAGTCGTGGTTGATGGCGGCGACCATCTGCAGCATGACACGCGCGGTTTTCTTGGCGTCCTTTTCGTCGGCCGGGAAATCCAAGCCTTTCTCCGGCGCCTTTTTTTCGACGTGGCAATGATCGCAGCGCACTCCGAGCGCGAAGGCAAAGCTGCGCATCGTGGATTCCAGGTCGCGCTTTGAAATGTCCGTCGGCAGCACCTTCAAATTCGTGAATTTGTCGGGGATCTGCGCCCCCGCCGATGTCCCGGCCAAAAGAAGGATCGCCGGTAAACTCCACCTCCGCAAACCACGATACGTCATATCGTCCTCCCTTGTGGATGACGAATTCTAAAGCAAGTCCGCTTGCAGAGGCACCGTGAATTGGATTGTGCCTTCGCGGCGCAGTTTAGGGCCGAATGTGGGCCTGCGTTGTGGGCGATTGATATTGTGCGTAGGGAACGCGTGCCGAGCAGAGCAGCTCCTCCGTGCTTCCGGTGGCCGCACAATAGAACGACCCACCGCTGTACGAAGAGGTGTTGGCTTTGCGTCAGGAAACCAAAACGGTGAAGCGGAGATTTCTGCGCGTGAAGCTGCCCAAGGGCATGCTGGTCGCGTGGCAGCACATTGGCCAGCGTTCCGTATCCCGGGTCGCGACGCTGGGACTCGGCGGATTGTTTATTGCCACGCCCGATCCCGCGCCCGTCGGTGCGCTGGTGAAGCTCGTATTTGATGTGCCCGGCGGCGAAGTGCGCGCACGAGCGATCGTGAAAAATGTGAAGTCCGGCCAAGGCATGGCCGTCGCCTTCATCGATATGGGCTACGCCGACCGCGCGCGGCTCGATCAACTACTGAAAAAATTGGCGTGAGAAGTTCTAGGCTGCGGCGGCGCGCTCCGCGTTGAGGGCCGCGCCGATGATGCCAACTTCGTCGCTGGTGGGAACGACCTCAAACCGGCTGCCTTGCAGCGGACTCATTTTCACCATTTCGTGCACGAAGCGGTCCAGCAGCGCGATATCGATAAACTTGGCGTTGTGCCCGGTAATGTAAAACTGGCCGGGGCCATCCATGTGAATGCAGGTGGCCGTGGCGGCAGCCAGCGCGCGATGACAGAACGTCACGAATTCGGAGCAACGTGCATCTCCGCTGCGCGCGTTGGCGAAAACCTCTTCCGGCTCGAGATCGAGAAAACGCAAACGCATGGAGCGATGACCGAGAATGCCTTCCAGGTGCCCGCGTCCGCCACACCCGCAAAGGTGCTCTTTGGGATCCAGCGTCACCACGGAGTGCCCGCCTTCCCACACCCCTTCGCGCCACGGATAGCGGCCGAAGCCCACACCGTTTCCGAGCGTCCAAACGCGAATGAGTTTTTGCAGCTTGTCGTGCGTAGCGGCAATGCCCGCAGCCATGGCGTCGGCGTCGTTGAAAACGCGAACCGGAACGGACAAGCCGCGTGCCGATAGCGCCACCTGCAAATTGAAGCCCTTCACCTGATGCAGGTTGGGGGAATCCTCGATGATTCCGCCGCGAATCACGCCAGGAAATCCGAGCCCGATGGCGCTGATCTTCTGGCCCTTGGCCACGGCGTCGATTTGCTGCTGGATGCAGTCGCCGATGTTTTCCGCGGGCATGGATTGCAAGGCGTCGAGCGAGGCGCCTTGCTCTGGATAGAGAGTAAGCGTCCCGACAAGTTTGTTGTTTTCGACGAGACCGACCGCGATGTGTTCCATTACGAGTACGCCGACGGATTTGGCCATCGTTGTTGTTTACCTCAGTTTGTTGAGACCGTTGAAGGCAGCGGCTTTGTAGCATTCCGCCAGCGTCGGGTAGTTGAAGACGGCGTCCGCGAAATACTCGACGGTTCCCTTGAACGCAAAGACAGCTTGCCCGATGTGGAGCAGCTCGGACGCGCCTTCTCCGACGATGTGGACGCCCAGCAGCTCTTTGGAATCGGGATCGAAAATCAGTTTTAGACGCCCGGTGGTGTCGCCGCGAATCTGCCCGCGCGCGATCTCCCGGAAAAAAGCAATGCCCACTTCGTAAGGCACGCCCTCTTCGGTGAGCTGCTCCTCCGTTTTGCCGATGAAGGAAATTTCCGGAATGGTGTAAATCCCGTAGGGATAGTTCGCGCGGTTGGAATGGATGGGAACGCCGAAAGCGTTGGCTGCGGCGATGCGGCCTTGCTCCATGGAGACGGAGCCGAGGCTGGGAAATCCGATGACGTCGCCGACCGCGAAGATGTGCGGCTGTTTGGTGCGGTAATCGTTGTCGACCGCAATGCGCCCGCGCGAGTCGGCTTCCAGCCCGGCAGCGGCCAGATTCAATTCGTCGACGTTGCCCTGGCGTCCGACAGCGTAGAGCAGCGCGTCGCCGGAAACTTTTTTCTTGCTCTTGAGGACCGCGGCAACTCCGTTGTCGGGAGTTTCTTCCACGCTTTCCACTTCCTCGTTCAGGCGCATGGTGACGCGGCGATCGCGCAAATGGTAGCAAAGCGCCTCCACCATTTCGGAGTCGGCGAATTCGAGAAGGCGCGGACGCTTCTCGATCAGCGTGACGCGCACGCCCAGCGTCGCAAACATGCAGGTGTACTCGACGCCGATCACTCCGCCGCCGACCACGATCAGCGTCTTGGGAATTTCCGGCATGCTCAGGATCTGGTCGCTGTTGATGATGTTGCGGTTGTTAAAGGGAACGAGGCTGGACTCCGCTGGCTTCGTGCCCGTGCCGATGATGATGTTGGCGGCCTCATAATCCGATTGATTCTTGGAGCTCACCACGTGAATGTGCGTGGGGTCGGTGAAGCTGGCGACGCCGGTAAGGACTTCGATGCCATTGCGCGAGAGTTGCGCGCGAATGACGTCGACTTCGGTTTTGATCACGTGCTGCGCGCGGAAGGACAGGTCGGCCATGGTGATCTGATCCTTCACGCGATAGTTCACACCGTAAATGTTTTGGTAATAGAAGCCGGAGAGATGCAGCACCGCTTCGCGAATCGTCTTGCTGGGAATCGTGCCCGTATTAATGGCCGTGCCGCCCACGACTTCGAGCTTTTCGACCAGCGCGACGCGCTTGCCGAACTTGGCCGCTTGAATCGCCGCGCGCTGGCCCGCGGGCCCGGAGCCAATGACAATAAGGTCGTACTTTTCCATGGCAAGGCGTCAATCGAGGCGGGAAGTATAGCACCCCTAAATTGCCCTGCCGCAATGGCCGCGGCTGCGCGAACAGGTGCCCGGTTCCGCGACATCCGTCCCAGAATCGGGCGCACCCCGATGAGACTTTTCTCGATGACTCTGCGTAAGATGTTCATAATAGGACGGCTATGCGGAGACCTGGTCGGGCACTCGTTTGCTTTCTACCGCAACATACGGCAACAGGTTTTGCTTCAGCGAGGTAATGCGATGCACAGTTTCTGGCAAGATTTGCGCTATGCGGCACGCACGCTGCGCAGCGCTCCGGGTTTCACGATAATTGCCGTCCTTACGCTAGGCCTCGGGATGGCGGTGAACACGACGGTCTTCAGCGTGATCAACGGAATGCTGTTGCGGCCGATGCCGGTGCCGCACCCCGAGCAGATCGCGGTCTTGGCATTGCAGCAGGCCGGAATGCCCGGGTTTCAACGATTTTCGTTTCCCGACTATCAGGATATCAGCCATCAGGCGGACAACTTCAGCGACATTATTGGGTTTCGCCCCACACTCGTGGGGCTGAGCGTGGACGGCAAGGCCGATCATTGCGTGCTGAGCCGGGTCACCGGAAATTATTTTTCTGCTCTGGGCATCCAGCCGGTGGTGGGCCGGTTGATTTTGCCGACGGAAGGACAGGTGCCGGGAGCGGATCCTGTTCTTGTCCTCGGATATTCCTATTGGCAGAAGCGTTTTGCGGGAGACCGCAGCGTAGTCGGAAAGCAGGTGGAGATTAATTCGCACTCGTTCACGATTGTGGGCGTGGCGCCAAAAGAATTTCACGGGACCTACGCGATCGTGGACATGGACGGATATGTGCCGTTCAGCGCTGCGACTGGTTCCAAGGGCTTGGGAGAAGAGACCGTCCCCGCCTCCTACACCCACCGGGAGGAACGCAGCTTGTCGCTGTTGGGCCGGCTCAAGCCGGGCAACACCGTGAAACAATCGCAAGCGACTTTGAACGTCATTGCGCAGCGGCTCGCGGAGCAACACCCGGAAACGGACAAAGGCATAAGCATTCAAGCCTATCCGGAAAGGCTGGCGAGGCCGGAGCCCGATCCGGACAATACGTTGCCGCTGGTGTCTGCGGCCTTCATGGTTCTGGCGGGCCTGGTGCTGCTGGTGGCTTGCTTTAATATAGCCAACGTATTGCTGGTGCGCGCGACGGTGCGGCAGCGCGAGATGGCCATTCGCGCCGCGTTGGGCGCAGGGCGCGGACGATTGGTGCGTCAACATTTGACGGAGAGTTTGCTGCTCGCCTTGCTGGGTGGCGCTGCGGGCTATGTTCTGGCCATTTGGGCCGCCGGATTCTTGAGTTCGCTGCCCCTGGGCACGGACCTGCCGATTTCGTTTGACCTTCACCCGGATGCGCAAGTGTTTGTTTTCGCCCTTGTCGCGGTGTTGCTTACGGGTGTGATCGTGGGCATCCTTCCCGCCCTGCGCGTAGCGCGAAGCGATGTTAATTCCGTGCTGCGCGAAGGAGGTCGCGGATCTTCCGACGGGCGGCGGCGGCACCTTGTGAGAAGCGCGCTGGTAGTGGCGCAACTGGCAGGTTCGTTGCTGCTGTTGGTGGTCGCGGGTCTTTTCGTGCGGAGCCTGGGCAAGGCACAGCAACTGTATCTGGGCTACAGCCCCGATCACGTACTCGATTTGACGGTGGACGTCCAGCAGATCAATTTCAACGAAAGCCGAGGACGCGAGTTTTTTCGGCAAGTCGATGAACGGCTCTCAGCCCTTCCGGGCGTCGTATCCGTTGGCCAGGCTTTCACCGTGCCCCTGGGTGTAATTAGCGCGGACGCGCAAGTAACTGCCGAAGGTCATCCAGTCGAGGCAGGGAAGCAGCCACCAGCCATCATGTACAACCCGGTGACGCCTGGTTACTTCGACGCCGTACGGCTCCCGGTGCAAATGGGCCGCCACTTTACGGATGCCGACAGTGAGAAAGCGCCCGCGGTTGCGGTCATTAACCAAGCCATGGCCGAGAAGTTGTGGCCTAAGGAGAATCCGCTGGGCAAGCGCTTCAGCACCAAGGATGCGAGCGGGCAGTTCATGGAAGTGGTCGGCGTGGTGCAGAACGGCAAGTACAAGAATGTGATCGAGGATCCGCCGGAGCCCTTCTACTACGTGCCGTTGGCGCAGAAATATATGGCCTACCGCACGATTCACGTGCGGACATCGGTGCCGCCGGAATCGCTGCAGCGCCAGATTGAAGCGCAAATCCGCGAGCTGGCGCCGGGGATAGCCGTCTCCGAAGTGCAAACAATGACCACCGCGCTGCAGGGCATCAACGGCTTTTTCTTTTTCCGGTTCGGCGCACAACTGACCGGCACGATGGGGCTGCTGGGGCTGATCCTCGCGGTCATCGGAGTCTATAGCGTGGTTTCTTACGCCGCGGCACAGCGGACGCAGGAAATCGGAATTCGCATGGCGCTGGGCGCCGAGCCGCGCGATATATTGAAGATGGTCCTGCGGCAGAGCTTGCTGGTTGTCGGTATCGGCCTGGGCGTCGGCCTGGCGGCCGCTTTCGCTGGCACGCGCGTTATTGCCGACTTGATTGTGGGCATTAAGCCGACCGATCCGCTCACTTTCGCGATCGTGATCGTTCTGCTCTCGGCCATTGCCTTGATCGCTTGTTGGATTCCGGCGCGCCGCGCCACGCGGGTCAGCCCACTCGCGGCGCTGCGCTACGAATAATCGCGCGGATCGCGCCGTTGATGCGTTCCTTCTTTGCGTCCGGCGAAATCATCTATTCCACATAGACCATTAACAGCGCTCCAAGAACGATCAATAGCGTAGGAAAAAGGCGCTCGAAAAAAGGCTGCCACGCAGACGGCTTTTCCGACAATCCCTTCGACAAAGCGATTCCAAATCCCGTCACCGCGAAGCTGAAATGTTCGGATTGAATACGCTGCATCACCTGCATGTGATCAGGGCCATGCATGCCCCCTTGATGATTGTGGAAAAACAGCATCAAAGATCCGGCCGCCGCAACCGCGGGAAAAACCCAGCCAGACCACCGTGCTTTCAAGACCCCGCGTTCGCGCTGCAATTCGACGAGACCAAGGCCGAGTAACAGAACGGCAAATACCTTGTGTTGCAGAACTTCCGCATTGTGAGTAAGTCCGAAATACCAGCTCTGCGAGCCGAAAGGCCAAAGTTCCGTGTCGCTGAAAATTAGGAGGAAAATGCCCGAAGCAAGAAAACAGATTGGCCACACGTGGCGAGCAACAGACCAGCGTTGCCGAACGCTCCGATCCGCCAGAATCAAAAGGCCCGCGGCTAAGACTAGAAGCCCTGCCAGGTGGTGATTGAATTCGCTTTCGCGTTTCCAGGCCTGCTGGGCTGCCTGGATCACGGCATCATTGGGGCTGTCCATGGGCATGGCCATGCCATCGTGCATCCCGGGCATAGCGCCGTCTTCCGCGCGAAGCGCCAATAGGGGTGCCAGGAGAAAAAAGATGGTGAACGAGAGAATCGCGGTCTTGGCCGCAAGGGATTGCCGGAGAATGCGCCTTACATTGCCCGTAACCCGCCGCATAGAAATAGGATTCCACAGCTCGGCAGAGGTTGCATTTTTTTACGATAAGCGATAGCCGTCGCGGAGCGATAGCTAATGACGTCGGCGGGTGGCCGAGGCGATGGAGCCGGTGACGGTGAGCGCGAAGAGCGAAAAGATCGCTAGGGTCAGTATCAAGATGATCATGGCGGTTTCCTTGTCTGTGAGCTGGCACGCAGATGACCATAGATTTCCCTTTATTTTCAACGATTTGGAGCCGCAAAGTGGCCCTTGTGGGTCGAAAAATAGACAGATGTGTCGCACTGAGGCGACATTTTTTCACGCTACAGTATTTTAGTAATAGGAGTAGCAGTACCAATTATGTGTCGAGGCTCGCTAGGAGGATTTGCTTAGCCGGATAGACCCGTCCCCGGTGTGAATCGTCAACGATTGCCCTCCACCGTTCATTTTGCCGTGAATCTGCGAATTGCTGAACGTGCCTTCCACCGTCACGGGAATCCCCAGGCTTATGTGACCGTCATTCGTGCTGGCGTCAATGTTGGCCTGCAAGTCGGCGGGCAGAACTAGGTCCACGCTTCCGTCCCCGGTATGAATGCTCCAGCCGCCCGTCAATTTCGAGCCCGGCTCGACGCGTGCGTCGATGCTGCCGTCACCCGTTTTCACATTGAGGGCGTCCATCCGGCCATCGATCTTGATGTGCCCATCTCCGGAGTTGGCATCCACGCGTCCGTCCAGGTTGCGCGCTTCGATGTGTCCGTCGCCAGTGTGCAGCCGGATATCCCCCTTGGCGCCATCTACCGTGATGCTGCCATCCCCGGTGTCGATATCCACATCCCCATCAATAGCTTGCACGCGCACGGAGCCGTCGCCAGTATGAATCTTTACATGGCCCCGGATCGGCTGCGTCTCGACCGAGCCGTCTCCCGTATCTATCTGCAGATCCGCATCCTTGGGCATGCTGACCTCAATGCGCGGCCCGCGGCGCCCGCGTCCCCAGGAAAAGCCCCAGTGGCCGGTAACGCGCGCATTGAGCTGTACGCTGTCGCCATCCTGGCGCGAATCGATGTGCAAAGTCTTGTTCAGCTCGTACCCCTCGTAAATGACACGAAACGCGACCTGTTTTGAGTCACCCGTAGAGATGCGCACCGCGCCATCGTTGGTGTCCACGCGAACCTGCGCGCGGCCGGAAATAGTATAGGACTTGGTCCATTCCTCAGCACGGGCACCAGGCGTCAGAATGGCGGCGGCCAAAACCGTGGCGCAGGCAATACCCAGTCGGGCGGCGGTGCGGTGGGTGGCCAGATTCATAGGTGAGATTCCTCCGTAAGCGCTGCTTCTAGGACAAGATACGACAATCCTCCGGGAAATGTTCCGGGCCCATTCTCCCCGTTAGCGCTTTGCGGCGGCGTGTTTGGTGCTGGTGCCGCCCGGCTTTGGGCGAAGGGCGGCCAGGAATTTATCGGCCGGCAAGGTATTAATTACGTTGGCTTTCTCCAGCCAGCCGCGCCGCGCCATCGTCACCCCATACCCGATGTAGGGAAGATGCATGGTGTTATGGGCATCGGTGGAGATGACCACTTTGACGCCGCGCTCCTTACACATCCGCAGATAGACGTCTGCCAGGTCGAGACGATCGGGATAGGAGTTGCACTCCATGGCCACTCCATGCTTCGCCGCGGCGTCCAGCACCTTGCCCATGTCGTAGTCGAACGCTTCGCGCCGCAGCAAGAGCCGCCCGGTAGGGTGCCCGATGATTTGCGTGTAGGGATTTTCGATGGCTGCCAGCATACGCTCGGTCATCGCCGCGCGATCCAGGTTCATGTAGGAATGAATGGAGCAAACGACGACCTCGAACTGCGCGAGCAGTTCATTGGAATAATCGAGTTCGCCATCCTTGAGGATGTCCACCTCCGCGCCGGCCAGGACCCGAATGCCCAAGCCGCTCGCATTCGCCGCGTGCAACTTCTTGATGTGCGCGGTCATGCGCCTTTCGTCCAGGCCGTTGGCGATGGTCACCGACTTGGAGTGGTCCGTAATGGCGATGTACTCGTGCCCCAGCGTCCGCGCGGCTTCCGCCATTTCCTCAATGGAGTTCTTGCCGTCACTCGCGGTGGTGTGCATTTGCAGGTCGCCCTTGATGTCCTCCCGGCGCACCAGGTTGGGCAGGCGATGTTGCTCGGCGGCTTCGATCTCGCCGGTGTTTTCGCGGATTTCCGGCGGAATGAAATCGAGCTTGAGCTTGGCGTAAATTTCCTCCTCCGTGCGCCCGGCAACGCGGCGCTCGCCCTTCAGCGTGGCCAGCGCGTATTCGTTCAGCGTGTAGCCCATATCGTTGGCGCGGCCGCGCAGCGTGACGTTGTGTTCGCGCGAGCCGGTGAAATAAAGCAAAGCCGCGCCAAACGAATCCTTGTCGAGCAAGCGCACGTCCACCTGAATGCCGTTGTCCAAGTTGAAGCTCACTTTGTTTTCGCCGTGAGCGAGCACCTGCTCGATGCGCGGGTACTTCAGGATGTGCTCGGCGATGGCGTCGATGTGTTTTTGCGCCGTGAAGCCATCCGCCAGCGTCAGCAGCAAATCGAGGTCGCCCACGGTTTCCTTGCCGCGGCGCAGCGAGCCGGCCGGTGTGACCGAGGCCACGCCTTTCCCATATTTTTCGATGTGTGCGATGACTTCTTGCGCCGCGGCTTCCGCCACATCCAGACGAAAGCGGCCGGTCGAGCGCTTGAAGGTCTCCACCGCCTTGAGAATGTTCTGCTCGCTCTTTTCGCCGTAGCCCGGCAAATCGCGCAGCTTGCCTTCGCGAGCCAGTTTTTCCACGTCCGCGACCGTGGCGGCCTTGAAGTTCGACCACAAGAACGCCACCTTCTTGGGCCCCAGCGATTGCAGTTGCAGAATGTCCAGCAGCGTCGCGGGATATTTCTTCAGCAGCTTTTTCCGCAGGGCGTAGTCGCCGGTTTTTAGGATCTCCTGCAAATGCTCGGCCATGCGCTCGCCGATTCCCGGCAACTCCTCCAGCTTGTCCGGATCTTTTGCCAGCTCCTCAATGGACTCGTGCATTCCGGAAATAAGTTCCGCGGCTTTCTCGTAGCTGCGGTAGCGGCCGATAATGGCGCCATCGATTTCCAGGAGCTGGGCGGTATCGCGGAGTATGCGGGCGATGCTTTTGTTGTCCATAAGTTCACAGATTATAAGCCGAGAGGCAGGCGATAGAGGAGGTCAAGGAAGCAAAAATGGCGAAGTGCCTCTTGTAAAAAAAACCGGCAAAGGGAGTCCCTTTGCCGGCAAGCAATCCTAGCGGGGTGAAGGTTATCCGCTTGGCTTTTGCACATTGGCAGCTTGCGGACCTTTCGGCCCCTGCACAATTTCAAATTCGACCGCATCTCCTTCCTGTAAAGTACGGTAGCCGTCGCCAACGATAGCGGAATAATGAACGAAAACGTCCGGGCCATCGTCGCGCCCGATGAAGCCGTAGCCTTTCGTGTTATTAAACCACTTTACGGTGCCACGCAATTCGGAGCCCTCCCCACGCAGACGTAGCTCTTTCCGTTTATGGCCGGGTGCACTCCCAAGCAGACCTAAACCAGAAATTGCGCGGAGTCTAGCAGAACGAGAGTGGCAGTCAATGAAAATAGCCGAAATTCCGTATCGAAAACAACTAATTATGTAGGTATAAATCGATTTAAGTAGGGCCAGTTTCGTTAGTTGCCCGGCCGCGAATCAGCTCGCGTTTTCCTGTTTGAACTTCACCGGCCGCAGAATTTGGAAAAGATTGTTGAAGTCATCGGTCCACGCGCGCAAATGGGGCGGCACGGAAATCGCCTCGATCAACACCGTGGTATCGATGGTGTCGAGAAACTGCCGGTTGCGTGTGACCAGCACCCAGTCGGAAGAGTCGATCAGCTTACGGTGATTTTCGTCGTTGACGATCAGCCGCGTCTCGTACCCCGCATCCGCAGCCAGGAGCTGCACAACCGGGGGCAGATTCAAGTACGTGTTCGACGTATGCACGGCAAGTATGCCGTCCGGTTTCAGGTGCCGCAGGTACAACGCGAACGCCTCGCGCGTCAGCAGATGTACGGGAATGGCGTCTCCGGAAAACGCGTCGACCGCCAGCACATCAAACTCTTGCGGCTGTTCCTTTTGCAGCGAGAGGCGCGCGTCGCCGAGCGCCACGTCGATTCGCGCCGGGGAATCGCGCAGGTAGCTGAAATAGGTTCTCGCAATCTGCACAACCTGCGGATTGATTTCGTAGAAGCGAATATAGTCGCTGGTCTTGCCGTACGCCGCCAGCGTCCCTGCGCCCAAGCCAATCGCGCCCACGCGTTTCGCGTTGGGGCAGCAGTGCGTGAGCGCCAGCCCCACGCCCGAATCGGGTCCGTAGTACGTGGTGGGCAAAAGGCTCGACGGCGTGTCGACGTACTGCGCGCCGTGCTCGATCCTTCCATGGTATAGCGTGCGGTATGGCTCCTTGAGCCAGTTGGTGGATTCCTGAACGCGCAAGGCGCCGTAAAAGCTGCGCACCCGCACGATGGCATTCTTTTTGTAATCGCGAGCATTGCGCACCAGGACAAACGCCATACACGCCGCGGCACCGACCCAGAAAAGGCGGATCAGCCAGCCTTGCGGCCACAATACCGCGACGGCCAGCAAAGCCGTGAAGATCAGCGCCAGGGGAAGCTCGTAAATTCCGGTGAACAGGTGGGGCGCGACAAGGCCAACGAAAATCGCGCCCAGGGCTCCGCCGAGCGAAATCATCAGATAGAAAGACGTTGCATAGCGAGGCGCCGGCCGTCGCAGGGCCAGTTCGCCGTGGCAGAACCAGCAGCACAAGAAGAGTCCGATGCAAAAAAGTGGCACGCTGACCTGCACCGACTCCGTGTAGGTCGGGTCATAGATGGCGTAACCCAGGCTTCCGAGGGCGACGGCGAGAAAGCGAACGAGTGGCCCGCGCCAATAAAGGATGCGCTTGCTGAAAGCGAGCGCGAAGGTCAGCAAATACAGCGCCAGCGGCAGCACCCACAGCAGCGGAACCGGAGCGAAATCCTCCAGCAATTTGTTGGTGATGGAAAGAAGCAGCATGGAGCTGCACGCGGAAAGTCCGAGCCACAGCAGCTTTTGCCGCAGGCTCGGTGGCTCGCCGGCTGCGCTCTGTTCCGAGTCGGCCGCGGCGGCTGGGACAGCGCTGCGCCGCGCGAGCCACGCCGCCGCCGAACACAGCAGCGCAAACAAGACGAACAGCACCGACCACACCGCGGCCTGCGTGTGCGCGGCCACGCGCGGCTCGATCAACAATGGATAGCTGAGAAGCGCGAGCAGGGAAGCCAGGTTGGACAGCGCGAAGAGGTGATACGGCTCGCGTTGCGCGCTGGCCCTCGCGTACCAGATTTGCACCAGTGGGCTAGTGGCGCTCAGCAGCACGAACGGCAATCCGATGGAAACGATCAACAAGATCAAGATGGTTGAGGCCGGATCGCTGCCCGCTCCCAGCGATTGCGAAAAGCGCGGCGCGATCGGAAGAGACACCAAGCTCAACAGCAACAGCGCGATGTGCAATTGCGACTGGCGCGCCGGCGTCAGGCGTCTCGACGTCAGGTCCGCATACAAATAGCCCAGCAGCAGCGCACATTGAAAAAACACCAGGCACGCCGCCCACACCGCGGCCGCGCCTCCGAAACGCGGAAGAATCAATTTGGCAAACAGCGGCTCGATGAGAAAAAGCAGAAACGCGCCAAGGAAAACGGTCGAGGGAAAAAGCAAGGCGTGCAAGCGGCCGATGGCCAGCGCGGGTGCGTCAACTCTTCCCTGTGGCCTCTGCGCGCCGGCCTCTGTGCCCTCTGTGTTAATTCTTTTTCCTCTTCGCCGCCAAAAAGTGGAAATAGTAAAGCAGCCCCGCGATGGACTTTGCATCGCGCAACGCGTTTATCCGAATCATCCGCTCGAGCGCGGCGGGCGTGAACGCTTTTGCGGTAATCTTCTCGTCTTCTTCGGGCTGCGCTTCGCCGGCGGTTAGCTTTTCCGCCAGCAAAATGTACATGCGCTCCTCGAGAAATCCCGGAGTAGGGAAGACGTCCAGGAACACGCGCAACCGTTGCGCTCGATAACCGGTTTCTTCGATAAGTTCGCGCGCCGCAGCTTGCCGTACATTCTCGCCGGCATCGATGCGCCCGGCCACCAGCTCCCACAGATACTGTCGCGTCGCATGACGATACTGGCGCACCAGCAGAATGCGGCCGTCCGCCAGCACCGGAAGCACCACCACCGATCCGGGATGCGTGATCACTTCGCGAAAGGTGCGCAAGCCTCCCGGCTCCAGCACTTCGTCGCGCCGCACGCCAAAAACCGGGCCTTTGTAAATTTCTTCACTGCGCAGGACTTGCGCGACTGCAGGCGTGGCGTTGCGTGGCGGCATGGAAGTGGGCTCTCTCCGTTCGCATCATAACGCACGCTCATCGAAATCCAATAACCCGCGTCCCGCACCCGGCGGCGGAATTGCCTGCATTCGCAGCCTTGCCTATACTCAGCGTGCAGCCAAAATGCCCATCAACGTCATCATTGTCGACGACGAAAAGCCCGCGCGCGACGAGCTGGCCTACCTGCTCAAGAGCATTCAGGAGGTCAACCTGATCGGTCAGGGAAAGAACGGGGTGGACGCGCTCGCGCTGATCAAGGAGCATTCGCCGGACCTGGTTTTCCTCGACGTGCAAATGCCCGGGCTTGACGGCTTCGGCGTGCTGAAAAAGTTGGTCGAACGAAAAATGAAAATGCCGCACGTGGTTTTTGCCACCGCTTTCGATCAGTACGCGGTTCAGGCCTTTGACGTGAACGCGGTCGATTACGTCCTGAAGCCCTTCGACAAATCGCGCATCGCCAAAGCCATTCAGCGGGCGCGTAAAATGATGGAGACGCAGACCAGCGCGACGGACCGTCTCGAGCAGCTCGTCAGCCAGCTCGGCGCCGCCAGGCAGGGTCCGCCCTCCCCGGCGGTGAAAGTGCTGATCACCACGCAGCAGCGTCTGCTGCTGGTGAACGCCGAAGACATGATTTTTGCTTCCATCGACGGCGGCATGATCACCGTGATTGCGCGCGATCTCGAAGGTGGCTCGAACTACCGGACGCTCGAGGAAATGGAAGAAGCGCTGGCCTCCGATGTTTTCTGGCGGCCGCACCGCGCTTACCTGGTGAACATTCACCACATCAAGGAAGTCATCCCGTGGTTCAAGTCCACCTTCATGTTGAAAATGGACGACAAGAAACACACGCAAGTCCCCGTGAGCCGCTCGCAGACCAAGCGCCTCCGCGAACTCTTCAAAGTGTAAGTGGCCCACCCGCCACGGAGTTCTCAAGTGTGTTAGCATCGCGTGTACACCTCGTACGCCGGACACGATGGATTTTTCGCTTAGCGATCACCAAAAATTGATTCGCGACACCGTTCGCCAGTTCATGGAGAACGAGGTGCGCCCCGGCGTGCGCCAGCGCGATCGCGAGGCGCGCTTTCCAACCCAAGAAATCAAGAAAATTGCCGCGTTGGGCTGCTGCGGTATGACCACGCCGGAAGAATGGGGCGGCGCAGGGCTCGACACGATTTCGTATGTGCTGATGCTTGAGGAAGTCGCGCGGGTCGATGCGGCCATGGCCACTTCGCTCGGCGTCACTAATTCCGCGGTGCAGGTGCCGCTGCTCGGTTTTGGCAGCGACGCGCAAAAGAAAAAATACTTGAGCCGCATGGCCACCGGCGAAACGCTGGGCGCCTTTTGCCTGACCGAGCCGCAAGCCGGTTCCGACGCGGCGGGAATTCAAGCGCGCGCCGTGAAATGCGACTGCGGCTACCGCTTGAACGGTACGAAGACTTGGGTAACCAACGGCAGCGTCGCCGGTGTCTTCGTTATTTTTGCGAAGACCAGTCCCGAGGCGGGTGGGAAGGGAATTACCGCGTTTCTCGTCGAGCCGAACTTCAAGGGCTTTCGCGTGGGACGCCACGAAGAAAAGATGGGCCAGCTTTCTTCGCCGTCGGTCGAAATTGTGCTGAACGATTGCGAAGTGCCAGCGGAGAATCGCCTCGGCGAAGAAGGGCAGGGGCTGAAGATTGCGCTGAGCGCGCTCGATGGCGGGCGCATCGGCATCGGTGCGCTCGCCGTGGGACTGGCGCAGGGCGCGCTCGAAGAATCCGTGAAGTACGCGAAGCAGCGCCGCGCCTTCGGCAAAAATATCGGCGAGTTTCAGGCCATTCAGTGGATGCTGGCGGACATGCAGACGGAAATCGAGGCGGCGCGCAGCCTGGTGCACTACGCCGCGTGGCTGAAAGACGCGCATCCTGCGAAAATGGGCGCGTCGGCCTCGAAAGCGAAGTTGTACGCCAGCGAAATGGTGAATCGCGTAGTCTATAAAGCGGTGCAGATTCACGGCAGCGTGGGCTATTCGCGCGAGACCGACGTCGAGCGCATGTATCGCGACGCCCGCGTAGTATCGATCTACGAAGGCACCAGCGAGATCCAGCGCATGATCATCGCGCGCGATTTGCTGGCGTAGGGGCGCAGCATGCCGCGCCCCAGCTTGGCAGGGAACAATGTGCCAAGCCAGACCGCACAGCCAGAAATGGCTGTGCCACTTTGGAGTGCGGGAGTCTTGCTCCCGCTTTAACGGTGTTAAGCGTCGGCAGCAGCGGCGAACGGAACACGCGGTCGAGCGCTCATCACCGCGCAAAAGGGGCGGCAAGACCGCCGCACTCCAATATTTCCAGGGAGAGCGATTGGCAACCGGACCGGAATCGAAAACCAAACGCGTAATCAGCGGCATGCGGCCCACCGGCCGGCTGCACATCGGCCACTACTTCGGCGCGCTGCAAAACTGGGTGCGCCTGCAAAACGATCCTTCCTACGACTGCTTCTACTTTATAGCCGACTGGCACGCACTGACCAGCGACTACTCCGACACCAGCGCCGTAGCGCAGAACACGCTCGAGATCATGACCGACTATCTCGCCGCCGGTCTCGATCCGCAGAGAAGCGTCATCTTCCAGCAATCGCAAGTTCCCGAACACGCCGAGCTGCACCTGCTGCTGTCGATGGTCACGCCGCTAGGCTGGCTCGAGCGCGTCCCCACCTACAAAGAAGCCCTCGAAAACGTGAAAGACAAAGACCTGCACACCTACGGCTTCCTCGGCTATCCCGTCCTGCAAGACGCCGATATCGTTATTTACAGCAAGCAAGGCGTGCCGCTGTTCGTACCGGTCGGCGAAGACCAAGTCTCTCACGTTGAGGTGAGCCGCGAAATCGTTCGGCGATTTAACCTAGCAAACGCAGATTTGATCCTCGGCAACTTCGCAAGCGACACCGAGTTGTATGCAGTCGCAACAGCCTGTGGCATATCTTCGGTGGCTGGACCTGAGATTACACCGGCGGCGCGTGCCTCCTTGACTGACAAGCTGAGCTTATTGAAGGCGGCGTTTCGCTCTTCATCGATTCAGGAACGCGGCTCTTATTTAGCGAATGGCTTGGGTAGACTGTCGGAATTATTAGTTGAACCCGAGGCGATGCTGACGAAGACGCCGCGGATTCCGGGGCTTGATGGGCGCAAGATGTCGAAGAGCTATGGCAATACCATCACGCTGAGCGAGAGCGATGCGGACATTCGCGCCAAGACCAAGGTCATGGTCACCGACCCGGCGCGCAAGCGGCGCAGCGATCCTGGAAATCCGGACGTGTGTCCGGTGTACGACTGGCATAAACTATTCTCGCCCCCGGAGACGCTGAAGTGGTCGGCGGAGGGCTGCCGCACCGCGGGCATCGGCTGCATCGAGTGCAAAGCGGCGATGGCGGACAACCTAATCAAGTGGATCGCACCGATCCGCGAGCGCCGCATGGAGCACGAGAAGAATCCGAAGCGCGTCCTGGAGCTGATCGACGCCGGCTCGAAGCGCGCCCGCGTCGAAGCAGTAAAAACAATGACGCGAGTCCGCGAAGCCGTCTTCGGCTGGGAAAAGAAGCGCGCCGAGATTGGCAGTGGAGGCAGCGCGGCAGGCGCATGACCGCCGCGAGGCGCGTGTCATCCTGAGCGGAGCGCCTTTTGCGCAGCGAAGGATCTCAAGCGACGAGACACCTCGGTTGAAGCTGACGTTGAGGTCCTTCGGCTATCCTTATCGGATAGCCTCAGGATGACAGGTCGGAGTTGAGTCACGAGAATGGCGACGCCATATAAAATCAACATCCCGCTGTACGAAGGTCCGTTGGACCTGCTGCTTGACCTCATCAAGAAGCAGGAGATGAACATTCACGACATCCAGATCGCGAAAATCACCTCGCAATATCTCGACTACCTGCACAAGCTGGAAGAGCTGAACGTCGACGTCTCCGCCGATTTCATCTACATGGCCGCGACGCTGATCTACATCAAGTCGAAAATGCTGCTACCGCCGGACCCGCTGGCTTCGCCGGAAGAGCTAGGCGCCGACCCGCGCGCCGACCTTGTGCAACGCCTCGTCGAGCACGAAAAATTCAAAAACGCCGCGCAGCTGCTCTACCAAAAACAGCAGATTGAAGAAAACGTCTGGTCCAAGCCGGACAAATCGCTGTACCACGACGAAGGCACCGAAGGCGAGTTAGTCGTCTCGATGGTGGATCTCGTGCGCGTATTCCAGCAAGTCCTGGAGCGCCGCAAGGAAGTTTCGCGCATCGAGCTGCAGCACGAACAGTTCACCGTGGCGCAGATGATGGCTCAGCTTCGCGCGCAAATCCTGGCCAGCGACGACAACACCGTGAACCTCATCCGCTTTTTCGAGGCTTGCCCGTCGCGCCACGCCATGATCGTCGCGTTTCTCGCGGTTCTGGAAATGGTCAAGCTGCAAGCCATCGCCATGGTCCAGGAAAAACAGTTCGGCGAAATCGTGCTGCGCAAGCATAAAATGTTCGATACCGTGTTCGACGAGAACGGCGCGGTCAGGCAGGTCGATCAGGAATACAAATAGTCTCCGTGATCTCTGTGAGCCCTCCGTGAACTCTGTGTTAAGGTTTTTTCCGAAAGGCTTTAACACAGAGGTCACGGAGCGAAGAGCACAGAGCGCACAGAGAAGAAGCGAACCATGACCAACGAAGAACGCAAAGCAGCATTGGAAGCGATCATCTACGCTGCGGATGAGCCGGCCACGATAGAGCAACTCGCCGCCACGCTCGACGAGGAAAAACTTGTCGTGCAAGCCTCGCTCGACGAACTGGTGGCCAGCTACGCGTCCGACGAGCGCGGCGTCGAAGTGCGCGGCGTCGCCGGTGGCTACAAGATGTACACCAAGCCCCAGCATCACGACGTAGTGCGCCGCTTCATCAAGAGCCTGCGCCCGCCTCTGCGCCTCACGATGCCCGCGCTCGAAACCCTCGCGGTCATCGCCTACAAGCAGCCGGTCACCGCGCCGGAAATCGGCGAGATTCGCAGCGTAAACACTTCTGGCGTGCTCAAAACGTTGCTCGACAAGCGCCTCATCACCACAGCAGGCCGCAAGGAAGTGATCGGCCGCCCGATTCTGTACAAAACCTCGAAAGAATTTCTGATGCGCTTCGGCCTAAGCGACCTCGACGAGCTGCCCAGCCTCAAAGAGTTCGAGGCCCTCGCCCGCGAAGCCCTCGGCAGCGACGAAGGCGTAGCCCCCAGCGAACCCAGCGACGAAAGCGTGCTCGATGCACCGAACGGCAACGCGATCTCGGCAAATGGCGACGTCACCGAAAAGTCTGTGGCCTCCGAGTCGCAGGCAAACGCTGAGGAAGGCGCGGTCACAAGCGACGAGCAAACGCACAAGACCGCTGCTGCCGGCGAGTAGGCGCAAGTCTCAATTCGCGTCATTCTGAGGACCGCGGTGTTTGCGGTCCGAAGAACCTCAACGTAAACTTACATCGCGACCTTCTGCGCGTGGAAGCCGTTCGCTCAGGATGACCGCCCGTTTCTCACTAGCTGGATCATGCAAGAACGATTGCAAAAGATAATCGCGCGCGCGGGGATCGCTTCGCGGCGCCACGCCGAGCAACTGATCGTCAGCGGCCAGGTGCGCGTCAACGGCCACGTGGTCACCGAGCTGGGCAGCAAAGCCGACGCCGGCGCCGACCGCATCGAAGCCGCTGGCAGAGTGATCACCGCGGAAGAGCGCCGCGTACATATTTTGTTGAACAAGCCGCCGGAAATCGTGGCCACCATGGCCGATCCCGAAGGCCGCAAGACGCTGCGCAACCTTCTGCGCGGCCTGCCGGAGCGCGTCTATCCGGTGGGACGCCTGGAATACGCCGCGTCGGGGTTGATTTTTCTCACCAACGACGGTGACCTCGCCGCCGCAATGCTGAAGCGTTGGAAAAACCTCTCGCAGGTGTATCACATCAAAGTGAAGGGCCGGCTGACGCCAGAGCAGCTCGATGAATTTGGCCGCGAAGCCGGCGCCCGCATGCGTCCGGTGCGGCAGCCGGATGCGGCGCGCGGACACGTCGCAAATTTCTGGTACGAAGTGGCGCTGAAAGATTCCAAGCGCGACGTGCTGCGGCGGGTGCTGTTTGGCGCGCAACATCCCGTCGAGAAATTGAAGCGCATCGCCCTCGGACCGTTAACATTGGAGGGTTTGCCGCCGGGACATTACCGGACGCTAGGCGAGCGTGAGATCGTGCAACTTCGACGTGCGCTGACGGCGCCGGCGAAAAACAAGAGCAAGAATTCACCACAGAGAGCGCAGAGAACACAGAGTTCAGGGAAAACCAGGAGCTGATGGCACACACGATTGCAGAACTGATTCCGGAATACATTCGCGGACTTCCCGCTTATATTCCCGGCCGGCCGATCGAGGAAGTCGAGCGCGAGCTGAAGGTTCACGCCATCAAGCTGGCCTCCAACGAAAACCCGATTGGGCCTTCGCCGAAAGCGATCGAAGCGGTCAAACACGCTGTCGCGGAGTCCAATCGTTATCCCGATGGCGGCACGCATCTGTTGCGCCACAAACTCGCGCGATTGCATAGCGTTGG
>Ga0210406_10000975_pt1 | contig 37010 bp, 30 predicted proteins | sample IncBWC30MmetaG_FD_155454 | JGI IMG/M metagenome (GOLD analysis project Ga0210406, IMG submission 155454) | Forest soil microbial communities from Barre Woods Harvard Forest LTER site, Petersham, Massachusetts, United States - Inc-BW-C-30-M | ecosystem: Environmental > Terrestrial > Soil >... | reverse complement strand
GCATTCCGGCGTCAGTGAACCAGACCGGTGTGCGCGGCTTCTGCTCGAACGAAGATGCTGTGATCCGCTTCACCGCAGTCGGTTCCGCGATGTCAGGCAGCGAAGCTGCCTGCGCGGCCTACACGGCCCTGCAGTAAGTCTTGACAGGCGAAGTACCTGGGGGAGGGTACAAGCCAAGGGAGCAACGGAGCAATCCGTTGCTCCCTTTGTTTTTTGCACGATCAACTGCGCCCCCTTTCGAATTGAGACTCAACATGCACTCAGGCAATGACGATTACTGTCATCTGCGGCCTTCATAGACCCGGTTGGGCAACTGTGATTTCGCTAAACTGCTCATCCCACTCACATTCACTCTGTGTCTCACGATCGCACCGGTTGGCGAGCAACGTGCAAGCTCGACAGCGGGTGAACATGCCTTCCCGACAAAAACTGGGCACAAACACGAAGGGGTTCTCGCTAATCGAGCTCCTGATCGTGGTGGCCATCATTCTGATCATTGCTGCGATTGCAATCCCGAATCTGATTCGAGCCAGGATTGCGGCAAATGAATCGTCCGCAGCCAGTTCGGTTCGCCGTATCGCCACGTCAGAAGTAGCCTACAATTCGGCCTACCCCACCGTGGGATACGCGCCAGATTTGGCCAGTCTGGGAGGCCCCTCTACCGGCTGTAGCCCCAGTTCCACCACTGCCTGCATCCTGGATAGTGTCGTGTCCAGCGGGAGCAAGAGTGGATACCAACTGGCGGCGGCGGGCTTCAATAGCGGCAATGGCCCCAACAGTTCATTTGTAGCGGCTTCCGCGCCCATCTCCTTCAACGTCACTGGCTTCCGGAATTTCTGTATCGTTTCTGATGGAGTTTTGCGCGAGCAGCCTGGAAAATCCGGCGGTTTGCCGGCGCCGGATGTTGCCACCTGCCTGGCATACGCCACCGCCCAGTAGATTGCCGACGGCAGTCTCTCTAAATCCGCTCCCAGTAGTCCCTGCCTTTACCTTCGTAACCTCGTGTACCCCCGCTGCCATCTAGCGGGAGTGGGTATTTTGCTTATAATTTTTGGGTACGCAAAGCAGATTTTGAAAGGAACCATTCTTCTTAGATGGCGGCCATTGAGATCCTTGGTCTGGCAAAGACCTATCAGGTGGGCTTCTGGCGGAAGCGGCCGAAGTGCGCCTTACGGCCGCTTGATCTAAGAGTCGAGGAAGGAGAGATTTTCGGTTTTCTGGGCCCTAATGGCGCGGGGAAAACCACTACACTGAAAATGCTGATGGGCCTGGTGTATCCGACCGCAGGCTCAGCCCGAATCCTGGGTAGTCCGATCAATGATCCCCGAATGAAAGCCCAAATCGGGTTTCTTCCCGAGCAGCCCTATTTTTACGACTACCTGACCGCCGCCGAACTGCTCGAGTACTACGCGCAACTCTCGGGTGTCGAGGGCAAGGAACGCAAACGCCGAGTCAGTGACGTTCTGATTCGAGTCGGATTACCCGATGTGTCCGGTACGCAACTGCGGAAATTTTCCAAAGGCATGTTGCAGCGAGTAGGCATCGCGCAGGCAATCCTGCACAACCCCCGAGTCTTGTTCTTCGACGAACCCATGTCCGGACTCGACCCCATCGGCCGCCGTGAAGTTCGCGACCTGATGGAGGAACTGAAACGCGACGGCAAGACCGTATTTTTCTCCACCCACATCCTGCCGGACGCGGAGTCGCTTTGTGATCGTGTTGCCATCATCCATCAGGGCGAGTTGCGTGGCGTGGGCGCAGTGGCTGACCTGACTTCCAGCGTGGAGGGCAAGGTCGAGGTGGTGTGGCAGGGGAACTCGGTGCCGCCCAGCGTAAGAGCTCTGGCCCTGGATTCCAGCGTAACTGGAGCCACGATTCGCGCCGTGGTCCTTGAGGCCAGCCAGGAGAACTTGATTGACGCACTCCGCCGTGAACGGCTGCATATTGTTTCCGTGACTCCGCTGCGGACCTCGCTGGAGGAGTATTTCGTGCAGAAACTCAGGCCTGCCGAGGCAGCCGCTGGAGTACGATCATGAATTCACGAATACGGCACATCGCCTCCAATACTTTCCGCGAAGCCGTTCGCGATCGTGTGCTTTACAACTTGATTGCGTTCGCGGTGTTGATGTGCGGAGCCTCTATTCTGGTGGGGCAGATCTCGATCGGGATTGAACGCCTGGTGGTGATCAACCTCGGCCTCACGGCAATCTCGTTATTTGGCGTAGTCATCGCCATTTTTATTGGCATCGGGCTGGTATCGAAGGAAATCGAAAAGCGCACTCTGTACACGGTGCTGTCACGGCCGGTGCAACGCTGGGAATTCATTGTCGGCAAGTTCTTTGGTTTGGCCGGGACGCTGGTGGTAAACACGTTCTTTATGGCCATTGGCGTCTTTCTGGCGTTGCTATACGTGTCGCAAGGCCTCCAGGCGGCGGATGGCTGGGTGTTGGTGGCGCTGTACTTCATCGTTTTACAATTTCTGATCATCACCGCCCTGGCGCTGTTTTTTTCCTCTTTCTCGTCGCCTTTGCTGTCGGCCGTGTTTGCCTTCTCGTTGTTCGTAATTGGGAGTTTCGCGGAGGATTTGCGCGGATTCGCAGCCATGGCCCAGGGTGCCACTCGCTGGCTGGCCACTGGCGCCGCTTATCTGGTGCCCAACTTCTCCGCGCTCAATGTAATCGGCTCGGTCGCGCATGGACAGAGTGTTGCCAGAACCCTCATCCTGGGCGAAACCGCGTACGCAATGGTGTACGCAACCATGGCGCTTTGCGGCGCTATCCTGGTTTTTGAACGTCGCAACCTGAAATGAAACCCTCCCGGCAAATCATACTCGTGGCCAGCGTGCTGCTGGTGGTGTGCATGCTGGCTTCGGTGTTGTTGTTGCGGCGAGTTGACAGCATGCGCAGCGCAGCCACCTTGCAGGAGGTTCTCTACATCTCCTCTCCCAAAACCATAAAACGCCTCAGTCTCGGCTACGACGGCTTAATGGCTGACATCTACTGGACGCGCGCCGTTCAGTACTTCGGCAACCAGCACTTTGCCGGATCGCATCATTTCGACCTTCTTGCGCCCCTGCTTGAGATCACTACTGCGCTCGACCCCCACTTGACCGTGGCTTACGAATTTGGCGCCAATTTTCTCGCGCCTAAGCCGCCCAACGGCGCCGGGCAACCTCAGCGCGCCATTGAACTCACTGAATTCGGCATCCGCAACAACCCCAACGAATGGCGTCTACACTACGATCTCGGCTTCATCTACTACATGGAACTGAAGGACTACAAGAGTGCCGCCGACGCCTTCGCGCGTGGCTCCCAGGTTCCGAATGCTCATCCATTTCTGCGGGTGATGGCTGCTCAAATGGCGCAACACAGTGGCGAACTGCGCATGGCGCAGATGATGTGGGCCACCACCTACCAGAGCACCCAGGACCGCGACGTCCGGGCCAATGCGGCAACTCATCTGCGTGCCCTACAGGTCGAGGAGGACGTCACCAATCTGGAGAATCTGGTCGCCGCCTATCGTGTCAAGACGGGACGCTTGCCTGAAAGTTTTTCCGACCTGCAACAGGCAGGGCTATTGCACGACATCCCAGTGGATCCATTCGGCCACGGCTACAAACTAACCAGCGACGGCCGGGTTGAAGATCGCCGTCCCGATGATTTTCCTTTTCTCACCAAAGGCACGCCGCCGGGGTACGTCGCGCCCTCACCGCGGTTCCTGCCCTCGGACTAAGGCGCCTTCTTTCCGCTCAGAATGCGAGTAGCTCGTCCGCCGCGCGCTGCGACTGATCCAGGTCATTCGTGAGTTGCCTGGCTTTGTCGATTGCGGCTTTTGCCTCGGTCGAATGTCCTGACCTCTCCAGCGCCCGCCCCAGCAAAACATAACCCACCGCCGTAGGCTCAACCGACATGGCATGTGAGTACAGGAGAATCGCCCGCCCAAAATCGCCGCTCTTCTGGGACAACAGTCCCATCCCTACGAGGGAGGCCGGCTGATTCGGATCCAACCGCAGGGCTGAGACAAAACTCTCTTTCGCATGTTCGTCGTCGTGAAGCTGCCGGTATGCCGAGCCCAGATTACTGAAAGCATCCGTGCTCATCTCCCGGTCGGAACTCAGGCGCAGGGTCGACTGAAACTCCTCAACCGCCTCCCGCGGATGGCCATGTCGCAGGTCATACATCCCCAATCCCAGGTGAATTCGTGGATCGTCATCACGCGGATCGATCGCCTGGCGAAATTGCTGCACCGCTTCGTCGTAACGGCCGTCGGCATCATAAGTGACCGCCAGATTGAAGTGGGCTTTGTAACTCCGCACGCTTGTGACCTGCAGCGCATAAGACCACAGCGTCTCGCTATCACGCCAATGGGCGATTTGGCGATAGGTCAGCGCGCTCAGTGCTGCCATCACCGCCAAAGCTGGAAACGCAAGCCACGCCGCAGAGATTTTTTTCTTCCCCGCCCATTCCGCGACTCCCCAGCACACCATCACGAATAGCCCCACAAACGGCAGGTAAGCGTAGCGGTCGGCCATCGCCTGTTCCCCAACTTGCACCAACCCAATCATCGGAACCAGCACGCCCAGAAACCAGAACCAGCCAGTTATCAAGTAACCGTGACGTCGCTGGCGCACGACGAGCGTTGTCACCAGCAGCAAGAAAACCGCCGACGCAATCACCTGCCAGAATCTCAGCAAATCCAGGGGATGAGGATAGAGCGGCGAAAGCTGTGCAGGCCAGAACGCTTTTGCGATGTAGCGAGAATACGAAACAATTGCGTTCTCCAAACGCAGACGAAAGGGATAAATAATGGCTGAGTGAATGGCGCCCCCCGCTTTCTGCGCCTGCATCGTCACTACCGCGCTTGCCAGCGACATCAAGAATAACGGCGCTTTTTCGAGCAGCAGCGCCGAGGCCCTGGCAATCTGTCCGCCCGCCACTTCCGGCGCATATCTTCCCAGCGGCCAGTAGTCCCACAGCAAAAGCAGAAACGGCAGCGTGATCACCTGCGGCTTGCTCATGAGGCCGCAGGCAAACAACCCCGCGACCATCAGATACCGCCCGGCGGCCGGCCGGCGCGCGTACCACCCATAGGCCTGCAACGTCAGCAATAGGAACATCATGCTGAGAACGTTCTTGCGTTCCGACGCCCACGCGACTGACTCCACATTCACCGGATGCAGCGCGAACAACGCAGCCACCATGAGGCTGCGCCAGGTGAATCCCGTGGCCGACTGGAGCAAGAGAAAAAGCAGCACCACATTCAGCGCGTGCAGCACCACATTCATGTAGTGGTGGCCCACTGGATTCAGCCCGAACAGCTGTACATCCAGCGCATGTGAAATCCAGGTCACGGGATGCCAGTTGGCCTGGTAGTAGTTAGTGAAAGCCCATTTCACCGTGTCCCAGGTCAGCCCGGCCAACACATGGGGATTTCCGGTGATGTAGTGGTCGTCATCGAAATTGACGAAGGCGTTGCGATTGACCGGGTTGTAAACCGCCAGAGTGGCTGCCACCAGCAACAGGCACAAGACCACAGTCCGTTTTTGGGGTGACGAGAAAAATCCGGCCGAATCAAGCGGCGGTGTCACTGGTTGGACCTTGGCAGCAGCAGAGGACAACTATTTTTCCTCGTGCGCCATTATATTGTCGGCGCCAGGGCGAAAGAGCGCGCCGGAACCACGGAAGCACACCTTGGTCATGCCATGGAACTCATGAGGAATGCGTAAACCTCTGCCGCAGGGTTGCAGCGAACAGCGCAATCAGACCGGCGACGTTGGCCCACGGAAACAAATATCCTCCACGAGAATAAAGCGTCTTCACTCCCCTGGTCGGAAGCTGGGCGACCAGCACCCGATCGGCGGCGTGGTAATGGTCCATGGTTCCGTAAACGCGCCCCTGGTAATCACAGGCCAACGAAAGGCTCTGGCTGGCGTGCAACAGCAGGTTGAACCCGTTCTCGATTGCGCGGTATACCGCCATGCGCGAGTGCATGGGATCGATCTGCGGATATTCATTCTCTGGCACGATCATCAGATCCGCGCGCCTGCGCCCCACCTGGAGCAGAAACGAAGGGAAATCCATGTCAAACGCGATGGCAGCGCCCAAGCGTCCGTAGGTCGTCCCGGTAACCGGCAACTGCCCGGAACTTGGAGCCAGGATGGCTACTTCTAAACCCGGCGGGATCTCGGTCTTGAGGTATTCCCATATCACCTGACCTGAGGGGTCAATCATCACCAGCTTGTCTTCCAGCGGCGATTTGTGGCCAATATTGAATACCGCGAGCGGCAGCGCCAGATAGATGCTGCGCGCTTTCGCGAGTTCCCCGCCCCGATGAATCAGCCCAGCCTCGTATTGCTTAAGCACCGGGAAATTAAACTCTCCGAAAGTGATGATCTTCGCGCCCGCTTTTGCCTCAAGGTCGGCACGCCCCAGAAGGAAATCTGTGATTCCGATGGCCCGTTGTTCCAGTTGTGCGGTTTCTATATCGCTGAGCGGCTCCCCCATCATCACTCGCCGGTTCAAGTCAGCACTGGGCGGATACGGGAACAGGCTCTCATCGGGCCGAGTAATCGACGCAACTCGAATGGTTTGCGAAGCTGGGGGATAGAGGATCAGCCGGCCTTCCCCGTAAAGTAGCCCCCCGAGAAGGACGATCCCGAACGCAATGCACTCTTGTCGAGCTACAGGGAGCGCAAACTCCCCTTCCCAAAGTGAGTTCGCGACCGCGGCAAACCAGCCGATGAGAAAGGTGATCCCGTAGAGTCCGACGACACTCAGCAGTTGCAGCAGCGGCAAATACTCGAACTGGGTATAAGCAAGCGAGCCCCAGGTCCCAAAGGGATTGAACGAAGCCAGATACTCGGAGACGACCAGGGCCGCCGGGAACACCAGGCTGCGAGCCAAGCCCCGGCTCTGCGGAAGCAAATACCGGTCAGCGATGTAGGGAAGTAACAGAGCAATTCCAAAAGCCGCACAGAAAATCCAGTATCCTGAGCCGCCGAATGGAGTCATCCCATAAAACTGGTTGCCGAAGGCGAAGCTAAGTCCCAGATATGCCAGCGGGAATCGAGTGGTTCCTCTTCCGCCGCGAGTGAAGCGTAGCAGGAACACCGGCGCCAGCCAGGCGCAGACAGCAATCGGAAAGCGTCCGTTTGAAAACATGAGAAAGACAACGGCGGCGGCGAAACACGCTACGGCTGAGAATCTAAGGCGAGGACCAGTGGCGGAATCAGGCATGAGTATCCTCGGGCACACTCCAAGGCTTGCCCGTCTGCTATACGCGATCTGTGCCTCGGTTGTTCCGTGGGATAGGAAGACAGCGGGGATTTACACTGAAACCGCCTCCATGCCTGACCTGTCGAATCCCGGCATCGTCCGCAACGTAGCACGATGGTGGCGGGAAACTCGCGCTGCGCACGGAGTAATCGCCAGCCTCGGGCTGCTTGCAGGTCTGGCGCGGCAGTTCCTGCTCGATTCCCTGCCCGCTCAGCGCCGCCAGCGCTATGGCGACGTGGACTATGACTGGGAGCATCGCGTGGATACGACTAGCGCCACCGTGGACTGGCACGAGCGTTTGATAGGGCTCTTAAACTCGCCATACCAGCCGACTGACCCTGCGTTGTTTCACGAGATGCTGGCAGCGCTGGAGATCGATTTTCGCAACTTCATTTTTGTCGACATCGGCTCAGGCAAGGGGCGGACTTTGCTCATGGCATCCCAGTATCCGTTCCGCCGCGTCATCGGTGTCGAGCTTCTTCCAGGCCTGAATCGGGTAGCCCAGGAGAACATCCGCAACTACAAGAACGATTGCCAGCAATGCTTCGTGCTGGAATCTATTTGCGGGGACGCTCGCGAATTTGTCTTCCCACTTGAGCCGACGATTCTATTCCTGTTCAATCCACTGCCAGAAGCGGGCTTGGTGCAACTGCGTACGAATCTCGAACAGTCGTTGCGAGACCATCCCCGGCCGGTGTTCGTGCTCTACCATAACCCCGTGCTAGAACACGTGCTAGAAGGCGGGTTGCTGAAGAAAACCGGCGGAACGCATCAGTATTCGATCTTTCTCTCACGCGATGCCGACTTGTAACGTGGTTGTTGACTATCACTTTACGCCGGCGTGACAAGCGGAGCTGTCTGAGAAGATACATTCTTACTAATCAACGACAATTGAAGTCTATCCAGCCGCACACTCCTCAACATAAGGAGCGAAATGCTGTTGCACTTGGCACCGGAATCGCCGGTGCGGACGCCGGCTCCGTAGGTACATCGAGGACGTCATCTTCCTGACTCCCGGCGTAAAACATTGCACCGTCGGTGGAATAAAAGATCAACACTTTGGTTATCTCCAGTGATCGACAAACCGGTCGCACACTTTTGATCATCATAAGGAGCACAGCAGCTTGAAGAACGCAAAGCAGCAATCCACCCTCTTGCAAGGAAAGGCAGCCGCGAGTCTCATTGCGCCGCTCGCACTTCTTTGTTTGTGTTGTATTTCTTCTTCCCCAGTCGCCGCCCAGGAACCCAGCGTCGGGCCAGGCAAGGTGGTTGTCCACACCGCATTTGGTGGCTTCATTGAGGGCTATGACATCGATCGCAACGGCACCGAAGGCATCCTCGCCGAGGCCGGAGGTTCCGCCGTCGCAGTAGAGACCTTCGATCAGGCGACTGGCAAGATTCTCAAAGTTGTCACCCAGCAGAAGAACACTAATAACGATTTTGTCAGCTTCGGCATTTTTGGCAGCAACGTTGGCTTGGTTGAGGAGGAGATTTCCAACGGTCAATTCGTCAACAAACGGGTCTACGGAACCATAAACCCGGTCAACGGCGGCAAGGTTACCGGCAAATGGACGCCGCCTTTCACCAAGAATGACATTGTTTTTGGGGTGGCCGCAAGCCAGGGCTCGCCGGTCACGCCTGTGCTCTATTTTGACAACGGCGGCAACGACTTCAGCAGCCTCTTGATCAGCACCAACGTCGCCGCCAACACCTTCGGAAAACCGCTCACCATCCCCGATCCAATCTTCGATTTCACCGGCGCTCCGGTACTGGCTTATGACACCCAGACGAACCAAGCAGTTCTCGGAGGATCGAACGGGTGCTTTGGCTGCAGCACCGAAATCGGATTGGTCGATCTCGCCAACAACGACTTCACTGAGTTTCCAGGCCTTGGACTCGGCTTCGTCAACGGCATCGCGGTGGATTCTTCCACTGGGATCGTCTGCACCACCACCGAGGACGACTTCAGCGTCGAGTTCTATAACCTCGCGGCTCAAACTGGGTTCATCGAGCCGCTAAAGGACGCAGACAACCAGGTGTTCAGCGGCGGCGACGTGGAGTTCGATCCAATCCATAAGCTGTTCCTGATCGGCCAGGAATTCTCCAGTGTCGATCCCAGTGGCGGCAGCAGCATTCTGGTGTATGACGAGCAAGGCAACTTCATTGAGGCTGTCAACAACCTGAAACTGCCAGCCAGCCCTGCTTACATGGCACTGAATCCCAGCAAGCGCGCCGGGTATGTAATCGTCGCGCCGGCAGGGACGACACTGCAATCGTTCACCTACTAGGCATCTGATTTCGAGGTGTGTGCCCCGTCCTTGTCTCTCGTTCTTCTAGAGAGACGGGACGGGGATTTTCTTTGACGGCCACCCTCCATCTCTTGTGCGTATCCGAAACCCACTTGAAATCTGCCTTCGAGGGGAGCCTCCTTGGCAAACAGTTCCCGATGCTTAATCGGGATCCTATATTTACATTGTGTAAATACAATTTATGCGTTATAGTTGGGATCATGGCAAAAATCGTCGCAACCTCGCCCGGCATGGCATCGCCTTCGAGGATGCGCAACGGATCTTCGAAGGACCGACGGTCGAGGGGGTTGATGACCGTTTCGACTATGGTGAAACTCGTGTTTACGCCGTTGGTCTGGTGAATGGGCTAGAAATCACGGTCGTCTATACGGATGAAAACGATGCCAAAAGGCGCATCATCTCAGCGTGGCGCTCGGAACCGCACGAACGGCGCTACTACTGGCAGAACATCGAAGACTAAGCGCGGTGCAGGGACGGACTGGAACAGGCTGCGGCACATGAGCGATGCCCAGATACGTCGCGGCATTGCCTCCGACCCCGATGTTCGCCCAACGGATGAAGCCTTCTGGAAAGATGCCAAGGTAGTCTGGCCGACTCCGAAAACCATTGTGACCATGCGGCTGGACGCCGACTTGCTGGCCTGGTTCCGGCAACAGCGCGGCTACCAAACCCGCATCAACGCCATTCTGCGGGCGTATATGAAGGCGCATGAGGCCGACCGGGGAATCTAAATAGCTCAGCAAAGGCCATGCTTGAGGCGTTGGTCCCCTAGACATTCCCTGGCGGGTCGAGTGCGACCGGCCTCTACAGCTTCGCGGCTTCGGCGGACTCGCTCACCTGCCTCCGCGAAGTGCCGTCGTTCCCATTACAGTGGACCCGCCGTAGACTAGTGTTGTGAACTTACATTCGCTTGTCGCCTTCTTTCTCTTCGCGTCACCAGCCCTCGCCTCCGCCCCCTCCCCCCACTCCATCGCCGCCTCCGTTGACCGCCGCTACAACCATCTCCAAACCCTGCAGGCTGACTTCACCGAGATCTATCGCGGGGCCGGAATGGAACGGACTGAATCGGGAACACTTTGGTTAAAAAAACCTGGCAAGATGCGTTGGCAATACCGTTCTCCCCGAGAGAAGCTGTTCGTGAGCGACGGTAAGAGCGCCTGGTTTTATGTACCAGGCGAACCTCAGGTACGGAGGACGCCAGTGCGACAACTCGACGATCTCCGGTCGCCACTGGCGTTCCTCCTGGGTAAAACCAAGCTGGAAAAGGAGTTGTCCGGACTTTCACCGGCAGAAGATATCGCCCCTCTGACCACGGGTAACGTGGTTCTCAGAGGCGTTCCGCAGGCCATGGCCGATCGCGTCAATCAGGTACTGCTCGAGATCACCCCTGCCGGCTGGATCGATCGCATCATCCTCGAGGAGACCGATGGCTCCCGCACGGAATTCCGCTTCCAGGGGCAGACCGAAGATGGGAAAATTGATGATCAGAGCTTCCGGTTTGTGGTACCGCCAGGAGTCGAAGTGATCGACGGCAACTTCGCGCCGTGATAGCACATCAAATGTACTATTTGCAATAGTTTAGCTAGATATCGTCACCTACGCCCGAGTCCGTTACCCCCGGAACGCTTTGACCGGCTATTAACACAGGTTTCGCAAGGTCGAATGTTAAACTTGGGTGGGGGCAGCAGTATCCGGACCACAGCATGGCCGAATTCCTGATTAAAGCAGCGGACGAACGCGGACGCCTTCTCCAGCAGGTGGAGAACGGTTATTCGGAGGCCGAGGTCCGCGACCGCCTGGTGCAGCAAGGGCTTTTGGTTTACTGGGTCAAGCCCCGCACCCTGCTCTCCGGAGACCTTACTGTCCGGCGACGCGGTAAAGTCAAACAGAGTCAATTCGTCATCTTCAATCAGCAGTTCCTGACTCTCATCAAAGCTGGCTTGCCTATCCTGAACTCGCTCGACCTGCTGATCAAACGGCAGCGAAACAAGTATTTTCAAAGCCTCTTACAAAACGTTCGCGACCGGGTGAAGGGAGGCGAACTGCTGTCTGACGCTTTTGCAGCCCAGGGCGCGTTCCCGCGCATTCACTCCACAACCCTCCTGGCCGGCGAAAAAAGCGGCAACATGGAAGAAGTGCTCTCCCGGTACATCGCCTTCCAGAGGCTGGCCCTGACCTTCAAGAAGAAGCTGGCGGTCTCGCTGGTGTATCCCACATTGCTGATCACCGTAGTGTTCGGCATGATGATATTTCTGGTGACCTACGTGGTGCCGCAGTTTGCCAAACTCTACGAAGACATGCACGCGCAGCTGCCGGAAATCACGCTGATCATGCTGAACATTGGCACCCACGCGCAGGCGTACGCGCCCTTTGTCGCGATCACGGCGGTGGCCGCAGGGGTGGGCTTTTGGTATTGGCAGAAAACCGATCACGGCGCCGCCACCATTGATGGCGCCATCCTGAGGCTTCCCCTGCTGGGCGAAATCTGGCTAAAGTATCAGGTAGCGAGCTTTTCCCGCATGCTCTCCACTCTGCTGGCCGGAGGCATGCCGCTGGTGCCTTCGCTCGAAACTGCCGGCGCTTCCATGAGCAGCCGCCGCATTCTGAACGGAATCAACGTAGCTGCGGTGCGGGTGCGCGAAGGCCAGGGTCTGGCCAAAAGCCTGGAAGAGCAAAAGATGTTCCCGGATTTGTCGGTCGAAATGATCGAAGTCGGCGAATCCACCGGCGCTTTGCCGGCGATGTTAAATTCGGTGGCGGAATTTTATGAGGAAGACGTGCAGACCGCGCTGGGCGCGGCCATGGCTCTGGTGGAGCCCGTTATCCTCATCGTTATGGCGGTGTTTGTGGGCGGAATCCTGATCTCGCTGTATCTGCCCATTTTCACTCTGGGATCAAGCATTCACTGATGACGGAAGGTGTGTAGATAATGGCAGGCACAGCAGAAAATAAAACGGTATTCGTGGGCGGAGGCAACGGCGCTCCGGTGGTGGCGAGTGAGGAACTGGAAAAGGCGCAGGACATCGCGCGCCGCTATCGCTGCCAGTTCGTGGACCTGCACAACTTCCAGCTTCATCACGATCTGTTCAAGAACATTCCCGTCCATCTCATGTTCCGCTATGACTTTGTGCCGCTGGAGGAGATTGAAGATGGGCGGCTGGCCATCGCGATTGCCGATCCCAGCCAGTTGATGATGATCGATGAGATCAGCCTGCTGCTGGGCAAACGCATCCTTACCAAAGTCGCTACCCTCGGCCAGATCCGCGAGATTCTCAAGAAGACGGAACAGTCCAAGCGCGTGCTTGAAGATGCCAGCGAAGGCTTCGCTCTGGATGTGATTCACGAAGAGGAAGGCGCCGCTGACGAAAGCATCTCCATCGACCGGCTGACCGCGCAGGGCGACATTAGTCCCATTATTCGACTGGTCGATACCACCATCTTCACCGCTTTGCAGCGGCGAGCCAGTGATATTCACATCGAGACCCGCGATGACTCCGTTTGCATCAAGTTTCGCATCGACGGCGTGTTAACCCAGGCCATGCCGCCCATCGCCAAGGAACACCATTCCACTATCATCTCTCGCATCAAGGTCATGAGCGAGTTGGACATTTCCGAGCGCCGCGTTCCGCAGGACGGCCGTTTCCGCGTGAAATACGGAACCCCCGAGCGCCCCATCGACTTCCGCGTTTCCATCATGCCGTCCATTCACGGCGAAGATGCCGTGCTCCGCGTGCTCGACAAGGAGTCGATGAGCGAGAAGTTCCATAAGCTCACGCTCGACGTAGTGGGCTTCGACGAGCAGGACTTGCGGCAGTTCCGCCGCTACATCAAGGAACCCTACGGCATGGTGCTGGTCACCGGGCCCACGGGCAGCGGCAAGACCACCACGCTGTACGCCGCCGTCAGCGAGATCAAGACCGACGAAGACAAGATCATCACCATTGAAGACCCGGTGGAATACCAGATCCGCGGCATCACTCAGATTCCGGTCAACGAGAAAAAAGGTCTGACCTTCGCCCGTGGACTACGCTCCATCCTGCGTCATGACCCGGATAAGATCATGGTTGGTGAAATCCGTGATACCGAGACGGCGCAGATCGCCATTCAGTCCGCTCTGACCGGTCACCTGGTCTTCACCACCGTCCACGCCAACAACGTAGTGGACGTGATCGGCCGCTTTCTCAACATGGGGGTCGAAGCATACAACTTTGTTTCCGCGCTGAATTGCATTCTGGCGCAACGCCTCGTCCGCCTGATTTGCGAGTCCTGCCGCACCCAGATGGAATATGACAAGGAGACGCTCGAAGCCAGCGGACTCGATTTCGAACAATGGTCCAAAGTCGCCTTCTACGAGGGACAGGGATGCATTGAATGTGCCGGGACCGGGTTCCGCGGCCGTACCGCGATTCACGAACTGCTGAACCTGAGCGACCGCGTGCGTGAACTGATCCTGCTCAAGAAACCGACCTCGGAGGTCCGCCGTGCCGCCCGCGAAGAAGGAATGCGGTTCCTGCGCGAGTCCGCTCTCGATAAAGTGAGATTGGGGCTGACTACGTTGAAAGAGATCAACAAAGTCACATTCATCGAAAGCAGCCGCTAGCAGGCTCGGAGGTGCGGATTGGGGATGCCGACCTTTAGGCCAGTCCTTCAAGTGCCGTTCGAGATATTGCAATTATTCCCAGCGCAGCGTTCTACTTATAGATACGGGGAGTAGTGTCGAGATGGGTATAACCTCAAAACCGCATCTGGCTTGCGAAGTCGCTGCCGACCGCGTGCTTGCCGCCCACATATCGGAACCGGGCGCGGTCGATAGGTGCGCCGCCAGCGAACTTGCGCCCGGATGCCTCGTCCCCGATATGGTCGAGGCCAATCTGCGTGACCGCGGGCGTATCCTCGACTCCGTCCGTCAAACTCTCGATGGTCTGAGCGGCCGTTCCCGCGATGTGATCGCAGTCCTTCCCGACGCTGCTATACGCGTGGTGTTACTCGATTTTGACTCTCTTCCCGCCAAACGCGATGACGCCGAGGGCGTGGTGCGTTTCCGGCTGAAGAAGTCGCTTCCTTTTGACGTGGACAAAGCCAAGATTTCTTATCACTCGCAGACCTCGACCACCGGAGTCCGTCTGGTCGCTGCGGTAGCTCTAAACAGCGTGATCGAAGAGTACGAATCCGTCTTCCGCGAAGCCGGCTACAGTCCGGGGATAGTGTTACCCTCCATGCTGGCTGCGCTGGGGGCGGCGGACGCCGACCGCCCGACATTGGTAGTCAAGGTGGATGCCCGCACCATCGGCATTGCCATCCTCGACAAGCAGCAATTATTGCTGTTTCGCAACCTTGAGAACCCGCGCGGTGTCACTATCTCCGGCGAGCAGCTGGCGGACGAAGTCTATCCTTCGATCGTGTTCTTTCAGGACACCTATCACTTGAACATCGAGCGCATATTCGTCGCGGGCCTGGCAGACGTCACCGGAGCCGTGCCGGCGCTGCGCGCCCAGACCGGCGCGGAAGTCCACGAACTCGTCGGAGCTTCGCAACTGGGCGACGGCGCGGGGTCGGTTCCGAAGTGGAGGATGGCTGGAGTGGTGGGGGCACTGCTTTCCTGATATGCACGTTGACATCAATCTCGCGACCCAGCCGTACGAGGATGCCCGGCGCTTCTGGTTCCGCTGGGGCGGAGCTCTCGTGGCGCTCGGCATCGTAACCCTGGGCCTGGTGTACTTCACCCTGCTGGGCTGGATTACAGCCAAGAAGGACAAGGGTGTCATCGGCCAAAACCTGCACCAAATTGCGGATCGCGACGGCGAAAAGGCAGCTGCGCAGGCCCTCATGAACCTTCCCCAGAATAGCGTGACCCGTGACCGGTCGCAGCTTCTGAACAGCCTTTTTTACCGGAAGTCGTTCTCCTGGACGCAGGTGTTTGAGGAAATGGAGCGGGTCATGCCGCCGCGGCTGCACGTGGTCTCCATTCAGCCCGAGTTTGGCCTGGATAATGAGCTGGCCATCAAGCTGGCCGTAGCCGGAGATTCTCGCGACCGTGCCCTCGACTTGGTGCGCAAGATGGAAGAGTCGCAGCATTTTCAGCAGACCCAGATCGAGCAGGAAAGCGCTGAGGCCGGCTCCGGCGCGACGGCCGGAGATACGGTGAAGTTCAGCATCAGCGCACTCTATGTTGCGGCAAACCCGATTTCGGGCAGCACGGCGCCAGCAAACTCCTCTCCGGCCAAAACTGCGCCCAAGAATCCGGTTCCGGGAAAATCAGGAGGAACTCAGTAATGCCCGACTTACGGCAGACGCGGCGCAAGGTCAAGATTGCGCTGGCTGCAATGGCGGCGGTAGATGTGATCGCGGTGGCGGTGTACTTTTCCCCGTTAGTCGGGTCGCAATCCGCGCGCCAGGACCAGCTCCATGGACTCTGGAAGGAATTACAACAGAAGACGCGCGAAGTTGAGCCGTTGCGTGGTCTGGACAAGAAAGTCCCGGTGGCCCGCAAACAGATTGACCAGTTCTACCAGGACCGCCTGCCGGCTGAGGGCTCATCCATCTCAGAAAACATCGGCAAGCTGGCGGGACAGGCCGGGATAAAGATCAGCAGCATCCGCTACGACATGAAGGATCCTGAGACTCTGGGCGTCCGGCGGGTGCAGATTGAGGCCGACATGAACGGCGATTACTTGCAACTGGTTCGCTTCATCAACTCTCTGGAACGCGATCAGATGTTTTTCCTGGTTGACAGCGTGCAACTGGGAGGCGAGCAAGCCGGCATGGTGAAGTTGCAAATGAAGATGGAAACCTATCTGAAGACAGGTGCAGCCTAAGTGAAGGTCGGGACCGAGAACCGGAATAAGCTGATCGCCGCAGCGGTGCTGGGGGTGGTTGCTCTGGTCTTGATTGCGCGCATGCTGTTCCCCTCTACGCCGTCGGAACCGGAGGCTACGGCAGCCGCGCCGGCGGCCGCAACTCCGTCCGCACGGCCAGCAAGTAAGACCCGTTTTGGCGTCCACCGACCCGCCGCCGGCCCACCCCATTCCATCGATCCCAGCCTGCGCTACGACTGGTTGAAGGCCAGCGAAGATACCAAGTACGAGGGTAACGGGCGAAACATTTTCCTCGCCCAGGCGGAGATTCCCAAGCCGATAGCGCCCGGCGTCGAAGAAGAAAAGCTGAAGGCGCAAGGCCCGCCTCCACCGCCTCCTCCGCCGCCGATCAATCTTAAGTTCTATGGCTTCGCCAGCAAGCCCGGCGAACCGAAACGGGTTTTTCTGTCGCAGGGTGAGGATGTATTCATCGCCAGCGAAGGCGAGATCGTCGACCGCCGTTACAAGGTCTTGCGCATCTCGCCGGTGTCCGTGGAAATCGAAGACGTGCTCAGCAACAACCGTCAGATGATTCCGCTGACCCAAAGCTGAGGGCACTTGAGTAATTGGCAAATGAGTAATTTCTGAGCACCACCGAGCGTGGGTTTCAGGCACTCGGTCGCCCGTCTCCAGTCTATGAGGCTCCGTTCACCATCTCGTCAGTTCGGCCGTGCTGCTACCGCTCCCGAGCAAGGCTATATTCTCATCATCCTGATGCTGTTGGTGGCGCTGCTGGCAATTGCCATGACCGCACTCGCGCCGGCCGTCGCCCATCAGATGAAGCGCGATCGCGAAGAGGAACTTATCCATCGCGGCACTCAGTACTCGCGGGCGATCAAACATTATCTGAAAAAGTTCAACCGCTATCCCACCGCAATTACGGACCTGGAGAACACCAACAATGTCCGCTTCCTGCGAAAGCGGTACAAAGATCCCATCACCGGCCAGGACTTTAAGCTCCTCCACCAGGGTGAGGTTCAAATGTCAACCGGTCCTGGGCTTGCAGGTGCGACCTCGGTGGCCACGCTGGCTGCCGGAGCTGGCGCCCCCGCCGGCGGCGCTTTTGGCGGGGGAAACACTCCCTTTGGAGGCAGCGGCGTTTTTGGAGGCGGCGCCCCGGGAAACAGCGGCGGTATTGGGGGAGGCGGCTTCGGCGGTTTCGGCGGCAACGCAGGCGGAGGCTTCGGCAGCAACAACGGGAGCGGTTTCGGCGGTAACAGCGGAGGCAGCTTCGGTGGTAGTGGTGGGAACGCCTTCGGCGGTAACTCGGGCGGTCTGTTCGGTGGCAATAATGGCAATACAGGAGGCACTTTCGGCGGAAGCCCCGGCCAAACTGCAAACCCTGAAAACGGCTCAGACCCGAACCAGCCTCAGGGTGCGCCGGGAGCGGCCGATGGGCAAACCGGGTTCGGCCAACACGTGCAGCAGTTGCCCGGGTTCGCCTCGCAGGAAAACGGAAACGCCAATCAGGTGATCGGCGGCGGGCCGGTTGTGGGCGTGGCCAGCACCAGCAAAGAAAAATCGATTCGCTCCTTCAATAAGAAGGACCATTACAAGGACTGGCAATTCATCTATGACCCCACCACCGACCGAGGGGGTCTGATCACGACGCCTTACCAACCCTCCTTGGTGACTGGGGCTCAAGGCCTGGCGGGTGCGCCCGGCGGCAACGTAGCTCCCGGCGTCAACGGCGCCCCCGGTACGCCAGCTTCGCCTTTTGGATTGGGCGGCCAGCCGAACGCACCGGGCGGATTCGGGACAGCTCCGCAGCCGCCCCAAACACCCCAAATGCCACCCAATCAAGGACCCCAGTAGCAGTTGTAGTCCGTCGCTTCCCCGATTTCCAGCCAATTGGGAGCAGGAACTCCCGCCCCAGGGCTGAAAATCAGGTAAGATGTTCCGGCCTTGGGTCGACGAGCCTCGAGTTGACTATCAATGAACCGCGAATATCACAAGGGGTACAGCCAGGAACTCCGGCGCGACATGGAGGCTCTGGTCTTTGGGCATGCGGGGACGCCTTTGCTGGTTTTTCCCACGTCGATGGGGAAGTTCTTCGAGTACGAAGACCGGGGAATGATCAGCGTGCTGGCGCCGAAGATTGAAGCGGGTAAGTTGCAGGTGTTTTGTCCTGACGCCTTAGACACAGAGAGCTGGTACAACAAGAACGTGCATCCACGGGTGCGGGTGTTACGGCACTTGCAGTATGAGCGCTACATCCTGCACGAGTTCGTACCATTCATCAAATGGAAGAACGCTTCACCCGGCCTGGCAGTGACGGGCGCGAGCTTCGGGGGTTACCACGCGATGAATTTTTCTCTGAAGCATCCCGGGGTAGTTTCGCATTGCGTGAGCATGAGCGGGGCATACGATATTCATCAGTTTCTGGACGGTTACTACGACGACGACTGCTATTTCAACTGTCCCCAGGATTTCCTGCCCAACACGCACGACGACTGGTACCTGAGCCGGTACCGGCAGATGAAGATCGTAATGGGATCAGCGCATTGGGACATGTGCCTGGACCAGAACGTCAAGTTGTCGGCGAAGCTGCATGATAAAGGCGTGCCGCACTGGTTGGACGTGTGGGGAGACAACTTGAAACATGACTGGCCGCTGTGGCAGAGGATGGCGGTGAAATACTTTTAGACCGGCCGTTGGTCGCGGGTCGTTGGTCGTTAGCGTGTAGCGGTTGTACCTAGGCCACAATTGGAGTGCTCTTATGAAGAAAATCGGAGTTTTGTTCGGCATGGAAAACACGTTTCCTCCGGCGTTGGTGGAGAAAATCAACGGCATGAAAGTGGATGGCGTGCACGCGGAGTTCGTGAAACTCGGCGGGGTGAAGATGGCCGATCCCAGCGGATACGCGGTCATCATTGACCGGATTTCGCAGGACATTCCCTTTTACCGGGCGTATTTGAAGAACGCCGCTTTGGCCGGAACGATCGTTGTTAACAATCCGTTCTGGTGGACGGCCGACGACAAGTTTTTCAACTACGCGCTGGCCACCAAGCTGGGCGTGGCCATTCCGCCGACGGTGATCCTGCCGCACAACAAACATCCCGAGGGGACAACCGACCGTTCGATGCGAAATTTGATCTATCCCCTGAACTGGGACGAAGTTTTTGAATATGTTGGCTTCCCGGCATTCTTGAAGCCCTACTCGGGTGGAGGCTGGAAGCACGTATATAAGGTAGATTCGCCTGAGGAGTTCTTCCAGAATTACAACCAGACGGGCGACCTGTGCATGACCCTGCAACATGGCGTCGAGTTCGAGGAATACTACCGGTGTTATGTGGTGGGACAGGAAAAGGTTCACATCATGAAGTACGACCCGAAGGAGCCGTTTCATGAGCGGTATGTGAAGGGGAATCCGCCGCCTTCGACGGCAAAGCTGAAGGAGCGGATCGAGAAAGATGCGCTGACTTTGTGCCGGGCGTTGGGCTACGACTTGAACACGGTTGAGTTTGCCGTCGAGGACGGCGTGCCTTACGCCATCGATTTCATGAATCCGGCGCCCGATGCCGAGATTACTTCGGTAGGCCAGGCCAATTTTGAATGGGTGGTGGACACGGTGGCGGAAATGGCGGTGAACAAGGCGCTTAGCGGGGAAAATCCGGCGGAAGAACTGCGCTGGGCGGGGTTCTTGCGGGGACCGGTCGAAGTGCCGAAGGCAGCGACTAAGAAGAAGGTCCGGGCCTAAGAGCATGACCACAGAGAACACAGGTGGCACAGAGGAAATCTTGAAACGCAGAAGGCGCAGAGGAACGGCTGAGAACGCAGAGAAACGCGTTCGACGGAGCAGGTCTCACAGGGTCGAAAGTTAGGCGGTTTTCTAGGGTCGTCATTGGTTATTATGGTTGCTGGCCTTCGGGCCGGTTTTTGGATATGCAACCAACCTTCACTCTCGGGATCGAAGAGGAATATCAGACGGTGGATCCCGTCACGCGCGATCTGCGCTCCCACATCCACACCGAAATGATGGAACAGGGGCGGATGCGCCTCCAGGAGAAGGTAAAGGCGGAGCTGCACCAGGCGGTAGTGGAGGTTGGGACCTCGGTTTGCACCAATATCAAAGACGCCAAGACCGAAGTGAAAGCCTTGCGCCGCGACATGATCAAACTGGCTAAGGACAATGGCCTGCGCCTGGCGTCGGCGGCAACTCATCCCTTTGCGGACTGGCGGGAGCAGGAGATCACGCCCGACGATCGCTACAAGAACATCGTGGAAGACATGCAACTGGTGGCCCGCGCCAACCTCATCTTCGGCCTGCACGTGCACGTGGGCGTGGAAGACCGGGAGACGGCGATCCATCTGATGAACCATGCCCGCTACTTCGTACCGCACATTCTGGCCCTATCGACGAATTCGCCGTTCTGGCTGGGAATGAACACCGGCCTGAAGTCGTATCGCTGCAAAGTCTTCGACAAGTTTCCGCGCACCAACATTCCCGATTACTTCCCCAGTTGGGGGGAATACGAAAACTTCATCAAGTTGCTGATCAAAACCAACTGCATCGACAATGCGAAGAAGATCTGGTGGGACATCCGTCCGCATCCATTCTTCAACACGCTGGAATTTCGTGTGTGCGACATTCCTATGCGCTTGGAGGAGACGATTGCGCTAGCGGCACTGATTCAGGCTACCGTCGCCAAGCTGTACAAGCTTTACTCGGCGAACCAGGGGTTCCGGCTGTACCGGCGGGCGCTGCTGATGGAAAATAAGTGGCGGGCGGCGCGCTATGGCCTGAACGGGAAGATGATTGATTTCGGCAAACAGAAAGAAGTTCCGGCGCGCGACCTGGTGCTGGAATACCTGGACTTTGTCGACGACGTTGCCGACGAACTGGATTCGCGCGAAGAACTAAACTACATTCATGAGATCCTGGAAATGGGGACCGGCGCAGACCGGCAATTGCGGGTATTCCAGGAAACCGGCGACCTGAAGAAGGTGGTCGACTACATCATAGAGGAGACGGAAGTTGGCCTGGCGACAGAAGCCACTCCGGCGAGAAAAGTAGGGTAATGACAAAGTCCGTTGATGAGCCACAGAATCCCAGCCGCTTGCAAAATACGCAAACCGGATCGGGCACTTTAACCCACCTGAGAGATATTCCTTTCGATCCTGAACTCACCCCCGGAGCCCGGAACGCGGTGAAGGTGTGCCTGCAGGTGCAACCGAGCGAGAAAGTTACAGTCATCACGGATGAGGCGACGAAGGAAATCGCCGCCAGCATTGTGAATGAACTCGAGAGCGTGGGTGCGCCCTACCGTGGATTCGTACTGGAAGAAGTCGCGCCGAGACCCTTGGCTGATTTCCCACGGGAGATTGCGGACGACCTCGAAAGCAGCCAGGTCAGCATTTTCGCCGTGCAGGCGCAAGCCAACGAACTGCGCACGCGCATGCAGATGACCGACATCGTGAACCGGCGCAAGATCCGCCATGCCCACATGGTGAACATCAACCGGCAGATCATGCTGGAGGGGATGCGGGCGGATTTTCTGAAAGTAGACCGGATCAGCACCAAGGTCGTGGACATGGTGCGCAAGGCGCGCCAGATTCGCGCGAAGACTCCGGCGGGAACGGACCTGGTGGCCGACCTCAATCCCAATTATCGCTGGCTCAAGACTAGTGGGCTGATCAGCCCTGAGAAATGGGGGAACTTGCCGGGCGGCGAGGTGTTTACCACACCGGGCGAAGTCAACGGGACATTCGTTAGCGATGGAGTGGCCGGGGACTGGCTGTCGGCAAAATTCGGTGATCTGAAACAGAATCCGCTGACCATTCGCATGAAAGCGAATCGGGTGACGGAGGCCCATTCCGCGAATGGCGAGCTCGAAAGCGATTTCTGGAACTACACCCACACCGATGAGAACAGCGATCGCGTCGGTGAATTCGCCATCGGGACGAACATCGAGTTGAAGGACGTGATTGGGCAGATACTACAGGACGAAAAGTTCCCCGGCGTGCACATCGCATTCGGCAACCCTTACGGAGCGCACACTGGCGCGGAGTGGTATTCGTGCACTCATATCGACGTCGTCGGCCGGAAGTTTGATATTTGGGTGGACGACGAGCAGATCATGCGGGGCGGGCAGTTTTTGATTGAGGCGTGAGAGCGAGGGCAAGATGCCCTCGCGACAGCCGGCGCGGACGCCGGCGCCACAGGTTCGCTGATACCCGCAGCTGCAAACATTCCATGATTCCTTCTTTACGCAAGCGATTCAATGCGAACTTCACTCCGTCAAAATACCAGGCGTTTCTCAAACGGATGGCGGAGCGCTGCGGTGCGCCGGTTGAATTTCGCCTCGCCGAGACGCCATGCTTTTTCCCCAAGACGCTGCTGGAGCAGATGGCACAGTACGGCGCAGAGTTGATTCATCAGCTTGAAACGCCGGAATACTTCAAGGCATCTGCCAGGACGATTCCACCGGAGTTCAATGTTCCTAACGAAGCGCCGCATCCCATGTTTATTCAGGTGGATTTCGGCCTCGTGAAGAATGCCTCCGGCGCATTGCAGCCGAAACTGGTCGAGTTGCAGGGTTTCCCTTCTCTATACGCTTATCAGGCAGTGCTGTCGCAGGTGTATCAAGAGATCTTCGGGCTGGATAACAATTTGCGCTACTTGCATCGCGGGATGGATTGGGAAGGTTACCAGGCGTTGCTGCGGCAGGCGATCGTCGGCAAACACGATCCCGAGAAGGTGATTCTGATGGAAATTGATCCGCTTCATCAGAAGACGCTGCCGGATTTCCTGGTGACGGAGAAACTGCTGGGGATTCCGACCGTCGACATTACGAGTATCGAAAAGCATGGCCGGAAATTGTTTTACACGAAAGACGGCGGGCACATTCCGATTCACCGCATCTACAACCGCGCGATTGTCGATGAGTTAGTAAGGAAGAAGTTGAAGCTTAACTTCCGCTTCGACGAAGAGCTGGATGTAGAGTGGGCGGGACATCCGAACTGGTATTTCCGCATGAGCAAGTTCTCGCTGCCCTACCTGCGGCATGAAAGCGTCCCTAAGACCTATTTTCTGGACCGGATCGAAGGCGTGCCAGTCGATCTGGGGAAATACGTGCTCAAGCCGCTGTTCTCATTCGCAGGCCTGGGAGTCTTAATCAATCCCACGAAGGAAGACCTGGCCGCAATCCCCGAAGACAAGCGCGGTGACTACATTCTGCAAGAACGCATGGAGTTTGAACCGGTCATCGAAACGCCGTTTGGGGCAACCAAGGCGGAGATTCGCATCATGTATATCTGGGTGGACGAGTTGCTGCCGGTATTGACCATCGTCCGCATGGGACGCGGCAAAATGATGGGCGTCGACCACAATAAGAATATGGAGTGGGTAGGTAGTTCGGCGGCGTTTTATCCGGGGTAGCGAAGAACGCGAATGTGTGGGCCGGCCTGCCGGTTCTGTTGTAGAATTCTGACGCGGCGTGGGGAATCAGCCCCCAGAGCCGAAACTCAGGAGCGCAAATGAAACGAACCCAGTCCTCATCGATTGCCGTAGCCATCGCAGTGTGTGTTCTGATTCTGTTGATTGCAGTGCCAGTGCTTGTGGCTCCGGTAAGGGCCTCCCTGTATGGTGCGCGGATGGAACGCAGCGCGCCGGGCGCGGCAGTAAGCATATTGAATTTCCAGCGAACGGATTACACCACAGGGACCAACCCGCAGTCGATTGCCGTGGGGGATTTCAACAAGGACGGCAAGCTGGATCTGGCGGTGTCGAACTACAACGGCGGAAATGCAGGGTCGATCAGCATATTTTTGGGGAATGGCGACGGAACCTTTCAACCCAAAGTGGATTACTCCACGGGCCGCGGGCCAGTGGTGGTAATGGCCGCCGATTTCAACAAGGACGGCAAGCTGGACCTGGTAACGGCGAACGATACTGGAAGCTCGGTCAGCGTACTCCTGGGCAACGGGGACGGTACCTTTCAAGCGCACAGTGACTACCTGGCGGGGAGTTTTCCGCACTGGGTGGCGGTTGCGGATTTCAACGGCGACGGCTATCCCGACCTGGTAGTGACCAACGAGGGTTCCAACAATGTTGGGATATTTCTGAATAATCGCGATGGCACTTTCCAGGGCATGAAGACCTATCCGACGGCGTTAGAGCCGTGGTCGGTGAGCACGGGGGATTTCAACAAGGACGGCAAGCAGGACTTGGCGGTGACGTGCTACTTCGATGGCGCCGTGTGCCTGCTGCTCGGTAATGGCGACGGAACGTTTGGACCCTACACGGAGTATGTGGCCGGGAATGCGCCCGCGGCCGTAGTAACGGCTGACGTAAACAAGGATGGAATTCCGGATCTGGTAACTGCCAACTACACCAGTGGAAATACAGGAACGGCCGGGGTTCTGCTGGGGAATGGCGATGGGACGTTTAAGCCGGTCATGAATGCCACCGCCGGCCTGGGGCCCAACGGACTGGCCGTGGGAGATTTCAACGGCGATGGGATTCCGGACCTGGTCGTGGCCAACCTGATTGGAAACAACATGAGCGTGCTGCTGGGGAATGGCGACGGAACGTTCCAGGCAGAGCAGGCTTTCGATACCGGCAAGTTTCCGATTGGAATGGCGGCAAGGGGACTGAACGGCCAGGCTGCGGGATCGGATGACATTGTAGCCGCCAACGATCTGGCCACGTCGGCGAGCGTGTTCTTGAATACGGCGGCGACGCGGATTATCCTGACCAGCGACCCGAATCCGTCGAAGCAGGGCCAGCCGGTGACGGCTACCGTCACGGTGGCAGCGGCATTGACCGGGCAGCCGACGGGAGAGATTACGTTTGAGAGCGGATCGGTTAAGAGAAAAGCGACGCTCTCAAATGGAACGGCCAGTGTCACGGTCACGGTCAACAAGAGCGGAGCGTTCAAGGTGAAAGCACTCTATTCGGGCGATAACAATTTCAACCCCGGAATGTCTAACACCATTACGCAAACCGTGAATCCCTGATAAGGCGCCGGGTGACCCGCACATTGCGCACACGCAATGTAAAGATATACTTCTCGCCTTCACCAGGACCAGAGCCAGGGGGCGAATCCGTTTGCCAGCCTGGCGCTCGACAAGGGCGGCAATCTGTACGGCACCGAGAATTGCGGCGCTGCTGGTGTCGGCGTGGTGTTCGAACTGGTCCGCAATGCTGGGTGGGCGGAGAAGATCCTGTACAACTTCAGCAGCGTGATGTACGACGGCAACAATACGCTGACGAGCGTCATTTTTGATGCGGGCGGAAATCTGTACGGCACCACCGGCACCGGCGCATATTCGTTCGGCACGATTTTCGAGCTGATGCCGCAAACAACGGGCAATGGACCGAGAAGGAACTCTGCCCACCCAACGCCCTCTGCTACGCGCCCGGCCCTCTGACCTTCGATCACGCCGGCAACTTATACAGCACCTCACCCATAGGGGGCACGTATAACTACGGTTCTGTTTTTGAGTTGATGCCGACCTCCAGCGGGCGTGGCAGGAGGTAGTGCTGAACAACTTCGATGTGACGAACGGAAGTCTTCCGCTCGGAAACATCATCGTGAACAAGTCCGGAAACATCTACGGTGTGACCAGTTGGGGCGGCGCGCACGTCTATGGCACGGTTTATGAGATCACGCCCTAGCTTGCTTCTCGACGCTGCAAGACTATCTGGGTATGAAGAGTCGGTTTCGGGTCTGGGCTCTTTTTCTTGCGCAGCCAGATGACGACCGCGACGAAAGAGAGTAAGAGCACCACAATTATGATTATCGTCACACACCTTCCCGAGGTTTTGCTCCCGGCTATCACGCCCTGCTTGGATGCTGCATAGCGAGGCCACAGCACGTCCACGACTGCGTTTTTCCCTACCCTTATGCGCCGATCTTTTTTCTTTTTGGGTACGGGCAACGCAACCGCAAACCAAACAATCGAATCTGGGATTTGTTTCGCGAGCTGTGCTGGTTTTTGAGTCATCCCCCGGCGCCACTGGGTTTAGTTCCGAGTCTTGTGGACATCTCAGAAGGGTCCTGTGGCATGAAACAGATAGAGGATGGGCGGCCGGACGAAGCTGGCAAAGAGCAGAGCTGCAACGAAAGTCCAACATTCGATGACATATACGTTCCGGGCATCGGAGTACGCGCGGCGCTCGACGATGATGGTCCCGCAGGTCCCGGGTTCTTGTCGGAGGTTGCCCAGCGTCGTATCCGTGCGGCAGCTTTTCTTAATCGTCAGGCTCTTGGGATAGTCGAGAACGTCCTTGGCGTCCGAACTCGGGTGGCGAGTACGCTCAGGAGCGCCAGTACTCAAATCCGAAGCGCGACTGCGGCACAACGTGCGAGATTTCGGGGTCCGAGCTTTCGAGGTCCGAGCTTTCGAGGACACCTTACAAGCGCTTCTCGCCGAACTTTACAGCAGATCCACAGCCGTTTCCTCAACGCTGCTGGAAAGGTTGACGCAAGGCTCCGAACTACTACACGGAAGCTGTCAGTTTCAACAGAGCTGGCGACCAGTGCCGCGAGTCGGAAATTGCGGGTCGTCGCTTCGCGATCGTTGCTGGTCATGCGAAGCGTGCGCGTTCCCGTTCGCAGAGGCAGTAAGTACCGGTTGCATTTACCTTCGTTTCCTCCAACCGTGGCTATTGGCCGAAATCTGCGCCGTGCGCAGTTATCTTTACGGTGCGCAGTGGCCGGCGCCGGTACTCGACTGCGACCGGTTGCTGACTACGTTGCTGACTACAAAGTGCCCCTTCGGTTCCATGAGACCTACAGGCTAGACCGGCTAACGTTGCGCCGAGCGGTTCCCCCGTTGGCGGTGCTGGCGGTAATAGTGATGTTTGTAATTGAAGAGATTGCAACGGTGGTCAGGCATTAGGTGTAGCAGAGTTGCAACAGCGCGGCCCCGAATCGACGACGAAGTACGGCGGGAATTCGGCGTGCGCTGACAGTTTCGGCGACGGCTGTGGAACTGTTTTCGCTTTCAACCCCAAAACTGGAAAGGAAGCCGCGCTGTACAAATTCTCCGGAAACCGCCTCGTCGGCACTGCCAGGTCAGGAGCATCGACGGCACCGTATTCAGGCTCGTTCCCTAGCGTTGTCGCTCTGATATTGGAGTTCAGGTCATCACCTGAATGACTTCAACTGGACCAACCACAATGCTTGGGCCACCGGGCCCCACCCACTTACTTGATCACGTGGAACGGCACATTGCTGGTCAGCGTGCCGCTGGGTGTGGTCACGGTGACATAGCCGGTCGTGGCACCGGTAGGAACCGTGGCCTTGATGAAAGTGTCGGAAACGACCGTGAAGCTTGCCGGAATTCCATTAAGTGAGACGCTGGTGGTTCCGGTGAATCCCTGGCCGAGAATTCCGCCGGTCTGTCCGACCTTGCCTGCGGCGCTGACGAAGGTGACGAACGGGCGCAGACCCACCGAAAAGCTGAATATCGTGCCGCAACTATACGGGGGCTGGTTGTGACACGTGAAAGAGCCTCCATACTCGGTAGTGCTATAAAAAATACCACTGGTTGCTTGAAGCAGGCCACCAGAACCTTCTCCATCCCCGGAGTTCAAGCTGTACAGTGTTGTCAATGTGCCTCCTGCGGTGACTCTGAAGATGGTTCCGTAAGCAGAGTTGCCTCCGCCGCAGCAGGTGGTTCCGTAAAAATGCCCATCGCTCGCCAGCGTCAGCCCGGCCAAGGGCCCTGCGCCATCTCCGACGTAATCGAAACTATGCAGCGACGTAAATTCTCCAGTACGAGTGATCTTAAAGATGGTGCCGCCGCTGTTTGCGCCGCCAGTCGTCGTTGTGCCATAGAAGGTCGTTTCCGAGGCTCGAACTAGAGCGCCAGCAGGCAGGGCACCGTCTGTGCAGTTAGCCTGGCTACAAAACGTGTATAGAGTTGTCAGATCACCGCGCGGACTCATTTTGAACACGGTGCCACAGCCGCCTGTGTATTCACAGCTTTCGTTCCCCCCGTATGTGGTCAGCCCATAGAAGTTTCCGTCGGCCGCTTCGATGACACCTCCGAGTGGAAACTGGCCATCAGCGCAGTTGGGGAGACTGCAAAATCTGTACAGCGTCGTCAATTTACCCGACGGCGTTATCTTAAACACGGTGCCGCACCCTGGGGCAAAGGCTACACCGGTCGCGCAAAAAAGGCGCTGGTCGAAGCCGCCGCTATCGGTTGTCCCATAAAAATTCCCGTCGCTCGCCTGGATAAGCACGTTAGGCGAGGCTCCGTCGATGCAGCTAGTGTCTGTAGCACAAAAGTTGTATAGCGTCGTGAGCTTACCGGCGGGCGTAATTCTGAAGAATGTGCCACATCCGTAAACACAACTGATGCTGTTACCTCCACGGGACGTTGTTCCGTAAACGTTCCCGTCAACACCCAAAATCAAGTTTCCGTTTGGGTTAACTCCGTCAGTGCAATTGGCTTGAGTACAGAAGTTGTTGATCACCACGAATGCTCCCTGAGGCACAATCTTGAAGGCCGTGCCGCAACCAAAGCCTGAACCGTCCGGGCAACCTCCATACCCGCCGCCCCCGAGGCCCCCGTGAAATGCCATGCCATAAAAGTTGCCATCCGCTCCTTGCATTAGCGGGGCGCTGTTGGGCGTCGCGCCGTTATTTCCATCAAAAATCGCCAGCGTAGTGAACGTCTGAGCAGACGCCGCAATCGCCGTCGCGGCGCAGAGCACAAACACGGCACGGGCCTTTTTCGACGCGTTAAGGTTTGTCATCGGGATACCTCCGCTTGTCTCTTAGCTACTTGATCACGTGGAACGGCACGTTGCTGGTCAGCGTGCCGCTGGGCGTCGTCACGGTAACGTAGCCGGTGGTCGCGCCCGATGGCACGGTGGCACGTATGAAGGTGTCGGAAACAACCGTGTAGACCGCCGCAATTCCATTGAGCGAGACGCTTGTCGTCCCGGTGAATCCTTGCCCGAGAATGCCGCCGGTTTGCCCGACCCTGCCGAACGGCTGCACAAATGCAATGAACGGTCCCAATCCTACGTCAAGGCTGAAGATCGTGCCGCAACCATACTCGCAGTTCGCGTTAAGAACGCCTCCTTGAGAGGCGGCCCCGTAAAACTTTCCGTCCGTGGCTTGTAGCAATCCTCCCCCTGGCAAGGACCCATCGGCGCAACCAGACTTGGTGCAAAAGCTGTACAGCGTGGTGAGCTGGCCGTCCGGGGTGATTTTGAAGAGCGTGCCCTCCCCACCGCCGCTGCAGTTAGCGCCACCGGTGCGGGTTGTTCCGTAGAGGTTTCCATCGGTTGCTTGAAGCAACGTAGTGGGGGATGAACCGTCAGTTGGACACCCTGCGAAGTTGTGGAGCGTCATGAACTTGCCTTCTCGGGTAATTTTGAACAAGGTGCCACAACCGGAGATTCCGCAGTTCGGACTGCTGCCACCGTAGAGCGCTGTTCCGTAGAAGTTCCCATCCTTGGCTTGAATCAACCCCCCTGGATTTGCACCGTCGGTGCAATTGGGATCTGCACAAAAGCGATGCAGAGTGGTTAGCTTACCCGCCTGAGTGATCTTGAAGACCGTGCCGCAAGTATAAAAGCAAACTGAATTTGAAATGCCGCCCTGGAAGGTTGCGCCATAAAAGTTGCCGTCGGTCCCTTGGATCAGGTCCCCGGGCTCAGAGCCGTCCGGGCAGCCCGGTTGCGCGCAAAAACTGTAAAGCGTGGCCAGCTGGCCCTGTCGGGTGATCCTGAATATCGTGCCACCGTTGTTTGCCCCGTCGACGCTCGTACTTCCATAAAAGTTGCCGTCAGTGCCTTGAGTCAGCCCACCGATGCGAGCGCCGTCCGGGCAGCCTGCTTGCGCGCAAAAGTTGTAAAGGGTCGTGAGAACTCCGCCCGGGGTCATTTTGAACACCGTTCCGCAACCCGCATAGCAAAATCCGTTATTGTAGGTCCCACCACCGTAGGTTGCCCCGTAGAAACTCCCGTCCGTAGACAGGAGTAACGCGTCAGGGTTGCCGCCTTCGGTCGGATACCCGGCGAAGTTGTGGAGAGTCGTGAGGGCACCCGTCGGAGTCATTTCGAAGGCCACACCCTCGCCGTTGTAGGTTCCGTCATAGAAAGTTGTTCCGTAATAGTTCCCATTGATGCCTTGAACGACTCCGTTCGGGCTACTGCCGCTGGAGCCGCCGCCAAAGCTTGCTAGGGTGGTGAAGATTTGAGCGTGCGCGCCACAAACGGTCGCAACGCATACCACAATCACAGCCCATCCTGCCTTCCATCCGTTGAGTTTGGTCATTGGCGACCTCCGTGGTGCAAATTCGAATCGCGGCCTACTCACGCGAGAGAACGCGCCCGACCGAGAACCGCAAAGGGGGAGCACACTGCGGAAACGCCGAGCAGTGAAGGATTATCTTCTCCAGCGTGGCCGAGGTCAAGCTGCACATTACACCTTAATTAATCCAGAGGGGGGCGCTCTACGCCTGTCTCCTTGCCTCCTCCCCCCTTCCGGTTGACCTCCCGCTTCCCCCGGCCTAACATAACGCCGACGGGTCCCTGATGATCGGCCAGACGGTCTCCCACTATCGTATTCTCGGGAAAATCGGCGGCGGGGGCATGGGCGTTGTTTATGAGGCGGAAGACCTGCGCCTCGGCCGGCATGTGGCCCTGAAGTTCGTCCCCGACAATCTCATTGGCGATCGCAAGTCGCTCGACCGCTTCGAGCGCGAAGCGCGCGCGGCGTCCCGCCTGAACCATCCCCACATCTGCACCATCCACGACATCGAAGACAACAACGGCCACCCCTTCATTGTGATGGAAAAGCTGGAAGGCGAGAGCCTCAAGCAGCGCATGCAAGGGGGCAAGCCGATTGAGGTGGAGGCGATCCTCGATATCGCAGTGCAGGTGGCGGAGGCACTTGAGGCGCTGCACGCCAAAGGTATTATTCACCGCGATATTAAGCCGGCGAACATTTTCATCACCACGAATGGGCAGGTGAAAGTGCTGGATTTCGGCCTGGCCAAGATCTCGCGCGACGGGCTGCCGGCATCGGACGAGACTCCATACGAAGATTCGCTGACGGCGATCGGGGTGGTGCCGGGAACCGCCGTCTACATGGCGCCGGAGCAGGCGCGCGGTGAGGACCTCGATCCCCGCACCGACATCTTTTCTTTCGGGGTGGTGCTTTACGAGATGGCCACCGGGAAAAAACCGTTCCGCGGCACCAACGTCGTGACCACGCTGGATGCGATGCTCCACCAGAAGCCGGCGCCGCCTCGTTCCTTGAACCCTCGTATTCCTGCCGAACTGGAAAATATTATTGGAAAGGCCATGGAGAAAGACCGCGGCCAGCGCTATCAGACGGCCACGCAGATCCGCACCAACCTGCAACAGATCAAAAAGGAGGCCCAGTCGGGAACGATTAAATCAGTGGCGCGGGAAGCCCCGCTGCGCGTGGTCACAAATACTTTCGGCGGGCCAAGTCCATGGCAAAAGTACCTGTTGATGGCGATGACGGGCCTTCTGCTGACCGTTCTCGCGGCAGTGGGAGCATGGTGGTTCAAACATCGCTCGACGGGAACGGCAGGAGGTCAGAACACCATCGCGGTACTGCCGCTACAAAACATGAATGGCGATTTCAGCGTGGACTACCTGCGTTTCGCGCTGGCGGACGAAATTGCCAGCGTGTTGACCTACACCCGAGGTCTGGATGTGAGGCCGTCGTCGGTCACGCGCAAATATGTGAGCCCCGATCTGGATCCGCAGCAAGTGGGCCACGAGCTGCACGTGTCTAACATTCTGACTGGACACTTCCGGAAACAAGGCGACCAATTGATGGTCACACTGGAGGCGGTGGACGTGGCCAAAGACCGGCTGCTCTGGCAGACAAGTTTCAATGCCGCCGGCGACGATGCCATTGCCTTGCAGAATGAATTGACCGGGCGAATCCGCAGCGGGCTGTTGCCGGCGCTGGGCGCGACCGGCGGTTTCCTTGACACAGGCACCAAGCCCAAGAACCAGGCCGCGTACGACTTGTATCTGCACAGCCTTGCCTTGCCGCACGACGCTGGCTCGAACAAAGATGCAATCGCTGTGCTACAGGAAGTAGTGAAAATGGATCCCAGCTATGCTCCGGCGTGGGAAGCGCTAGGCGAACGCTACTACGACGATGCCACCTATGCCAACGCGGGAGAAGACACCTTCCAACATTCGAATCAGGCGGCGGACAAGGCCGTTGGCTTGGATCCAAATCGACTGACGGCGGCGGGCCGGCTGATCACGAACCGCGTGGAGCGGGGTGAACTGGGCAAGGCTTACCAGCAGGCCGAAGCGCTCGTGAAGCGGCGTCCAGAAAGCGGCCAGGCACACTTCACGCTGAGCTACGTGCTGCGTTACGCAGGGATGCTGGAAGAGGCTGCGCACGAGTGTGATACCGCGCTGGCATTGGATCGGGGTAACTATCTGTTCCGTTCGTGCGCCTGGCCGTTGATGGAATTGGGCAGGACGCAGCGGGCCATGGCCTTTGTACAGCTGGATGCGGGATCGGAATGGGCCAACTACGTGATGCCCTCGCTTCTGCTGCGCGCCGGTAAGGTGGCGGAGGCGAAGGAGGCGGTGAAGCGAATGTCGCCTGCTCCTCACTATCACAAAGACCTTGTGCAGGCGTGCTTGCTGGGGCCTGAGTCGGAGTTGGACAAGATCGCGCATGAAGATGAAGTGGGGCAGCCGACGGATCCCGATCCTGAGCTTTTGTATTATCAGGCTTCGATGTTAGCCTACTGCGGTAAGAACGAAGCTGCCCTGCACATGCTGCAAACGGCGGTGGAGAGCAACTACTGCGCGTATTCCAACCTGCTCGACGATCCCCTGCTGACGAAGCTGCGAAGCGACGCGAAATTCGACGCGGTGCTCACGGCAGCGCATCAGTGCCAGCAAGCGGTACGAACTTCACAATGACATCAGCTCTTGGCCATTAGCTCTTAGCTTTTGGCCACGCATTATAAGAGGAAGCCAACGGCCAAGAGCCAAAAGCTGCTCACATCAGCTATCCTTCTAAGGCAGGGTGAGTCGAACAGGAACGGGTATCAGGAAAAACTTTGCCTCCCATCCACGAGCAGAACAATCCTTTCTATATGATGAATTTTAGCGATCGATTTGGGCGCAACCCGGTGCGGCTGGGCCTTCTTTTCATGCGATTCGTGGCGACCTTGTCGTTGGTGCTGCTGCTCTGCGGAGCGTCCGTGGCGCCCGATCCGGCGAAAGCTGACGATCCCGTCCAGCCTCTGCCGCAGGATAGCGGGACTGCCGGGCTCCAGGAGATGCTTCTGCGGCTGGGAACCACGGCGCGATTGATGCAGGTGGTGGCGCATCCCGATGACGAAGACGGGGGAATGCTGACGCTGGAATCTCGCGGCAAAGGCGCGACCGTGCTGTTGCAGACACTGAATCGCGGAGAAGGCGGACAGAACAAAATCGGCAGCAATCTTTTCGACGTGCTGGGCGTGCTGCGCACCTTGGAGGTCACCGCTGCGGACCGGTATTACGGAATCGACCAGCGGTTCACACGAGTGGCGGATTTCGGGTTTTCCAAGAATGCGGATGAGACGTTCCAGAAATGGCAGGGACACGATATTGCCCTGGGCGATTTGGTGCGGGTGATTCGGACGTTCCGGCCGGACGTGCTGGTGGCACGGTTTTCGGGGACGGAGCGGGACGGGCATGGACATCACCAGGCGTCGAGTATCTTGGCGCGCGAGGCGTTTCGGGCGGCAGCTGATCCCGAGCGTTTTCCGGAGCAGATAAAAGAGGGCTTGCAGCCCTGGCAAGCGAAGAAATTTTATGTCGGAAACGTCTGCGGATTCGGGGCGTTGACCTGTGCAGAAGAGAACTACACGGTGAAGTTGAGTACGGGCGAGATGAGCGCCGCGTTGGGTGTGTCTTACATTCAGTTCGCCATGCAGGGATTGAAGCACCAGCTCTCGCAAGGCGCAGGAGGATGGTCGGTAGATTCCGGGCCACACTACGCGTTCTACAAGCTGGCGGATTCAGTTCTGCCCGCCGCGGTCGAGAAGACGGCGCACGAACAGGATTTTTTCGACGGAATCGATACCAGCCTGCCCGGTTTGGCGATGGGGATCGGGCGGGAAGCCGTCCGCGCTCCGTTTTTGAGGCCCGCGCTGGTCGAGATACAGGGCAAGATTGCCGAAGCGAAAGCGGCAGCGGAACATGATCCGGGCAGTGCCGCCGCGCCGCTTCTGGCAGGGTTGGAAGCCACGCACAGGACTATCGACCTGCTCAAGAGCTATCCGCTCGCCGACTCTACCAAAGACGAGTTGCGGACGGAGCTCACCACCAAAGCAGATCAGTTTGAGAAGGCCGCCAATCTGGCGTTGGGCATGTCATTCCAGGCGAACGCGGACGTCCCCGTGGGAACCAATGCCGACACTGCTTTTATGGCGGTGCCGGGACAGAGTTTTGAGGTGACCGCGCGATTTTCCAGCAAAGTAAGCGTCGATCTCAAAGACGTAGTTCTGGATTTGCCGCCGGGTTGGACGGCCACGAAACATGGTTCGGGTGCGGCCGACGTCTTCCACGTCACCGTTGCGAAAGATGCCACATATACGCGGCCCTATTGGCATCGCGACGATCCGGAGAGGGATGCGATCAACACCATTGACGATGCTCGATATGTAACGCTTCCCTTCCCCCCGCCTCCGTTGCAGGCCCATGCGAACTACATTTTGAACGGAAAGCCGGGCATTGCCCACGCCGTAGTGATGGTCCGTTACCAGGAGCCGCCGGCTGGCGAAGTGGAGCGGGCTTTGGCAGTGGCGCCGGCTTTTTCAGTCATGCTCGAGCCGGGAGCGCAAGTAATTCCCATGCATGGCGACTCGTTTTGCGCCGTCAAGGTAGCAGTATCAAGCAACCTTTCAGGCATGGCACAGGGCACGTTGCGTGTAGAAGCGCCGGCGGGCTGGCGGGCTGAGCCCGCCAGTGTGATGTTGAAGTTTCATGAGCGCAGTGAGAAGCAGGAAGCAGAGTTCAAGGTCTTCCATGATGGATTGACTGAATCACGAACCCAGATTCGCGCCGTGTTCGATGCTGGGGGCAACAAATACAGCGAAGGCTACAGCGTGGTCACACGCGAAGACCTCAACACGTTTTACTACTACCAGCCGGCGGTTCAACGCGTGAGTGTGGTGGATGTCAAGGTTCCTGTGGGGCTGAAGATCGGCTACATCATGGGCGCGGGCGATGACATTCCAGCCGTGCTGACGCAGATCGGGATGGACGTGACTGTGATTGCGGCTGAGAAACTGGCTCATGAAGACTTGAGCCGGTTCGGGACGATCGTTCTTGGGATTCGGGCTTATGACACGCAGAAAGAAATTGCGGACAACAACAAGAAGCTACTGGATTACGTGTCGGCCGGGGGCACGCTGATTGTCCAATACAACGCCAGTGCGGCGGATTTCAACAAGGGCAACTTCACTCCTTATCATGCGCAGATCAGCCGGGCCCGGGTCACGGTGGAAGAGACGCCGGTGCAGATTCTGGCGCCGGAGGATGGAGTGTTTCACACGCCAAATGAAATCACGTCGAAGGACTTCGACGGCTGGGTGCAGGAACGCGGACTCTATTTCATGGACCAGTGGGACAGCGCGTTCACGCCACTATTGTCGTCCCATGACCCTGGCGAAGCGGAGCAGAAGGGTGGATTGCTGCGCATTCGATATGGCAAGGGCACTTACATTTATGCGGGGTATGCATTTTTCCGGCAGTTGCCTGCGGGAGTGCCGGGAGCGATCCGGCTTTACGTGAACTTGCTGGCAGCGAAGTAGGATGCTTCTCGATCAAACGGCTAACCGCAAAGGACGCAAAGGATTTCGCAAAGAGCGCAAAGAAAAACGACATCAGTTCTCGGTTCTTAGTTCTTAGATGACATCTCCTTCCACGTCCGGGCCCCGACTGATTCGCGGAGTGGGGCTGGGTAGCGCCACCGCTCTCAATATGATTGAGATGATCGGCGTGGGGCCCTTTATCACGCTACCGCTGATTGTGGGCGCGCTGGGCGGCCCACAATCGATGCTGGGCTGGATTCTAGGCGCGGTCTTCGCGGTGTGCGACGGATTGGTGTGGGCGGAACTGGGCGCTGCCATGCCGCGATCCGGCGGGTCGTACAACTATCTGCGGGAAATCTACGGTCCGGACCGCTTGGGGCGGATGATTTCATTTCTGTTCATCTGGCAACTATCGTTCAGCGCGCCGATGTCGATTGCCACGGGCGCGATTGGGCTGGCGGGGTATGCCGCGTACTTCTGGCCAGGACTCGAACACCAGTATGCAGTGCACAACTGGAGCCTGCACTTGCCGATTGTCGGGACGATGCAATTGAGTTGGCTGGTTTCGGGAGCCACTTTCGTTGCTCTTGGCGTGGTGATACTTGCAGTCGTGCTGCTTTATCGCAAGATCACCCGCATTGGTTGGCTCTCGAAGCTGTTGTGGGTAGGGTCGGTAGGGACGATTGTGTGGATCATCGTGGCGGGATTGACCCACTTCAACGCCGCGCTCGCCTTTCATCTTCCGCCCGGTGCGTTCACTCCATCGCGCGGATTGTTTCTGGGAC
>Ga0210406_10000974_pt1 | contig 37012 bp, 34 predicted proteins | sample IncBWC30MmetaG_FD_155454 | JGI IMG/M metagenome (GOLD analysis project Ga0210406, IMG submission 155454) | Forest soil microbial communities from Barre Woods Harvard Forest LTER site, Petersham, Massachusetts, United States - Inc-BW-C-30-M | ecosystem: Environmental > Terrestrial > Soil >... | reverse complement strand
CGCAAAGGCGCCGTCCCACCCGAGCTCTCGCTCCCCAGTCTGCGAGCTGTAATAGGCCATCATGATGCGCTGTTTTAGCGCTTCAAAATGAGCGTGCCCTGGATCGGGCACGGCATTCGTATCGCCGGCCCATCCGCTCCCCGTGCGGGGATACGCCAGCCCGTGCAGCAAATCATCTTGTTCTTCTCCTGACAGGTAGCGAAACGCCGCTTTGAAACGCCGCATACTTTCGCCATCCAGATAGCCAAGAGAATTCAGGAACGCCCGTTGTGTCTCGGGCGTCTCGGCAGCCAGCACAAGATCGATGAAGCGATTCACCAGTGCTTCCTTGGCGCCGGGAGTGTCCGTTGCGGGGATCATCAAGTCGCTGAGCACGATGAGAGTTTCATTCTGGTGCTCGTCCAAAAAAAGCGGCTTCCATCCTGGTGCCGCGAGGTCTTTCGAGGCATCAACGCCGCTTTGCGCCGGCGTCAGCTCGGAGGACTGTGCAGCGCTCTGCGCCATTGTACGCCGAGGGCGCAGCGCAGCGGCTGCACCCATAAGAACACCAGCACGGATCAATTCGCGTCGTTTCATGGAGACTCCTCTCGCGACCCCGCCGTTTTCGGCAGGCGGCGCGTGCGCACGTTAATTTGCGCAGGTACCGCGGATTCACTGTCGGACGAACCGACTCCCGCCGATCGTAGGCACCGGGAAGTCTACACCAAGGGAAGCGAAAGTTAGACGGCTAGCCCGGAATATGGATCCGCCTCATCTCCCAGGTTCGCCGGAGGTCGCCCCTCGTGCCGCCGCTTACTGAGGTATGATCGTGGAATCCATCCGACCTCCATCACCGGCAAGGAGGGGCCGCCATGTCTGCTCAAAACAAGTCCTCTCGAATCGACGAGTGGATACTGCAAAAGATCTATCGGGCGGCGGGTCAACCCTCTGTCCGGCTCGAGCTCCGAAATAGCGCCGAAGTTTCGCCAAAAGACCCGCCGGTTGTGGCCAATATCGTCATCCGGGACCGAAAAACTCTCTTCCGTCTGCTACTCGATCCGGAAGTTGAGTTCGGCGATGCGTACTGCGAGGGGCGAATCTCGCTCGAGGGAGATCTCATCTCCGCACTCGAAATCCTTTATCCCTCCTTGCCGCAAGCCGAACATCAGAGCTGGTACGCCAGACTCGTCTCGAAGTGCATGGAATATGTTCAGCGCAACTCCTTGCGCGGCTCGCGTCGTAATATCCAGCGACACTACGATCTTAATACTGATTTTTACCAGCTCTGGCTCGACCCGCAACTCATCTATACCTGCGCTTATTATCCGTCGCCCGGTGCGACGCTGGAGCAAGCGCAAGCCGCGAAATTGGATTACGTCTGCCGCAAGGTGCAACTGCAGCCCGGAGAGCGTGTCGTCGACGCAGGCTGCGGCTGGGGCGCATTGGCCCTGCACATGGCAAAAAACTATGGCGTGACCGTCCGGGCTTTCAACGTTTCACGCGAGCAAATCCTGTTTGCGCGCGAGCGAGCAAAAGAGCTGGAACTCAGCCAGCGAGTGGAATTCATCGAGGACGATTACCGGAACATCTCCGGCGAGTGTGATGCGTTTGTCTCCGTAGGAATGTTGGAACATGTTGGACGGGAACACTACCGAGAGCTGGGGAGTATCATCCACCGCTCGCTCGCCAAAACCGGGCGCGGACTCCTCCACTTTATAGGGCGCAATCATCCGCGTCCCTTCAGCACGTGGACCAGAAAGCGGATTTTTCCCGGCGCCTACGCACCCGCGCTGGGCGAAGTCATGCAAGTGTTTGAACCGTGGGATTTGTCCGTCCTGGATGTCGAGAACTTGCGGCCCCATTATGCAAAAACACTGGAGCAGTGGTTGGCGCGATTCGAGAAGTCCGAGCAGCAGATATCCGAAATGTTCAACCAGGAATTCATGAGAACCTGGCGGCTTTATCTCGCCGGAGCTGTTGCCGGGTTTCGTGCCGGCACGCTGCAATTGTTTCAAATCGTTTTCGCGCGAACTGCCTGCCAGCGAATTCCGTGGACCCGAGCGCACCTGTATAAAAATGACCAGCACGAAGAGCAGGAGACCAAATGGATGTATGCGAGGTCCTGATCGTTGGAGCCGGTCCCGCCGGAAGTTCCTGCGCCTGGAAACTGCGCGATTCGGGCTTGAGTGTGGTGATCCTGGACCGGCAAATTTTCCCCCGGGACAAGGTGTGCGGAGGATGGATCACCCCGCCCGTCGTCGAGGAGCTCGAAATTGATCTGCAGGAATATTCACGCTGTCATGTTTTACAGAACATCCACGGTTTTCGCACCAGCCGGATAGGTGGCCGCGAAGTAGAAACCGATTATGGGCGACCCATCAGCTACGGAATTCGCCGCTGCGAGTTCGATGATTTTCTATTAAAGCGCTGCGGTGCGCGCATTTACGAGGGCGTTGCTCTTACCCGGCTGGAACAATCGGGCGATCGCTGGATTGTCAACGGCCAGTTCAAGGCCCGGCTCGTGATCGGCGCGGGGGGGCATTTTTGTCCTGTGGCCCGATTCCGGGGGGCTAACGCTCGGCATGAAGTCAGCGTTGCCGCGCAAGAGATTGAATTCGAGATGTCAGAAACCCAGCGCGATCAATGTTCTATCCGGGCTGAGATTCCTGAGCTTTATTTTTGTGCGGACATGAAGGGTTATGGTTGGTGCGTCCGTAAAAAGAACTTTCTCAATGTCGGCTTGGGGAGACTCGATCCCCATGCCCTCCCCAATCACCTTGTGGCCTTCGGCACGTTCCTGAAAAAAGCGAGAAAGATCGCTTTTGATCTGCCTGCGAAAATGTCCGGCCATTCGTATCTTCTGTACGGACATGGCAAACGAAACGTGGCCGGAGACGGTGTACTGCTGATCGGCGATGCCGCTGGCTTGGCGTATTCTCAGAGCGGCGAGGGCATACGGCCAGCAATCGAGTCGGGACTCCTTGCGGCGAAGGCCATCCTAGCCGAGCGTGGAGCCGGCCGGCCGATGCTTTCAGAAACATATCGCTGCCTGCTCGCGCAGCGCTTCGGAAGAGTGCAAGAAGAATGGGCTTTCAACATTGGCCGTCACCTTCCAACGCGGCTGACGAGTTCGCTCGCTCGAATTCTCCTGGCAAGCCAGTGGTTTCCTCGCCACGTCATCCTCGAACGGTGGTTTCTCCATTGTGATGAACCCGCTCTGGTTTGCTGAACGAAAGAATCCGTTCAAATTCTCGCGTGTCTGTGCATGGCTTGCGAGAATTGAGAAGAGGGGAGTTGGGGGAACAACTCGTTGGTTCAAATCCGTACCAAGTTCATCTCCACCACTGGCCCAAGTCCAGCGAATACGGACGGCTTCCGCCAAACGGCAATGCGCATATAAATGTTAAGCGGTTGGTTTGCCTTTCGTATCGATCAAACTTCGAGGCATACGGAGTATTTGCGCAACAAAGGGAACCTTCGCCAAGAGTAACCAAGCCGATTGGTCAGGCTTGCAACTCTCGAAGGTAAGGAACGCTGGCTTTCATCATTTCTAGGTTCATTTCGACGAAATAATTTTTTATGCCGCCCGTTTTCGCCGCAGCAAATATTTTTTTCCAATCCAGCGTGTCCTGTCCCACCGGCATAATTTTCTTGGCGTCGGCTGACCAGCCTTGGACGTGCATGGACATGAAGCGGCCAGGGTACTTCGTGAAATACTCCGCGGCGTCGTAGCCGCGGCTGATGGTGGAAACCTGGAACTGGAACTTGACCAGCTTCGGATCGAGAAGATCCAGCAATAAGTCATAGGTCCGCTTGCCCTCAACCATCGTGAGCTCAAAATCCTCATTGTGAAGCCCCTGCTGGATCCCCGCCGTGGCCGACCGTGCTCCAATTTTGTTGTATTCGTCGGCCGCCCGCTTGACATCATCCATAGTCGGTTTCCCGGGTCCACCGAGGGTCGGCACGATCATTTGTCTTAGGCCGACATCTTTCGCCCAGGCAATGCGGCTCTCCTGGTGCTCTCTCAGTTCCTTGATGCTGAAATGCGAACTCACGCATGTCACACCTGCATCGCCCAAAATTCTCCGGAGCTCGGTTCCCGAGTATTTGGCGAGACCGGCAAAGCCCGAATCCGCGTAACCTACCGGTGAGCACAACTCAATCGTTTGAAATCCGGCCTCAGCAAGTTGCTTGATCGTGCCGGGAAAGTCCTTGGCGACCATGTCTCTGACAGGCCACGTCTGGCATCCAATGGGCAAACCGAGGGGATTGGCGCGAAGCTCAAAAGCACCTGCAGAAATAAGGCCGATCGCGGCCGCCTGCGTTGCTGCGTTTTTGAAAAAGTCTCTTCTCGACATCCACATAAACGCCTCCTCGTAACAGTTCTTTACTTGCTAGAGTTCCCATCCGCTTCGACGTTCAGGGCGGACATCCTTCTGAGCAGCCTCAGCGTTAACCACCTTCATGTTGGCGCGATCCCAGGTGAGTTTCTGCCCCGAACGAGTGGCAACATTCCCGAGGAGTAAAGTCTCAGTGACCATGCCCGAAAATTCAAAATTCCCGCCGGGCTTCACTTTACTTCCCTTGCAGGCATCGAGCCATTCGCGCTCATTGCCAGGTGACCTTGGCAGCGTTTTTGGCGGCTGCTTGTAGCTGTTCATTTTCGCTTCAGGAATAAGCTGCGGATGGGCCCCATTGAATCCGCAAAAAATTTTGCCGCGATCTCCCACAAAAAGAAGTCCTTCAGCACCTGCTTCACCCTCTCCCTTGAAGGAGCGGTTTTCTTCTAATTCCTCCGGCCGCGGCGGATTCAGACCACCGTCATACCACGTGAATTTGACCGGTGGCATCTCACCCCGGGCCGGGAAGTTGTAACGGATGATCGAGGCCAGCGGGTACGTCTCTTCATAGCGCTCCGTGGAACTCGCTTCCACACTCACGGGCGCCTCAAGTTTTAGTACGCGAAAAATTGTATCGAAACTGTAGGAACCCATGTCGCCGAGTGCGCCACAACCGAAGTCGGCCCACCCACGCCAAACAAAGGGCGCGTACGCGCGGTTGAACGAGCGTTCCGGCGCTGGACCGAGCCATAGATCCCAATCCAAACCGTCGGGTATGGGCTCCGCGTTCTTAGGACGCTCTAGCCCCTGCGGCCAGAAAGGACGGCTGGACCAGTTCACGACCTCCCGGACCGGCCCGATGGCCCCGTCCCAAATCCATTCGCACAGCAAGCGCGTGTCTTCGGATGCTTGGTTAGCTACGGCAATCTGCGTAGCCACGCCTGTTGCGCGAGCGATTTCGGCAATGCGCCGCGCCTCATAGATCGTGTGCGTCAAAGGCTTCTGGCAGAAGACGTGTTTGCGCTTCTTCATCGATGCAGCCGACACGCTCGCATGCAAGTTGTCCGTGGTGCACACAACAACCGCGTCGAGGTCCTTCTGCTTTTCGAGCAGTTCGCGGAAGTCACTGTAAGCCGAGCAGCCCCGATACTCACCGGAGCGCTGCTGAGTAGCGTAATAGGCGTCCACGATTTTCTGACATGGCTCGCGGCCGGCAACGCCGCTGGTCACTCGCAGAGAATGGGTCAATTGAATGGGTTCGTCCGGACTGAGCCAATCCCACCCGCTATCGACGCCGAGCAATTTGCGGACGGAATTGCAGAACTCGTGTGTGTCCCATTGCGGGTGATTCGCGCTGACTTTGTTGGGATCGCATACAGCCACACCCTGTACGTCGGGTTCCCGCAAAAAGCGCAGCATGACGCGCAAACCCTGCGAGCCGACGCCGATGAAAGCGATGTTGACTTTATCGCTGGGCGGAACATACTCTGCGCCGCCCAGCACGCGGCGCGGAACGATCGAAAAACCAATCGCCGCTGCAGTAGTTTGCCCTAGGAACTTACGCCGCGAAATCAACCCACCTAAAAAGCTGCGAGACCGACGCCGATTCTTCACTGTCCCTCCCTAACCGCAACTCACAGATACCGCGTGACTTTGGCTGCTCTTCGCATCCCACGATGATTTACCACAGGAGGAATCAACCTAGCTACTGTAAACGAACCAAGGATCTGCTTGCGCGAAAATTCGCAATTCCCCGGCTCGCGGCTCATCGCGTGCGAAAGTGCGCCTATCAGCGATGGGACGAGCTAGCCTTTGTTTTTGCCATCATGGCCTTCCAGCCGGGCAGCTGCCCACATCCCGACCTTTTTAAGCAAACGCACGAGTTCCGTTCGTTCACCGGACCGCAATACGGCCATGGTTTCCTCCATGTCAATCGCGTGTTGTTGGAAGGCTCGCTCGATCAAGTGTCGACCCGTGTTGGTGAGTTGAACGATCCGCGCGCGAAGGTCCCCGAGGTCGGCAATCCTCCGGACCAGCTCCTTTGATTCTAGCCGATCGACGGCCGCCGTGATGGAGCCGCTCGTGAGTAGAACTTTTTCCCCGATGACATTCACTGGCTGGGGGCCCTTGTGAAGAAGTACTTCCAATACCGCGAATTCCGAAAGCCCGAGACCCAAAGCAGACACGCTTCGACCAGCGTTCTGCTCAATCGCGTGGGCGGCCTTCCACAACACCCACCAGACGTGGGTTGCTGCTTCGCGGCCCGGTTTCGAGGTTCGTGTCGCCAGTCGCAAAGTGCCCTCCTTGCCAGAGCCAGCTCCTTCATAATACTCGACGTCGAGCTATATTGGCTGCACAATACATCACTTTAGCACATGTAACCACTATATAGGGCCGTGCATCTATCTTGATGTCAAGATATCTTCTGTTTCTCTGAAGGGAGAAAAAAGGAATTCCATGAAAACGACTTACAAAATCGACCCAGCACACTCCACTGCGCAATTCATCGTCCGCCACATGATGATCACTAATGTTCGGGGCGGATTCAGCGGCGTGCAAGGCACGGTGGTATACGATCCGGAGAATCCCGCTACCTCGAGCGTTGATGTGGTGATCGACGCGAATATGATTAACACCATGGAAGCCGCCCGTGATACGCACCTGAAGAGCGCGGATTTTCTGGATGTCGAGAAATACCCCACCATCACCTTCAAGAGCCGCTCGATCACACCGGGTGGCGACGGCGACCTGAGCTTGAAGGGTGACCTGACGATCCACGGAGTGACTAAGCAGGTGGTTCTGAAGGCAGAAGTCCCATCGGCGGAAACAAAAGACCCCATGGGGAATGCCAGGATAGGCGCCTCTGCAACCACCAGGATCAAGCGGAGCGATTTCGGTCTCACGTGGAACGCGGCGCTTGAGACCGGAGGATTCCTGGTTGGCGATAATCTGAAAATCGAGTTGGAGGCTTCTCTGATCAGATCATAACGGGAGCGCCTCGCGGACCGCGGGCGCCTCCATATCGTCCGCCTGGAAGAGTAAAGTTTTCTAGATGAACCTGTAACAATGAGGCACGCTGATCAATCCAATTAAGATTGACATGGAGGAATCACCTAGATGCAAATTGGAATCGACAGTTTCGCGGCAGCCATCTCCGACCCGGCCACAGGTTTAACGCTCAGCCCGGTGGAGCGCATGCACCATCTACTGGAAGAGATTGAGCTCGCCGATCGGGTTGGCCTTGACGTGTTCGGCATTGGCGAACATCACCGGGCGGAGTTCCTCGACTCAGCGCCCGTGGTGATCCTCTCCGCTGCCGCCGCGCGTACGGAAAATATCCGTCTCACCAGCGCAGTCACGGTTCTCAGCGCCTCCGATCCCGTGCGCGTTTTTCAGGAGTTTGCGACTCTCGACCTCATCTCCCGGGGCCGCGCTGAAATTGTCGCTGGTCGTGGTTCCTTCATTGAGTCTTACCCCCTCTTCGGCCTGCGGCTCGAAGACTACGACTCGCTTTTTGCAGAAAAACTCGATCTTCTGCTAAAAATCCGGGCAAGCACGCAAGTGCACTGGTCCGGCAAACACCGCGCGGCTCTTACCGGCCAAGCAATCTACCCTCGGCCGCTGCAGGATCCGCTGCCTATATGGGTCGGTGTCGGCGGCACCCCCGAATCCTTCGTACGCGCAGGCATGCTCGGACTTCCTCTTATGGTGGCCATAATTGGCGGTGAGCCTAAACGCTTCCGCCCACTCATAGACCTCTACCGTGAGGCTGGGCGCCGCGCCGGTCATTCGCCCGAGCGACTTACTGTGGGTCTTCATTCCATTGGTTTTCTTGCAGATACCACTGACGAAGCCGCAGAAATATTCTATCCAGGCTATGCGCATACGTTTACCGAAATCGGCAAGGAACGCGGCTGGCCAGCCGCCACACGCGCTCAATTCGACGCCCTGCGCGGACCTACCGGCGCGCTGCTTATCGGCGACGCTAAAACAGTCGCGAAAAAGATCCTTTATGTGAATGAAGTTCTCGGCGGCATCTCCCGCATCACGTTCCAAATGGGTGTCTCGACGCTTCCGCACCGAAAAATGTTGAACGCCATAGAAATCCTCGGCTCCGCCGTGGCACCCCTTGTCCGGAACGAGCTCGGCGTCACGCCTGTACGCGCCTGATGATTCGAACTCTTCGGACTGAGTTCTAAGAGCCATTGCGTTTTCAAAATAGGCCCAATCATGTTATTGAATCCACTGTGCGAACCGAACCCATGACGAAGTTCCAGAACATTCTGTTCCCCGTAGACTTCTCGCCATCCTGCGTTGCCATGGCCGCCTACGTGAAGAGGTCTGCGGCTATCTTTAGCGCCAAAGTGACACTGGTCCACGTCTTCGACCTCTACAGCCATGACGCATTCCAACTCTATGTGCGACCACTCAGCGAGGTTGCCGAAGAGCAGGAGAACCTTGCCCGAGAGAAACTCAATTCGTTCCTCCAGACTGAGTTTCCAGTCGGTGAGTGCCCGAGAATCCTGTTGTCGGGCGTTGCAGCCACACAGATCACTCAGCTCGCGCGGACGAACGGATTCGATCTCATCGTCATGCCTACGCACGCTGGCCTCTTCCGCAGGATGCTGCTTGGCTCCACGACAGCCAAAGTATTGAACGATGCTGATTGTCCGGTATTGACAACGCAGCACGCGGAGACCATTTCACCAAGACAGGTCGAACATCGGGAATGGCTCTGCGCCATTGGCTTGGACCCAGATTCACAAAGGGTTCTTCGGTATGCCAGCCAGGCTGCGCAGTCCGTCCATGCGAATCTCACGCTCGTTCATGTGATTCCCGCGAGCCCGCCTGACCTCCGGATCGGATTAGAATTGGAGGAGCGCCTGAAGTCGGCGAAAAAAGAAGCAGCGGGCCGCAGCATCGAGGCGTTGCAAAGTGCCGCAAGTTCGCACGCACCAGTCAGCATCGCCATCGGCCCGATTCGAGACATGCTGACGGAGGCGGCCCGCAGATTGCGGGCGGATGTGCTAGTGATCGGAAGAAGTCCGCAATCCGGCGTCCTGGGCCGCTTGCGGGATCTCACGTATGCAATAGCGCGTGACGCTCCTTGTCCTGTGCTGAGCGTCTGATATCGCGAGCACCTGTATCGGCGGTGCAGTGCGTCGCGGTCAGAGGTTCCACATTTCATGCATGAAAGACTATTCGGTCCGGCGCCAAATACTTACGATATTTGCTTGGCGAGCTCTAACTAGGCGGATGAACTTTCTTAAGGCTATTACTGTGACATTCGCCTAGGACTGTCAGGACTGAACTTTCTGGCTGCGAGCCGCTTTCACGAAGTTCAGGAACCTGCGTGCCAATTCGCGAATTCGCCCTTCCTGTCTGTGTTGCAGAGCTTCCTTTGGGATTAGCTCACGGCCTATGCCGAGTGCAACTGCACCTGCAAGGATGAAATTACCCGCGGTCTGCTGATTGACGCCGCCGGCCGCGATCAGGGGAACCTGCGGCAGTGGTCCTCTCAACGCCCGAATGTAACTATCGCCACCAACCTGGCCACAAGGAAACACTTTCACAAAATCAGAACCGGCCTTCCATGCTGAGATGACCTCAGTGGGTGTCAGCGCACCCGCCATCACGCATAGTTTTTCCCTTGCAGCGAACTCCACGATCTCTAGATCGAAGCCAGGGCTAGTCAGGAATCGAGCGCCAACATCCATGCAGCGGCGCGCTGTATCCAGGTCCAAGAGGGTTCCCCCGCCGACGATTACATTGGGCAGGTTTTTCACAAGATAGGAAATTACATCTATCGCGCCCGGCACCGTCATGGTGATTTCCACGATGGGAATGCCACTCTTGGCAACTACTTCGGAGGCGAAGCGGGCTTCTTCAGCCGAAGATGTGCGAACCGCAGGAACTATGCCGACTTCCTGAATCTTGGCGCAGACATTTTCCTTTTCCATGCAATTCTCTCCTCACCATGCGGTCTCCAAAATACAGGAAAATCGGCGCAGAAGCGGGCCTTTTCAAGCGGGCGCTCGTTCTCCGATTGATGTGAATTAAGGCGCAGAGGTGCCAGGAAGGTTGTACGCTCCTTGACGTAGATGGTATCCTCGCGATGTTGGCCGCGAAAACGGTCAGATCATGAAGGATGGAAGGCTGACCCATCGCCTTGAGATTGCTATGTGCGGGCTCATGAAAACGTTGCATCAGTTGAATCGTTCTTGGCCTAGAGCGGCGAGTTTGGCATTTGCATTCTTGTGCGTCATCCTGGGCTTCGCAGCCTGCGGAAATGCAGCGTCTACCGGCCCGCAGAGTTGGCCGGTTTCTTCTACACAAGCCACATCACAATTTGCCATCGCCGATTTCGATGGTGACAATCGGCCGGACCTCGCCACCGTTCAGGTCGGACAGGGCAGCTCCTGGGAAACACACTATTGGATCGCCTTCCAACTGAGCGGCGGATCCCGACAGACCCTGGGTATCACGGCGCCGACTGGTGGACTCCGGATCACATCACGCGATGTAAATGGCGACAGTTTTCTCGATGTCGTCGTTACGACAGCGTGGACGAACCGCCCCGTCGCTGTCCTTCTGAACGATGGTCAGGGGAACTTTAAAGCTTCCAGTCCGTCCGCCTTTCCGGGGGCCTTCCGCACTTCTGAAGAGTCTTGGATCTGCATAACGGATGAAATTACGGACGCTGTCGCACTCCTTCTCTCGCGCTATCCCACGGGGAATTGCCAAGAGGTCAGTAGGTTTTCGTCACCTCGAAAGGTGACGGGGCGGTTTGTTCTGCGGGCTTCACGTAATTCGCTTTCGTCCGCAGTGGTTTCTTTCCTCGGTCGAGCTCCACCCTCCTTCATTCTTCACATCTAAACCCGCTGCTGGGGACGACGAAGTCTTGCGTGTTTGCGTGCATCAGCGCGGCTTTACGAAGCGCCGGACACACGTCGTCAATCAGGCTCTCACCTGCGCGTAGCAGCGCGCCATCACCGGTGGCGTGCGCATGCGCAGTGTTTCAGTCACTGCCAAGAAGGTCCGGGGAGGTTTCATGAAACGTTTCTTGAGTCATCTGTGCGTTGGGTTGTTTGCGACGGCAGTTTTGGCGGAAAGCGGTTTCGCCCAAAGAGCACTGACCTGGCAAGAGGTTCGAGACAAATTCGAATCAGCGAATCCCTCTTTGCGTGCGGGACAAATTGGCGTTGATGAGTCGAAGGCGCAAGAGATCACCGCATTCCTTCGTCCGAATCCGAATTTCACCCTGGCGACGGATGGGACTCAAATCGCACCTTATAAAGGAATCTGGCACCCGTTCACAGGCACTCAGTTTTCAACCAACTTTAGCTATCTGCACGAGCGCCGGCGCAAAAGGGAGCTACGCCTGGAAAGCCAGCAGAAAGCCACTGGAATCGCCGTTTCTGGCCAGGCGGATCTTGACAGAACTCTGGTATTCACGCTGCGAAGCGCCTTCGTGCAGACCCTTCAGGAAAAGGCCATCCTGGAACTGGCGAAAGAAAACCTGGTGTATTACGACCATGTCTTGGACGTGAATCGCGAGCGCTATAGAGCCGGCGCGATTGCCCAGGTGGATTTGGACCGGCTGGAGCTGCAACGAGTGCAGTATGAATCCGACCGGCAAACCGCGGAAGAAAGTTTGGAAACCGCGAAAATCCAGCTTCTCATGCTCCTGAACGACCGGACTCCGGCGGAGCAATTCGACGTGACGGGCCCCTTCGATTTTTCAAACCAAATCGCGCCGTTGGACGAAGTGCGGCAAACGGCTCTCGATAACCGCCCGGACTTGAAGGCGGCACTGCAATCCATCGAAAAGGCCAAGACCGACCATCGACTAGCGGTCGCCAACGGATCAACTGATCCGACCCTTGGCGCGTGGTATACGTATAACCCCTCGTTCAACAACCCGTATGACCACCAAACGCTGGGTGCCAGTATTAGCATCCCCCTCCGCATTTTCGACCGCAACCAGGGTGAGAAGCTACGCACCCAGCTTGACATCGATCGCAACGCAAAGGTGATGGAGGCCACCCGGGCCCAAGTCTTCAGCGATGTGGATTCCGCCTATGCCACGGTGACGAGCGCGGTGACGCTCCTGCAGCCCTACAAGAACCGGTATTTGCAGCAGGCCGTGAGAGTGCGGGACACGATTGCATTTTCCTACGAACACGGCGCGGCTTCGCTCCTCGATTTTCTGAGTGCACAAGCCGAATACCGGAGCGTGCAAGTCAACTACCTGAATCTAGTTGCTTCCTACATGAACGCGGCAAACCAACTGAATCTAGCAGCAGGACGTGAGGTCATCCAATGAGCCGCATGGGCTTTGGGACGATGACCCTGTGTTGCACCTTAGGCTTGTTACTCGCGGGCTGTGGTGAAGGCAAAGGCGATCCAAAAGCTGAAGCTCCGCCAGTGGCGAGAGTCGAGCACGAAGAAGATGTCAATGTCGTGCGGGTGGACCATCCCGAGCAATTCCCGCTGGCTACCGCGGCCGCGCATGCGTCAGCGTCGCAGTTGTCTGCGACAGGCGCGGTAAGCCCGGATATTTCCAGAACCGTTCCGGTCATTTCGATCGCAACCGGCCGCGTGGTGGAGATTCACGCGCGTCTCGGCGATACGGTCAAGAAGGGCCAGCTCCTCCTGCGAGTGCAGAGCGCTGATATGTCGGGTGCTTTTTCCGATTATCGAAAAGCCGTCGCCGACGAACAGCTGGCGCGCACGCAATGGGAGCGATCGAAGCTCTTGTACGACAAGGGGGCAGTCTCATTGAACGATCTGCAGGTTTCTCAAGATATGGAAGACAAAGCTAAAGTCGATGTCGAGAACACGAGGGAGCGTCTTCGCGTTCTCGGCGGCGATATCGACCATCCAGCCGCCATTGTTGATATTCGTGCTCCGGTTTCAGGAGTGATCACCGACCAGCAGGTTACAAACGCCGCGGGTGTGGCCGGCTTGAGTTCTCCGAATCCGTTCACGATCTCGGATCTGTCTAACGTCTGGATTCTTTGCGACGTGTATGAAAATGATCTCTCCGGCGTGCACGTGGGCGAAACGGCTGAGATTCGTCTGAACGCCTATCCCGGCAAGATATTCACCGGCCGAATCAGCAATGTGAGCCCTGTCCTCGATCCAAGCCTTCGCACGGCGAAGGTGCGCATCGAAGTGCGCAATCCCGGACTCATGCGAGTGGGCATGTTCGTCACCGCAACGTTTCACGGCCAAAAGAAGGAGACGCGCGCGAGCGTTCCAGCTTCCGCGATCCTCCATTTGCATGATCGCGACTGGATCTACGTTCCTGGTGGAGACAAGAAGTTTCGCCGTGTGGAGGTTGTTGCGGGAAGCTCGCTGCCGAACAACATGCAAGAAATCGTGTCAGGCATACAACCGGGCCAGCAGGTCGTAAGCAATGCGCTGGTTTTGCAGAACACCGTGGAGCAATAGGTGCGAGTCCGTCAGGCATCTTTGAGGACGATCCGATGATTCGCGCCTTTGTCAGCTACGCGCTCGACAACCGCTTCCTCATCCTGGCGCTTGCGATTCTCTTGCTTCTTTGGGGCGCCATCTCGTTTCACAACCTCCCGGTGGAAGCCTATCCCGACGTAGCCAATAACTACGTGCAAATCATCACTCAATGGCCGGGCCGCGCGGCGGAAGAGATAGAGCAGCAAGTTACTGTACCGATTGAAGTTCAGATGAATGGAATGCCGCACCTGGAGCATCTTCGCTCTGTCTCTCTGTTTGGACTTTCGAGCGTGATGCTGATTTTCGATGACGGGTCGAGCAACGACTGGAACCGGCAAAAAGCTCTGGAAAGGCTCTCGGCGGTCACCTTGCCCACCGGTATCACGCCGCAAATGGGCACCGACTGGAGCCCGGTAGGCCAGATTTTCTGGTATACGCTGAAGAGCACAAATCCCAAGTATGACTTGATGGAGCTGAAATCCATCGAGGACTGGACGCTCGAAAAACAATTCAAGTCGGTGCCGAACGTCGTCGACGTAGTGAGCTTCGGCGGTACCACTCGCGAGTACCAGGTCCGTCTGGATCCCACCAAGCTGGTGGCTTACGGATTAAGCATCACCCAAGTCGAGCAGCAAATTGCTAACAATAACACCAATGCAGGCGGGAGTTTCCTGGAAGCGGGCTTGCAGCAGATCAATGTCCGCGCCGTCGGTCTATTCACCAACGTGCTGGATATCGAGCAGACCGTCATCATGACGAAAAACGGCGCGGCGCTTCGAGTGAGGGACATTGCGACGGTGGCGCAGGGTCCCAAGATCCGACTCGGACAGATCGGAAAAGCAATTCATCGCTTGGATGGCACCATCGTCGATAACAACGATGTCGTGGAAGGAATCGTACTCCTCCGCAAAGGGGCGAATTCCGACGATACCCTGGCAGGAATACACGCGAAGGTCAAAGGGCTGAACGAGCATATCCTCCCGCCTGGCGTGAAAATCGTGCCGTTCCTGGATCGCAGCGACCTGGTTCATTACACCACGCATACGGTCCTGCGCAATCTCACCGAAGGCATTCTTCTTGTTTCCATTATTCTGTTTCTCTTTCTCGGCAACTTGCGCGGCTCGCTGATCGTCGCGCTGACGATTCCGTTCTCTTTGTTGTTTGCCTCGATTTGTCTGAGTCTCAAAAATATTCCGGCAAATCTTCTGTCCCTTGGCGCCCTGGACTTCGGCATGGTCGTGGATGGCGCGGTGGTGATGGTCGAAAACATTGTGCGGCATCTGACCCACAGCGAGAAGACAACGAAAACAACCATTGAGCGTATTCGCGATGCCGCCTACGAGGTGCAGCGGCCGGTCTTTTACGCCATCGCCATCATTATTACCGCATACATGCCGATCTTCACACTCCAGCGCGTTGAAGGTCGCTTGTTCAAGCCCATGGCCTGGACGGTGGCCTTTGCGCTCCTCGGCGCGCTCCTATTTTCCATGCTCATCGCTCCGGTCCTTTCCAGCGTGTTCTTCAAAGATGGCGTCCGTGAATGGCACAACCCCGTGATGGACTATTTGAAACGCTCTTATCGAAACTCAGTGCGATGGGCGATTGAGCATCGACTGGTGACAGTGGGCGCGGCCGGCTTTGCCTTGTGTGTGGCGCTTTTTCTGATATTCAGTGGAGTGATCGGTTCGGAGTTCTTGCCGCACCTTGATGAAGGCGCCATTTGGGCTCGCGGTACGCTGGCGCCGAGCACCGGACCCACAGAAGGCGCGCGAGTCATGAATCAGGCGCGTATCGTTTTTGCGTCTTTTCCTGAGGTTACACAGGTAGTTTCGCAAGTTGGCCGGCCCGATGACGGCACAGATACCACCGGTTTCTTCAACACCGAATACTTTGTTGATCTTTTGCCCAAGAACAAATGGCGCCCCGTTTTTCACGAAGACAAGGACGAGTTGATCGGAGCGATGGATCGAGAGCTCAGCAAGATTCCCGGTGTGCTTTGGAACTTTTCCCAGCCCATTTCGGACAACATGGAAGAAGCAGTCAGCGGCGTGAAAGGTGAGCTTGCCGTCAAGATTTACGGCGATGATCTGAAACCTCTGGAGGAAACGGCCGATCAGATCGTGGCTATCATGCGCAACGTCCGCGGGATCGAAGACCTTGGAGTGTTTCGCGTAATCGGCCAGCCCAATCTCAATTTCATCGTAGATCGCAAGGCGGCGGCACGCTACCAAATCAACGTCGCGGATGTACAGGACGCCATTCAGACCGCCGTGGGCGGAAACGCGGTCAGTCAAGTATTGCAGGGCGAAAGGCGTTACGACCTCGTCATCCGCTACCAGGCGCCTTACCGCGACACAAGAGAAGCCATCGAGAATATTCGGCTGCTGTCACCTTCCGGCGCGCGCGTTTCGTTGGCTCAGCTTGCGAAGGTCGAGACTCAGGACGGCGCCTCGGAAATCTACCGCGAAGAAAATTCGCGTTACGTCGCGATCAAGTACAGCGTCCGTGGCCGCGACCTCGGCGGCGCGGTCGAAGAGGCCATCCAGAAGGTGAACGAGCAGGTTAAGCTCCCCATCGGCTATCACGTTGACTGGGCCGGCGAATACGAGAGCCAGAAGCGTTCTGAGAAGCGCCTCATGATCGTACTTCCGCTGACGATCCTGGGAATTTTCGTCATTCTTTACGCGATGTTCAGTTCGGGGAAGTGGGCCCTGCTCATTCTTGCAAACGTGGCGATGGCGCCTGTTGGTGGATTGCTTGCGCTCCTATTCACAGGAACACACTTCAGCGTGTCCTCGGGCGTGGGCTTCTTGGCGCTTTTCGGTGTTTCGGTGCAAACCGGCGTTATCATGCTGGAATACATCAACCAACTGCGTGCTGCCGGCCACACCATTGAATCTGCGGCCATCGAGGGCGCCGTTCTTCGTCTTCGCCCCATCATGATGACGATGCTTGTCGCCACCCTCGGCCTGCTCCCCGCAGCACTTTCGCGTGGCATCGGGTCGGACTCGCAGCGTCCCTTCGCCATCGTCATCGTCGGAGGCCTGATTGGGGCTCTGCTGCTCAGCATCTTTTTGCTGCCGACCTTGTATGTGTGGGTTTCCCGAGACAGCGATAAGCTGCCAGAACCCATGGCGGATTTTGGAGAGAGCAACTAGCCGATTTGGCAGAATAACTGCCAAGTGGCCAGGGACGAATCGCGAGTGATGATCCATCCTATGGCAGCAGCTTCCTTCAACGCGACTCTAGGTATTTCATTTCTCCGGGAAGCGTTATAAAGTCAGTGCGAAACAGTTCAAAACAAATCGTTCCTATGTAGGGATGCGTAAAGGAATAAGGAAGGCGAAAAAGCGCAGGTCCGATGCTGCGACGAGCAATACAGCTGTTGTGAGCCGCCGCATGATCGCCAGCTCCTGCATCACTGAAACGTCCAGCAACTGACGCCAAGAGAGACGGCGAATTCGCGGCTCAGGTTTCCTGAACTGCAAACGCGCTCGCGGGATAAACATACGGAAGTCGGTTCGGAGCGGTACTTTCACGTCAATGTCGCGCAGGGAGGCAGTCTTGTTCCAAAGGAGAGTCTTACACGCAATCCTCATGATCTGTGCCGTAGTTCTATCAGCCCCGCATTGCGCTCGCGCGCAGCAAAACTACGCGGTGATCACGCAGAATGGCGTCCCGATGAAAACGCGTGACGGCGTGACACTCTATTCGGACATTTACCGTCCGAGGGCTGACGGGACATTTCCGGTCATCCTGATGCGCACGCCCTACGATAAAAGCGTGAGCTGGGCGGTCGGGCCGGCGTATCAGATTGCCACGCACGGCTACGTCGTCGTCGTGCAGGATGTTCGTGGGCGTTGCACATCGGAAGGCGAGTGGTATCCGTTCCGCCACGAGTCCAACGACGGCTACGACGCCGTCGAATGGGCTGCCGCGTTGCCATCCTCGAACGGCAAAGTCGGCATGATCGGCGGTTCCTACGTCGGCGCAACACAGATGCTCTCCGCGATTGCCCACCCTCCGCATCTTGCGGGAATCTGCCCTGTGGTCACCGCCAGCAATTATCACGACGGCTGGACGTATCAGAGCGGAGCGCTCGAACAGTGGTTCGATCAAAATTGGGCGACCCAGCTCGCCACGAACACGATGTGGCGATTGATTGCGAAAAACACAAACGCGCTGCTGGGCGCGCCCGTGCTTCCGCTCACTCATTATCCGGCCTTCAATTACGTCTCGCTTCCGGCGGGCGCCGAGGCCACCGCCGAACTTGCGCCATACTATCTTGATTGGCTCGCGCATCCCGATTATGACGCGTATTGGAAGCAGTGGTCCATCGAGGAGCATTTTTCGGATATTCAAGTCCCGGCCCTTCACATCGGCGGTTGGTATGACATTTTTTTGGCCGGCACGCTAAGGAATTACATGGGAATCAAGGCACACGGCGGCACGGACGAGGCACGCAAGGGGCAGCGGTTGCTGGTGCAGATCGGCGGGCACGCCGGCTTCGGTCGCCGCATCGGAGACGTCGAATTCGGGGACGACGCGCTCAAATTCCCGTCCACGGAGGTCGTGCTTGCCTGGTACGACTATCTCTTCAAGGGCGTGCAGAACGAGTTTGCAACCGTGCCCGTGCGCATTTTTGTGATGGGGGAGAATAAGTACCATCAGGAATCGGATTGGCCTCCTCCGGAAGCTAAACTCACTCGCTACTTCCTGCACTCGGGCGGTTCGGCCAATTCGCTGCGCGGCGACGGTGGCCTTTCCCTCACGCCACCAAAAAAAGAAACGCCTGACAAATTCACGTACGATCCGGCAAATCCCGTGCCCACTATCGGCGGCTCGCTCTGCTGCGACGCTGAGCACTACGAGCCGGGCCCGCGCGACCAGCGCGCCTCTGAAAATCGCGACGACGTACTTGTCTATTCCACCAAGCCGCTTGCCGAGGATATGGAAGTCACCGGGCCGGTCACGCTTGAGCTCTGGGCCAGATCTTCTGCAGTGGACACCGATTTCACGGCAAAGCTTGTGGACGTCTCACCCGTCGGCTTCGCCATGAATCTCACCGACGGAATTCTTCGCATGCGCTATCGCGATTCGCAGGAGAAGCCCGGGCTGATGAATCCGGACCAGGTTTACAAAATCTCGGTGGACCTGTGGGCTACGAGCAACGTCTTTAAGAAGGGCCATATCATTCGCCTGGAAGTATCCAGCAGCAATTTCCCGCGCTTTGATAGCAACCTGAACACCGGCGCGGATCAGGCGACGAGCCGCGAGTTTGTCTCGGCCACGAACACGATCCTGCACGACTCCGAGCATCCCTCGGCGCTCTTGGTTCCTGTGATTACTGCCGGAGGCGCCGCGAACGGGACTTCTGGCTCGCAATAGTTGTCCTCAGAACGTCGCCGGTGGCCTCAGTGCGCCGATCCTCCCGCACTGATCGGCGCAATATCAGTCTTCATTCCTAGCGCTTTTAAATATCCCTCATTCACCCGGCACTTTTGCAGGCGGACATTCTCGAGCAACGCGGCGAAAGCACGGGTGATCGTCTCCTGTTCAGGCCGGGCCTTCAGCCGTTCTTCCGCGTGCCCAGTGCCGGGCGGCAGCTTTGCGAACTCCACGATCTTTCCCCAATCCGCAGGCGGGATAATGCTGACGACCGCCGACGCCTTTTCCATCTTCTTATACGGCCAGAAAGCCCATCCGATGTTGTTTTTTTCCAGCGCTTTCACAAATTGCGCGATCCACTCGTCGGTATTCTCCCCGGACTCGCCCATCCAGATCGGCACATCATAACGTTCGCGAAAATCAATGTATTGCGTTAGCACGCTTTCATCCGGCGCCGTCCAATACTTGTGCAACGTGTAGGCGATGTTCGCATCGAAAGGTTTTCCGAAGACCGAAAAGTTCCCGTCCCACTGCGCGCCACCGAGAAAGAGAATATGGTGAGCATCAACCTTGCGTATCTCGCTCGACAACTTCTTGTAGAGCGGTTCAAGAGAAGGATTCAAATACGCCAGCTTGGGATAATGCGGGATCGGTTCATTCAGCAGGTCATAACCGAGCACGGCCGCCTCATCCCGATAGTGCGTCGCCAGCCGCCGCCAGATGGCCATCAGATGTTCTTGCTCTTGTGGACTCTGGTATAACCAAGGATATCCGGCGCTGTCATCGATGTTCGTGCCCGTTTGTCCTCCCGGTGCGGCATGCAGATCAAGGATCACATATAGACCTTCGGCGCGACTCCAGACGATCAACCGGTCCAGCAGCTTGAAACCTTCCGCGTCGTCGCTCTCAAATAGGCTGTAATGCAAAGGAACTCGAATGGCGTTGAAGCCCGCCCGACGCAGCAGCGCGAGGTCCTCCCGCGTGACGTAGCTCTCCCGGTACTTCTGCCAGAATGCGGCCGACCCTTCAGGCCCAAGCAGCTCTAGCACCAGCGCGCGGATCTCACTAGGAGATTGCGGGCCGCCTTGGAACAGCCACATGTAACCCTCTGGCACCAGCCAATTCCCCAGATTTGTTGCGCGAAGAAGGAGCGGTTTACTAGAGGCGGCATCGACGATCTGTTTGTGGTCGGTGTGCGCGAACTGCGCGCTCGCTTGAGAAATCAATGCCAGAAGAAAAAGCGGCAACTGTAGAAGTCTGAACTTGAACATGATTCTCTCCGGTGGAAAGCCTACACCAAACTCGTTGCGGCCAGCAGTTTGGATGGTTCGCCATGATCCGATTTGCGTACCGTTGTTGTGAGCTTCGAGTTGGAACCACGCGAAAATAAAGTTCTTTCAGCGTGAGAACGGATACATCGCCCATCCGATTCCCACCCCGATCAACAGAAAGAGGAACAGCGACCACACGATGTATTTCACGCGGTCGATCGGCCGCCGCCGGCTCAGAAAGCCAAACGCGATGGATATCAGCAGGGCGAAGAGCAGCAATGATTGGAAATGACTGAGATGGAATCCCATTCCTGCGTTCATGCTTTGCGTCCTCGCGCCGCTTCATACGCATGCAGTGCCGCCAGCAGGTTCAGCACACCCGCTGCAGCAAGGAATCGCGTCCCGTAATCGCCGCCCGCGTGCGAGACGTCCGCGCCGCTCGTTTCGAGCGACCTAGCCACCAAATAAAATGCTCCCGTGCCCAGATCCGCCAAATAACCCAGCGAATCGAAAGCGTCGTTCCCGCTTGAACTAAAAACATTGCCCCGCATCCCCGCGCCAAGAATCACGAGCATGCCTACCGTCAGAAAACATGCCGCTGCGCGGCCCCACATCTTGAGGAGAGCGTGACCCAGGCCAGGCACGAGCCATCCCGCCACACCAATCACGAAGGCCATCGTCTCGCGTCTGGTATCCTGCCGCGGAGCCGCCGGTACTGCCGTCTCGTCTGCCATTCCTCTTCCTTCTATCTATTCCAGGCTTATGCCAGTAATGCCAGAATTTCTTTCTGAATCGAGCCCGTCACGCGAGCCTCAGCTTCGCCGATATACACATTCACTTCGCTGCGCACCCCGAATTCCGGCAGATAAATTCCCGGCTCAATCGAATTGCAGGTATGTGGGATCAGGTGCCGGATGTCGTGTGTTTCGAGTCCGTCCATGTTCACGCCGTTGCCGTGCACTCTTTCTCCAATGCTGTGCCCGGTGCGGTGAAAGAAATATTTTCCGTAACCCGCCTTTTCAATCACGCGGCGCGCCGCTTTGTCCACCTGCCATCCTTGCAGCGGCTTCCCCGCCGCAATGTGTTTGCGAATCATGTCCGTCGCCGTATCGCGCGCCTCCCGCACCACGCCGAACACCCTCGCATACTTCTCCGGCACTTTCGCCCCAAGATATCCGATCCAGGTGACGTCGTAATATACGCTCCCGGTCGTCTTCTTCTTTCCCCAAACATCCATCAAGAGCAGGTCGCCTTCACGAATCGGCGAGGCGGACTCCGCCGTCGGTCCATAGTGAGGATCGCTGGCGTGCGCATTGACCGCGATATCGGGTCCTTCCTCGGTCCAAATTCCTGCCGCATCGAATTCCTTCAGTATCCAATTCTTCAAATCGAATTCCGTCAGCGTTTGTTTTTCGCGCACGCTCGTCGCGGCAAGCTGAAAAGCTTCGCGCACGATCCGGTCGATGGCCACCCCGGCCGAAAGATGCGATTCCAGCTGCTCGGCGCTCCAGCACGCTTCGTATTTCTGCACCAGATCCGCCGAACTGACCACCTTCGGGCCGGAGCTGCGCACCAGTTCGATCGTCCCCGCGTCCACCATCGCCACATACGGAATCGCGTTTTTCGGTGAATATTGCATCGCCACGTTCTTCGCGCGGCCAAACATCTTTTTCAGATTTTTTCGCAGTTCATCCTGCGCCGAGTAATACAGCGTCTCCCCGGGCAATGCCGCCAGCGACTGCGTCTCAATCTTGTGTACCAGCTTCTTGGGCGTTCCCTTCGCCGGAACGAAATAGAACCACCTTCGCGTCCTCATTCCTTCCGGCAAACTCAGGATGTGCTGCGCGATGGGATCGCGTCCGCGAAAATCATAGAAGAGCCAGCCATCGATCTTGGCGGCGCGCAAATCGCTCTGGATGCCTTGAATATCTGCGCTCATTCGGGAATCAGCTCCGCCGCTCGGACAAGATTCAACTGTGAAGCTTCAAGCTTCCTGCACCAACAGCGCCAGAATCTGCTGCCGGGTCACGCCGTGAATTTCAATGCGTTTTGTGCGGCTTCTTTCGCCGCTTTGAATTCTAACAGCCGACCTGGGTGTTTTCAAAAGTTGCGCCAGGAATTCCACCAGTGCCTCGTTCGCGCGGTCCTCCACGGCCGGCGCTCGCAGCCGCACCTTTAGCGCGCCTCCCATCTCCCCGGCAATCTCGTCCTTGCTCGCTCGCGGCTGAACCCTCACCGAGAAAATCACGGTTCCTTCCCGTTCTTGGACCTCCAGCATCCGATACCTCGCGAATCTTTACTTGATGACTCGAGTCCCGAAAAGCGCCGTACCCACGCGCACTTCGGTCGCGCCCTCTTCGATCGCTACTTCAAAATCGTGCGACATTCCCATCGACAGAGCGGGTAGGTCGATACCAAGTCGTCTGGTCAACTCGTCGCGCAGTTCTCTCAAGCGCTTGAAATACGGACGGACTTGCTCGGCCTTTTCCAGAAAAGGTGGAATGCACATCAGTCCCGCAAGCTCCAATCGAGGCAGATCGCCAAAACTTTCTGCCAATTTCGGAAGCTCATTTATTTCCACCCCGCTCTTTGTCTCCTCTGGTGCAACACGCACTTCAATCAGCACGCGCAGTTTGCCCGTGATCCCCGCCTCAGCCCGAGCGCGGTCCAACCGCTGTGCGATCGCCAAGTCATCGACGGAGTCTATGCTGTGAAAAAGTTTCGCCGCCCGCGCCGTCTTATTGCTCTGCAAATGACCGATTAGGTGCCACTTCGCCGCCAATCCATCCGTTCCGGCGCGCTTCCCTTCCCACTCCTGCACGCGGTTTTCGCCAAAGTGCCGCACTCCCGCTTCGTACGCCTCGCGGATGGCGCTCGCCGGTTGCGTCTTGGACACTCCGATTAAGGTGATCTCTTCCGCGCCACGCCCCGCGCGATTCGCCGCCTGAGCGATCCGCTCCTGAATTCGCAGCAGATTTTCCCGCACCGAAGTTTGTGTCATGTTCGAATTTGAATCCTAGCACGCGTGGCATTGCGGCGCAGAATGTCTGCGGTTAGACTGACCTGCGGCCCTATGTGGCTGTGAGTTATCCTGGAATTGAGGCTGGTTTGCATTCCAATGTAAATAGGCGGGCTCTCGGCAGGCTCGTGGCCATCGAAGGCATCGATGGCAGCGGCAAGCGTACGCAGATGGATCTGCTCCACGGAGTCATTGCCGCCGGTGAAGGCGGGCAGAGCGTCTATTCAACGGCATTTCCGCAATATGATTCCTGGTTCGGCAAAATGGTCGGCCAGTTTCTCAACGGCGACTTCGGTCCCCTCGATTCGGTTGACCCGCACTTCACGGCGCTCCTTTACGCGGGAGACCGATTCGAATTCAAGCCGCACCTCGAATCTGCTTTGCAGGCCGGCAAAATTGTCCTGGTGGACCGCTACATCGGTTCGAATCTAGCTCATCAGACCGCCCGCGTGGCCCCGGAAAAACGCGCCGAGTTCCGCCGTTGGATCGAACGCCTTGAATACGGAATCTATGATCTCCCGCGCGAAGACCTGATTCTTTATTTGCGCGTGCCCCCGCACGAAGCGCAAAGGCTCGTGGCCAAGAAATCCGCGCGGACCTACACCGCCGCAAAACAGGACATTTTGGAAGCGAGCCTGCGCCACCTCGAGCAGGCTGCGGACATGTACGACCTCCTCGCACTGCAAGCCCCGTGGGTGGCCATCGAGTGTTTCGACGCGGTCCGCGGAGCGATGCGCTCGCCCAAAGAAATCGCCCAAGACGTTCTAGCCGCCGTAAATAAGGTTATCTCCACGCAAGTCATGCGGGATTCTGGCGCGGGTGGCGGCTGATCATGGGCTTTCAGGAATTTCTCGGCAACGAACGTATAGTCACGGCGCTTCGCGGCGCTCTCCGCAGTAAACGCGTTCCCCACGCATTGCTCTTCACCGGCGCCCGCGGTGTTGGCAAATTTACTCTCGCCCGCATGTTTGCCCAGGCCGCCAATTGCGAACGCCTTGAAGACGATTTCTGCGGCGAGTGCGCCACTTGTCAGCGCATCTCCCAGCTCGCCGATCCGCAAACGCTGCTTGAGCAAGGTCTCGCCGAGCGTGGCGAGAGTGCCGACGCCGCCACCGTCGAGCGCGTGCCTCTGATTCTCCAGTCGCACCCTGACGTGTGGGCGCTCGTGCCCGATCCGGTCCGCCTGAAGAGCCCGGTAGCGCGCCCGATGCTGCGCGTCGGCCAGTTGCGCGCCGTCCAGCGTGCCGCCTACTTTCAACCCATGGGCCGGCGCCGCGTCTTCATCCTCGATGGCGCTGAGACGATGCGCTGGGATGTCGCCAACGTCTTCCTGAAAATTCTCGAGGAGCCTCCCGGCTCGGCGACGCTCATCCTTACTGCGCCCTCTCCCTATGCGCTTCTGCCTACCATCGTCTCGCGCTGCCTGCAATTTCATTTCGCCCCGCTGCCGCAGGCGGCCGTGGAAAAAATTCTGAAAGAAAAGACCGATCGCAAACCCGCGGAAATCAAACTCGCCGCGCAACTCGCGGAGGGCAGCCCGGGCCTCGCCATCGAAATGGATGTCGGCGCGGCCGCCCAGCGCCGCAGAAGTGCCCTGCGCATCCTCGAACGCGCTGCGCAAGGTCACGGTTTCGCCCAGCTATTCTCAGACACCTCGGCCTTGGCCAAGGACCGCGATTCCTCCTTCGAGGATCAGATTGGCGTCTTCTATGGCTTGCTCACCGATCTTCTTGAACTTACGTCCAAAGTGAAAGAACCGGTGTTGCGCAATGCTCCGCTCGCAAAAGAATTGGAATCACTCGCAAAATCTGTGGATTCTGCCTGGGTTCTCCGCGCCATCTCCGGTTTTGACGAACTTTACGCCGGCGCGCGCCGAAATTTGAACCGCCAACTCGGCCTCGACGCCTTGGCCGCATCTCTTGCGCCTGCAAATTCGCGATCCTCCCTCACCCATTCCTGATTGACGCCGGCGAAGATTCGCAATTACAAAAATAAATCGCTAGACTGTAACCCACAGCCTTCCAAATGCATCATAAGTATCAGATACACCACCCCTGTAGGTTAGAAGGAGCAGTCATGGTGAACCGTCGTATGTTTCGTCCGGGCTTCCCGGACGTCAAGGAGCCGAGCGCACCCCGCCCTCAGCACAACGGTCCTATCCCGAACAAGAAGCCCGCGCCACCGGAAACGACCCACGCGGAGAATTTCTACTGGGTCAAGCAGATGCAATTGCATACGCCGATGGCTGTCGTTCTTGAGGATGGTGAAATACTTCGCGGCACCGTCGAATGGTACGACCGCGATTGCATCAAGCTCACCCGCCAGGGCAGCCCCAACCTGCTCATTTTCAAGCGCGTGATCAAGTACGTCCACAAAGATGGAGAAGAATCCGCCCAGGGCGGCGACGAGTAAGCTCTCTATTTGTAAAGCGAATGCCCGGCGGCTGCCCCGAAGGTGAGCAGCGCCTTTGCGGCCAGCGACCCGTCCTCGTTGAATATTTCGCATTCGGTCACCACAAAATTCCTGCCGGCGCGCAACACCCGCGCATCCGCTTTGATGCGCCCGCCCGGAACCGGCTCCAGGTAATTGATGCTCAACTCCACGGTGGCGATCTCTGTCCCTCTTGGCACGGCCGTATAGGCGGCGATCGCCGCTGTAGTGTCAGCGAGCGCCGCCAAAATTCCTCCGTGCACCACGCCGTGAATCTGCTTGTGGTTCGGCCGCACGTCCAGACGGAAAATGGCCCGTCCTACGTGCACGCTTTCCACGTCGAAGCCCAGAAGATCCGTCGAGCGGCTCTCTTTAATCCGCCGCCGCACCAGTTCCGTGACGCGCTTCTCCTCTTTTGACATCCTCTTCGTCATCGCGCTCCGCCGCTTTCCGCCACGTCCCCTCAGGCCTTACCTTCTATCCTCGCCTAAGCTCTTTCTTACTTTCTTATTTTATTACTTGCTTATTTACTTCTTTAGACCATTAGTTCCCTCTTTTCTCCGCTTACTACTCCTCACTTCTCTTTACTTCTTTTCGCATCTATTTTTTCCTCTTCTCTTCTCACTGAGAACTGAAAACCGAAACCTGAAAACCCAAAATTCAGTACGCCGTCAGCCCCCCATCCAACGGAATCGCCGCCCCGGTAAGCCACGACGACTCCTCCGAAGCCAGGAACACCGCCATCTCCGCCACATCCACAGGCTGCCCGAAGCGCCCCAGCGGAATCAACCCGAGCCGCCCCTTCCGCCGCGCTTCCCCCTGTTCGCTGGCGTCGAACAGTCCCTTCACCAATTCCGTTTCCACGATCGATGGGCAAATGCAATTTACGCGTATGTTCTCATGCCCGTGATCGATCGCCATCGCCTTCGTCAGCATCGTCACTCCTCCTTTCGACGCGCAGTACGCCGCGCGATCCTTCATCGCCACCAGCCCGAGCACTGACCCGATATTCACAATCGCTCCCCCACTGCACTTTCGAAACTCCGGCAACACCGCGCGCGACATCAGAAACGGCCCTTTTAGGTTGACCGTCATCACCCGGTCCCACTCTTCTTCGCTGATCCCCTCCACCGTCGAGACATGCAGCGTTCCTGCATTGTTCACCAGCACATTTAGCCGTCCGAATCGCTCCACAGTTCCTTTCACCGCGCGTTCAACGTCCCGCGCGCGGGTCACATCGCACTCCATCGCCAATCCGGTGCCGCCCTGCTTCTGGATTTCGCTAATCACCTCGCGCAGCTTTTCCAGCCGTCGCCCCGCCACGGCCACGCTCGCCCCTTCCCGCGCAAACGCCAGTGCGATCGCACGACCGATCCCCGTACCTCCGCCTGTGATCAGCGTCACCTTGCCAGAAAGTCGTGTCACGGATTTCCCCACTCCCGCGTCTAATAGGGGCGTCACACCGCCGCCTCATGTCCCACGCGGTGCGCGCGACTCTAGCACCGGGCTCCAAGTCCCGCAAGCCGAGGTGGCGGCCGTTATAGGCGCAGGCTTCGGCCCGGAATGTAGTGGCGGGTCTTTAGACCCGCGCTTTTCCAGCTCGTACTGACCGGGCGGAATTCATCCCGTCTGGGTCGAGAAACCCGTGCTTCTCTTTTTTGAAGTTGTGGTGGACGCCTGTTAAGACGAACAGTTGCCGGCACCCCAACGCACTGCGGTATTTGAAGCGATCTCTATGTTAGTGTCTCAGGCGACTGGCTGTGGGCTTCAGTCACAAGTCCAAAGACAAGATCGCGCAGCTCATTTGATTTTGATTCTTGATGAGAACGAGATCGAGGAACGTTTTTGTTCTTAATTCTTAGCAAGAACGAGATCGAGCAAGCGTTTGCATTCGATTCTTACTGAAGACGAGATCAACCGATGGATTTATTTTTGCACCTTACTGAATACTGACAACTGAACACTGAAAACTCTCATGCGCATAGGCATCACCTGCTACCCCACGTACGGCGGCTCTGGCGTCGTCGCCACCGAGCTCGGCATGGAACTCGCCGCCCGCGGCCACGACATTCATTTTATCAGTTACGCCCCGCCCATCCGCATGAACCCCAACGATCCGCGCATCCATTTCCACGAAGTGGAAGTCGTTTCCTACCCGCTCTTCGACCATCCTCCGTACACTCTCGCTCTCGCCACAAAAATGCTCGAAGTTTTCGAATCCGAATCGCTCGACCTCCTCCACGTCCACTACGCCATTCCGCATTCCGTCAGCGCCCTGCTCGCCCGCTCGATGGCTGCCCCGCGGCGTCTCCCTTTCGTCACCACTCTCCACGGCACGGACATTACGCTCGTCGGCAGCAACCGCAGCTATCTCCCCATCACCCGCTTTTCCATCGAGCAGAGCGATGGCGTCACCGCCATCTCCCGCTATCTGCTTAATCAAACCATCAAAGAGTTCGACATCAAGCGCCCCATCGAAGTCATTCCCAATTTCGTGAACTGCGATCTCTACAACCGCACCGCCGACAAGGGTCTTGCCGCCCAATGGGCGCCCAACGGCGAACCCATCCTCATGCACCTCTCGAATTTCCGCCCCGTCAAGCGCCTCACCGACACCATCGAAATTTTCGCCATCGTCCGCGCCAAAATGCCCGCCAAGCTCGTCCTCATCGGCGACGGTCCCGACCGCGGCGCCGCCGAATACCTTGTCCGCAAGAAAAAACTCCAGAAAGACGTTTTCTTCCTCGGCAAGCAGGATAACGTCTACGAAAAGCTCGCCGCCGCCGATCTTTTTCTGCTTCCCTCTCAGCTCGAATCCTTCGGCCTCGCCGCCCTCGAAGCCATGGCCTGCGAAGTCCCTGTCATCGCCACCAACGTCGGCGGCGTCCCCGAAGTCGTCGAGCATGGAGTGGATGGTTTTTTAGTGGAACCCGGTGATGTGAAGGAAGCCGCCCGCCACGCCATCGAAATTTTGTCCCGCGCCGACCGCGGCCGCGAAATGGGCAAAATCGCTCGCATCAACGCCAAGAAAAACTTCTGCGCCAACGATGTCATCCCCGCCTACGAGAACTACTACAAGCGTGTCCTCGCCGAATCCTAACATCGCTCTCGAGAAACCTGGCCGCGCTCAAGAACAGTTTCCGGATCGCCGGCCATTCGCCCCGATGAAAGAAGGAGCGCGAGGGGACGATTGCCTAAGTCAGACGCACATCAAAGAGTGACAGCCAATACTGAAGGGATTGCAGCGAAAAACCGCCAAGGATGAGTCCGATGCCGAATACTCCGAGCCGCCGCTCCGGGAGATTGTCGGCGTAGTATTCGATGTAAGGATTGACCGTAGCTCCCACGCCGGTGACAATCCCTGTCACCAGCCCCACGCGAATCGCAAAAAGCCAGGCGTGGTCCACATGATGGATGAACGCGCTGCAGATCAGGGCGGTGACCGTGTAGCCGACTGTTCGGACCACCGTTCCCCAAAACTGACGACGTGAAAGGCGTGGACGACGAGAGGCTTCATAGTCCATGGAAGGACGCATGCCGCGAGAGTAGGCGAACACTTGGCCACCGGTGACGAGAATGGCAAAGGCGATGGCGAATCCGAAGCCCAAAATCCTGTACAGTCCAGCTGCGAAAGCGAAACCCCGGATGGCGGAAAACAGTCCTTCCCAAGGCAGGGAATAATGATCCAGCCCACGAGATGCTCGACTGAATTCAATCGACAGAGTGATGCCAGTGGCGATGCCGGAAGCTAGGCCAAAGAAGAGACCGAGGCCGAGGCCGTAGCCGATGCCGAAAACAATGGAGTACGTCACCGCACGGGTAAGCAGCCGCAACGGACCGTGTTGTCCACCCAATAGGTCGTAGGCCAGATAGAGACTACCCAACACATCCAGACAAGTACCCGTGATGCTGACAATCGCGACGGCATGGTGATCCATGCGACGATTGTAGACCTAAAATTTAGGGATCATGCCCTGATGACGGGGATGCGGAAATACCCGCATTACTTCCGGCCTGCCGCACCTTCAGCCTGCGTTCGGATATGCTCCAGCACCCGCAAATGGATCCGATGAATGATGTAGTCCGACCACAAATGCCAATACGCCGCCGGCCACATCATGTGCTGATACCACGTCGCCCCTTCGAGCCGCGTCCGCCCTCCGGGCAAGGCCGTCAACAAGAACTGCCCTTGCTTGGAAACAAAGTACCCGTGCAAATGTGGCGGCTGAATGTTTCCGTAAGGACTAAGCTCGTTCAACGGCGCCGGATTCGCGGTCACCCCAAACTTCAAGAGCCGCGGCTCATCCCACACCTCGATAGGTTCTGCAAACGGCCCCGTTGAAAAAATACAATGCCGCACCGCGCCAACTCCATGCCCGGAAATCTCCGCGCGAATCGGATACGCAATCCCCGCGCGAAACAACAATTCCGTGGGCGGCGGAATCTCCGCAAACGCCACCACTTGATTCCAAACTTTCTCCGGCGGCGCATTCACCTCAATCGCCGTCCGAACTTCAAAGGTCTCCGGCTGCCGCTTCGCCCAATGTTCCACGCTCTGGAACGCTGGCGTGAACAGGAAAACAATCGACAACATGGCAGGAGTGCCTTTATGCAGCCAATAACCCGCCTGGATCGCGTACCCCAACATGCCCCCAAACGCCGCGAGCGCCAGCGCAAACGGCGCCGCCATCAAAATACAAATCACTCCCTCGATCATCACCAGGAGCAGTACCGCCCCAAGCAGCACAATGGGCACCAGCGAAACAGCGATGCAACTGGAATACGTTCGCGGCTCGTGGTAGCCGTACACCAGCACCGAAAACAGTCCCAGGCAAAACGGCAACGCCACAAACAATCCCCACCCGTAAGACTTAAGCACCTCCGTCCCCAATACGGTAAACATGGAGCCAATCACAATCGTCATTCCGATGGAAGCAGCCGCCGCCCCCAGCGCGCCTCGCGGAATCCATCGATCCATCCTGCGCGTCTCCGGCCACGGCGCCGCTTCGCGCTGTGCCTCGACCGAATGGGAACTCATCGTGCAAAGCAAAAGGAAAAACAAAAGATTGATCACCGGAACAAAAAACAGCACCACCAGCCACAGCGGTTGCCCGGCATCGCGCAATCGCTGGACCGTCAGCGTCACGCCCAGCCAGATGAACGGCAACGCCAAAACCAGCAGCGTTCCCGCAAATGCGCGCGTATCCGATGGAATGGCATTCACACGGGCATCCGGCCCCAGCGGCTGCCAGTAGCTCCACAAAAACCATGGCCGCTCAAACACCACGGCCGCTACAATTCTATCGAGGGAATATTTCAGGACAAAAGCGCTGCAACCCGCGATGGCATACGACCTTCGATCGATCTTCCCCTGCCATCGCCACATCTCCACAAAACGGTTCGCCACGGCCCCTCCTCACCGCTCCACGGGGCACGAAACCGCCACGCAACTCCGCTTCCCCGCAATCCACCGGTATCCTTTGCGCAAAATTTCCGTCATCCCCGGAATCTTCGCCATCCACAGCAGCGGCCGTGCCCACCAAATCTCCCGCGCCAGCGCCACGGCCGCATCCGCCCCTCCGAATCTGCTTCCGTCGCTCAGAAGAAATTGCATTTCTCGCATCAAGTCCTCGCGCGGCAGTCCCAGCAACGCCCCCACTCGCGGATCCTGCAATGGGGCCAGCGCCATTCCACGCCGCTCCAGAATCGGCGCGAGCCACCTCGCGATTCGCGTGCAGAACTGGCACTCCGCATCAAAGAACAGCCAACCCCGCGCATGCCTCCCCTTCCCGTCCGTGTACTCACTCACCAGCGAAATCATCGTTTCTTCTCTTTCTTACTTCTCCGCGTGCCTCTGCGCTCTCGGTGCAACTGCGTTATCTTCTTCTCTTCTCTTCTCTGTGCTCTCCGCGTCCTCAGTGATCTCTGTGTTAAATCTCTTCCATTTTTTCCGAAACTTTCAACTCTAAACTGTCAACTGTTAACCGCCTTTTTCCCCAGCAAAGTAATCACTTTCCCCCGCAGCTTCACCACGCCTTTGAGCGCCCCCGTCGGCATCCGGATAATCTCCTCAAACAACCCGGTCATCGCCGTCAAAAACTCCAGCATGCTCTCCAGCCGCTCCCGCGTGTACGCATCCCCCTGCGGGTTGGACTTGACCTCGCGCACGCACTCCGCCAGCACATTCAGCGTCGGATCAATCTCTCGCCGCTTTCGCTCCTCCGAAACGATCCGGAAAATTTCCCAAACGTCCTTGATCGATTCAAAATGGTCGCGCCGGTCGCCCAGCACGTGTACCACGCGCACGATCCGCCACCCTTGCAGCTCGCGCAGGCTGGTGCTCACGTTCGAGCGCGCCACCGCCAGCGTCGCGGAGATCTCATCCGCCGGCAGCGGCTGCGGCGACAGGAACAACAGAGCATGCACCTGCGCCACCGTGCGATTAATCCCCCACCGGGTCCCCATCTCTCCCCAGTGCAAAATGAACTTCTGCGCCACCGGCGTTAAACTGTTTTTTGTCGGCTGACTCATTTTTGGCCTTCCGTACCTGGCGTCCGTCTTGTTACTTTCGTCATGTCTGTTGTTTCTGTTGTTACAGAATATACAGTTATTTACGCTGCCTGTCAAGCCCTTTTTACCTGTCCTCTTTCTGGACTTCCCCGCCTCTCGCCGCGCTGCTACCTTGTTAACCGTAGCCCCAGTAAGGCCTTGGAAAGGCTTTTAAGACCAATGCGCCAGACTAATCGGAGTACCGCTCCCTGCCTTGCAGCTGTTCTTGTCTGCCTCTTCGGCTGCCTGCCGACCGGTGCCGCGTCCGAGGATCTTACTGACGACACCTCTCTCTCCGCCGCCGTCTGCCCCGTCGTTTATCAACTCGACCAATCCCCATCCTCGCGCGGTTACCACTACAGTTTCTTTGGTAACGCCTTCTTCATTAACGAACAGGGTTATCTCCTGACGGTCGCCCATGTCCTGGAAACCTTTCGCGACGGCGGCCAGCCCTACATCCTGGTCAGCCGCCCTAATAGCCCGCCTCGCCTTCTTCAGGCGGCCATCATTGCTGTGGACGCAGAACACGACGTCGCCATTCTTCGGGCGACGCCAAATCCTTTCGAGGGCAAGCACAAAGTAACGTTTCTGCCACTTGCTCCTGGGCCAGCTACCCGCGGTCAAGCCGTGATCGCCCTCTCGCTTCATCCTCCAAAGCTCCAGAATGCTCATACATTCCAAGCTCCCCAAGAAGACCGCTCTTCCGGCGAAGTCCTCTCCTACGAATCCACGCAGCTCGAAAAATCTGCCCCTTCGGCTGACGTGTTCCTCCTCAGTCATCCCGTAACTCGCGGCCAGAGCGGCGCCCCGGTCCTCGCCCTCGACTCCCGCTCCGTAGTCGGTCTTGTCGAAGGTCGCTGGCTACGCCCCAGCGCTGTTTCCATCGCCAAGTCCTCCTCTCTGTCGCCTTCTACTCCCGGCGCCGCCGTCCCCGTTCGCTACGCGATCGCTCTCCTGCAACGCCAATCGATCTCCTGGCATACGCCTCAGTCTCGGCCATCGGTCTCGCCCGCGCAGTAACAAAAATGCTGATCAAATTCTCTTCCTCCGCCGGCTGACTTCGCGCCTTGCAAGACTCTGTCTAGTGGTAGTAGGATGGTAGTATGAAAGAGAAGACTTCTATCACACTATCAAGGGATGTTTTGAAGAGCGTCGACCGCCTGGCCGGGTCAAAGCATTCGCGTTCCGCGTTCATCGAACGTGTGCTGCGCAGATATCTGCGCGAACGTGCCAAGGCCGCCTTGCAGGCGCGAGACCTCGAGCGCATCAATAACGCCGCGGATCGGCTCAATCTGGAAGTTGCGGAAGTCTTGGATTACCAGGCCTCCGGAGAATGACCCGCGGAGAGCTTTATCGTGTCTTTAAGCCGGGAGGCGATCCCAAACAGTATCGGATTTTCGTCGTGGTTAGCCGTCAACTGTTGATCGATTCAAAGTTTTCGACGGTCGTCTGCGCCCCGGTATTCACCAATGGCGAAAGCTTATCCACGAAAGTCGCGGTCGATATTGCAGAAGGCATGAAGCATTCGAGCTGGATCATGTGCGACAATCTCGTAAGTTTGCGAAAAGCGGATCTCACAAATTACGTCGGCTCCCTCTCTGCTGCCAAACTCCTCGAACTCAACCGCGCTCTGAAACTGGCTCTTGATCTTTGAGGGGGTCATTCCATTTCTGGCCAACCATGCTATGGTACCCATCTTCCACACGCTGCTGACGCGTTCATGACCCCCAACGACTTTCGCCACCTGGCCCTGAGCTTCCCCGAAACGGAGGAACGCGCCCACATGGATCATCCGGATTTTCGCGTCGCCGGAAAGATCTTTGCCACCCTCGGCTACCCTGAGGATGGCTGGGCCATGGTCAAACTCACGCCTATTGAACAGGAGATGTTCGTCAAAGCCCAGCCTACGGTCTTCAACCCGTGCACGGGTGTTTGGGGACGCCGGGGCGCTACCAACGTCCGCTTGAAGGCCGCCAGGAAGCCTACATTGCGCCGCGCCCTCGAAGCCGCTTGGCGCCTCGCCGCTCCCAAGCCACTGAGGAGTAAATTTGACGAGGATCGCTAGAGCGGCAGTAGTCCCCCGTCATTAGCTTTCCTCTGTGGAGACCCTGCCCCCAAACCACAACTAACGTCGCGCCTTGGGAACTTTTTGTTTCCTCAAGCGTATTTTATACGTCTGAACGTGACGACGCGGCCCGCCGAACGTCTAATCACTCCAACGGGTGGTCGTCTGGCACGCATGGGGGACCAGCATGGCAAATTTTGGGCGCAACGTTCGGTTTGGCTTGCGGTTGCTAGGCAAGAATCTCGGCTTCACGTCCGTTGCTCTGTTGGCGCTCATCCTCGGAATCGGAGCGAATACCGCCATCTTCAGCGTGGTCTACGCCACTCTCCTCTCCCCCATGCCCTACCCCAATCCGGACCAGCTCGTCATGGTCTGGTCGAAAATCAATGGAAACCGCAACGGCGTTTCAGCCGGCGACTTTCTAGATTGGAAGAGCCAAAGCACCGCCTTTCAGTCGATTTGCGCCTGGACCGGCGGCAGCTACAGTCTCTCCACCTCCGATCATCCCGAACAAATCCAAACGAGACTAGTCACGCCGGGATTCAACGACATGGTGGGAACGCCATTCTTCCTGGGGCGCGATTTTCTGCCCGAGGAGGGCCAAGTCGGCAGAGACCGCGTCGTCATCATGACTCACCGGCTCTGGCAAGAGCGCTTCGGCAGCGACCGCGACATGATCGGTAAGCCCGTCCGCCTGAATGGCGAGCGCTACACGGTCGTTGGCGTGTTGGCTGTCGGCCAACCCGACCGCCTGGAAGCGCAGTTATTCGTGCCTCTCGCCTTCAAACCGGACCAGATCAACCACGATTTTCATTTTGTTCTGGTGATGGGCCGCCTGAAACCTGGAGTCACACTCCAGCAAGCCAACGCGGACATGGACTCCGTCACGCGCCACATCGCCGAAGTCTATCCAAAATCCAACAAGGGCTGGGGCGCCACCGTCGAACCCCTGCGGAATGACTTCATTAGCAAAGACACCATCAAGAACCTTTGGCTGCTGATGGGCGCGGTGGGCTTCATCCTGTTGATCGCCTGCGTGAATGTCGCCAATCTTCTACTGGCCCGCGGCTCCGCGCGCCAAAGAGAAATTGCCGTCCGTGCCGCACTGGGCGCAACACGCTGGCAGCTCTTCGCCCAGTTTTTGACCGAAAGTGTTGCGTTGTCCCTGATTGGCGGTGTCCTGGGCATAAGTCTCGCTTGGGGCTTGCTGAAAGTGATCGTAGCCATGATTCCGCCCTTTACTCTGCCGTCGGAAGCCGACTTTCGCTTGAACCTGCCGGTTCTGTTTTTCAGTCTTGCAGCATCGATCGTCTGCGGAGTGCTCTTCGGTTGCGCTCCCGCCTGGCAAACCGCGCAGCTCAATTTGAGCGACACGTTGAAGGAATCGGGACGCTCCTCGTCCAGTTCCGCAGGCGGTAAAGGATTGCGGCGTACCCTGGTCGTTGTCGAGTTCGCCCTGGCACTAACTCTGCTCGCGGGCGCGGGCCTCGTCATTCACAGTTTCTGGAAATTGTCGCGCGTGGACCTCGGATTCCGGCAAGACCACATCCTCACGTTTTTTCTGCCCATCACAAACGACCGCTTCGCCCGTTCCGAACAAGTCAACGCGTTTTACCGCCAGCTCATTGATAACATCGGCGCGCTCCCGGGAATCACTGCCGTCTCCGCTTCCACCGGCATGCCCATCATTGGCACAAACTTTGGCATGCCTTTCAATCTCGCCGGACAGGCTGTCGACGATCCTTCCTCCCGTCCCGGCGCGGGCTTCAATATGGTGACTCCGGAATACTTCCGGACCTTCGGCGTCCGCATGATTCAGGGCCGCACGTTCGCCGAACAAGACGCCGCGGGCGGCCTCCCCGTTGCCGTCGTGAATGAAACTTTTGTGAAAAAATACCTGTCCAAAGTGGACCCCCTCACGCAGCGCGTTGTCGTGGAGCAGTTGATTCCCGGCGTCACCAAACTCGGCCCTCCCATCGAATGGCAGATTGTCGGCGTCTACCATGACGTTCACAACGGCGGCGTCCGCCGCGAGGGCTTCCCCGAAATCGACGTGCCCTTCTGGCAATCCCCCTGGCCGCAAGCCGGCTTGGCCGTGCGCACCTTTGGCGATCCCGCCAGCATGACCAAGAGCATTACCGCGGTTGTCCACACAGTGGATCCGGATCTTCCCCTCGACCAGGTAAAAACCATGGATCAACTCGTGCATGAGTCCCTGGCGAGCGATCGCTTTTCAACCGTCCTCTTCGCCAGTTTTGCCGGCCTCGCGCTTCTCCTCGCGGCCATCGGCATCTACGGGGTGATGTCGTTTGCCGTCGCGCAGCGCACTCACGAAATCGGATTACGGATCGCTCTCGGCGCCGGCCCACAGCAGGTGCTTCGTCTGGTGCTTGGGGAAGGAATGCTGCTCGCGCTGATTGGTTTGGGGGTGGGGCTGGCCGTCACCTACTTTGTCGGCCGCTTGATGAAAACCATCTTGTATCAAGTGAATGCG